>OGYM01002388.1_pt1 | contig 12384 bp, 11 predicted proteins | sample 1576491 | NCBI WGS metagenome assembly OGYM01 (sample SAMEA3541515, study PRJEB24748) | human gut metagenome | biome: human gut; feature: human-associated habitat; material: faeces | place: China | collected 2012 | reverse complement strand
GAGGAGGCGACGCAATGGAACTGACCCCGACATTGATTTTGAATCTGGCGCTGCTTTGCCTTAACGGTTTCCTTTGTTTCGGGGATATAAAATTCCATTTTATCCAATTCCCACAGCAGGTCGTTGGGAAATTCCAAATCAGCCTTATCAATTTCGTCAATCAAGAGAATGACCTGCTCCTCGCTGTGGAAGGCCTCGCCAAGCTTGCCCAGCTTGACATATTTGCCGATATCATCCACGCCCTCATTGCCGAACTGGGAATCATACAGACGCTGGACAACGTCATACACATAGAGACCATCCTGCGCCTTTGTGGTGGATTTGATATTCCAGATGATGAGCTTTTTGCCAAGCGCCTGAGAGATTGCCTCGGCAAGCATGGTTTTGCCGGTACCGGGCTCGCCCTTGATGAGCAGGGGCTTTTGCAGGGCAATGGCAATATTTACAGAACGCATCAGCTCTTCGCTGGCTACATAATTTTTACTTCCTTCAAATGTCAGATTCATTTTTGGTTCACGCCTTTCCTCAATTTAGTTTGCATACGAAATATTTGAGATATGACTATTGTAGGGGGTGGAGGGGGGCTTGTCAATAAAAAAGGGGAGGAAGAGAGAAAAATAGCAATAAAAAAGCAATAAAAAAAGCCCGAATTCCTGTCATCATAAGGAACGGGCTTTGTGTGCGGGTGCTTATTTCACATCCAGACCGGCAATTCTTGCCATTTCCAAAATAGAAGCCTTGGAAACCTTTTTGCCCTTATAATCAATTAAATCATCCATACTGCCTGTGAAGATATCGGCAGGCTCGTATTTTTGCAGGATAATGGTGTTTTCATCAACAAAGATTTCCAGAGAATCCTTGATTTCGATTCCCATGTTGCGGCGAAGCTCGATAGGCAGAACAACTCTTCCCAATTCATCCACTTTTCTTACGATACCTGTTGATTTCATATTGCTCGCTTCCCCCTAAAATTTATTACTGTTTGTTTTTTGCCTGAATATTTATTAAATCTTAACATAAAAAAGAACAATTTTCAACAAAAAACACATTTTTTGAAGAAGATTCCGGATTCTTTACTGCGATTTTTCTGAGGGGAAAAAAGGTTCATGAGAAAAAGGAAGCAAACATAAACTAACGAGAGGGGGGAGGCGGAAATGTTAAACGGCATTTGGGGCTTTTTTTTGATTGGCGGAATTCTGACGGGAGCGTTTCTGGGCAGAATGGATATGGTGACGGGGGCGATTTTAAACGGCGGACGCTCTGCGGTGGAGCTGGCGCTTGCCATGGCAGGGGTAATTTCGGTTTGGTCGGGGGTGCTGAAGATTGCGGAGCGGGGCGGTATGATTGACCGGCTTGCCGCAAGGCTGACACCGCTGATGGATTTTCTCTTTCCCTCCGTGCCGCGGCTGCATCCTGCAAGAAAATATATCGCAACGAATTTTGTGGCGAATTTTCTGGGGCTTGGATGGGCGGCAACACCTGCCGGACTGATGGCGATGAAGGAGCTGCAGAGGCTGAACCGAGAGGAAAAGGGGCGGGCATCGGCGGCAATGTGTATGTTTCTGACGGTGAACATGACCTCCCTGCAGCTGGTTACGATGAATATTCTGGCGTACCGCATGGAATACGGCTCGCAAAGCCCGGCGGAGATTATCGGAGTGGGGATTGCGGCAACGATGCTTACGACATTGGTTGGTACGCTTACGGCGAAGGCATTGGAGGGGAGGGGATAGCGTGGGGATACTGCTGACGATATCCGATCTGCTGATTCCTGTTACGGTGCTGTGCATTGTGGTATTCGGGTGCTTGCAGCGAATGGATATTTATGAGGTCTTTTTGGAGGGGGCGAAGGAGGGCTTGCAGACGGTTCTGGACATTTTGCCGACTCTAATCGGTCTGATGATGGCGGTGGAGGTGATGCGCGCAGGGGGGCTGCTGGACATTCTGGTGCGGCTGGTTTCCTCCTCCGCGGCAACCGGACTTCTGACCGACCTTTTTGCGAAGTATGGCCCGGATTCCTTTCTGGGCAGAACGGCCTCTGTCATGATGAGCTGTACGGAAACGGTGTTTTATACGATGAGCCTGTATTTTCTTTCTGTCGGGATTCGGAAAACGCGATATACGCTGCCCTGCGCCCTTCTGGCAAACCTTGTCGGCATCTTTGCGGCTGTGGCACTGGTGCGGCTTGTTTTTTGAGGTTGGATAGGGTATAATCGTAGCATATACTTACAAAGGAAGCACTTGTTTTTATCATTCAGGGAAACGAAGGAACCCGAAAAGAGCGGCTGGAAGCGGCGTTTCGGACGGTTCTTTTTTGAGAGAGGGAATACTATGAAGAAATGGATGACGATTCTGGCAAGCTTGCTTCTGCTGAGCGGCTGCGGTGCAAAGGAGGATACCTTTAGCCTCAGTGCTGCCGAGCAGGCTCGCCCTCTCCGTCATTGCTGGTGCAATGCCACCTCTCCCAAAGGGAGAGGCTTTGGCAGTCCATGCAAAGTTTCCGGTTTCGCCAGAGGCTCTCCCTTTGGGAGAGCTGGACGCGAAGCGGCCTGAGAGGGTGAGGACGCTAAGAGATAAGAACGAAGGGAGAAAAATCATGCGTATTACGGAATTATTCACCGCGCAGTCCATCGCACTGGATGAGGCTCTGACCGATCAGGAGCAGATCATCAGCCGTCTGGTGGAGCTGCAGGCCACCCATGGCAACATCACGGACAAGGAAGCCTACAAAAAGGCCCTTTATGCCCGTGAGGCGGAGGGCTCCACCTATGTGGACAACGGCATCACGGTGCCCCACGCCAAGACCAATGTAGTCACCCGGCCCAGTCTGGCGGCGCTGCGGCTGAGCAGCCCCGTGCAGTACAATGCCGAGGACGACGGTACCACCGACCTGCTGTTTGCCATTGCGGCTCCGGAAAACGGCAGCCTGCATGTGGACATGCTGGCCCGTATGATGCAGATGCTGATGAACGAGGACTTTGTAGAAAAGCTGAAGGCCGCAAAGACCCCTGCAGAGTTCCTTGACTGCATCGATGCACAGGAGGAGGCTCAGTTCGGCGCGGAGAGCTTCACCCAGCAGGAGATCCCCCAGAGCGGCTACCGCATTCTGGCCGTGACCGCCTGCGTCAACGGCATCGCCCACACCTATATGGCAGCGGAAACCCTGACCAAGGCCGGTGAAAAGCTGGGTCTGCCCACCAAGGTGGAGACCAATGGCTCGGATGGAGCAAAGAACATCCTCACCAGAGAAGAGATCGCAAACTGCGACGGCATCATCGTGGCAGCAGAAAAGAAGGTGGAGACCGCCCGCTTCGACGGCAAGCCGGTGCTGTTCACCCGGGTGGACGATGGCATCCACAAGCCGGAGGAGCTCATCAAGAAGATCGTGCACGGCGAGGTGCCTGTTTACCACGCCGAGGGCGGCGCACAGGCCGCCGAGGATGCTTCCGGCAAGGACAGCTTTGGCCGCACTCTGTACAAGAACCTGATGAACGGTGTCTCCCACATGCTGCCCTTCGTGGTGGGCGGCGGCATCATGATCGCACTGGCGTTCCTGCTGGACGATTACACCATCGATCCCTCCAACTTTGGCATGAACACCCCGGTCGCTGCCTTCTTTAAGACGGTGGGCAGTGCAGCCTTCGGTTACATGCTGCCCATCCTGTCTGCCTTCATCGCCATGTCCATCGCGGACCGTCCGGGTCTGGCGGTCGGTTTTGTGGGCGGTGTGCTGGCCATGAACGGCACCAACTTTGCGGGCATTGCAGCGGGTGAGACCACCGGTGTTTCCGGCGGCTTCCTTGCTGCACTGCTGGCCGGTTTTGCTGCAGGCTACATCGTCGAGCTGCTGAAAAAGATCACCGAAAAGCTGCCTGCCAGCCTGAATGGCATCCGTCCCATGCTCATCTACCCGCTGGGCGGTATGCTCATCCTCGGCGCGGTGATGTGCGGCATCAACCCGGTCATGGGCATGATCAACACTGCCATGACCGATTGCCTGAACGCCATGGGCGGCACCTCCAAGGTGCTGCTGGGTGCCATCGTGGCCGGTATGATGAGCATTGATATGGGCGGCCCCTTCAACAAGGCAGCTTACGTCTTTGGCACGGCAGCCCTTGCCTCCGGCAACTATGAGGTGATGGCCGCTGTCATGGTGGGCGGCATGGTCCCTCCCATCGCCATCGCCTTGTCCACCACCTTCTGCCCCAAGAAGTGGACTGCCGACGAGCGCCGCAACGGCATCGTGAACTACGTCATGGGCCTGTGCTTCGTCACCGAGGGCGCGATCCCTTATGCAGCAGCAGATCCGCTGCGCGTCCTGCCCAGCTGCGTGGCCGGCGCAGCGGTGGCCGGTGCGCTCTCCATGACCTTCGGCTGCGCTCTGCGTGCACCGCACGGCGGCATCTTCGTGTTCCCAGTCGTGGACCATACCGCTCTGTACTGTGTGGCGCTGGCTGTGGGCAGCGTGCTGGGTGCTGTGATCCTGAGCCTGCTCAAGAAAAACCGTACCGACGCAGAATAAACGCCATTCCCTCCATATTCGAGATACTTCATAAAGCCGCAGCAAGCCCCCGGGGAGACCCGGGGCTTGCTGTATTACGCAGGATCGCGCGAAGGATCAGAAGGATAAAAAGAAAAAGTAACCGCCCACGACTTCCAATCCAAGCGGTTACTTTTCTTTTGAAATTTAATTGCCGGTAAGAGGTCTGCCGTTTGCGAGCAGTGCCTTTTCCTGTCTTCATTGTAGACGCTGGTGTATACTTTGCCAAGCATGAGCCATCAGATATAACATGATACACCCGCTGTCAAAAACGCGTCAAGAACCATTTTCACAAAAAATGCAGCAAAGAACAGCGCGAAACACCGCATTTGCTGGAAAAAACTTTGAAGCCGCCCTTTTGGATTGCACCCGGTTTTTGAGTGTGGTATACTGTTTCTGTTATGGAAAAGTTCCGGTGCGGTGTGCCGGGCACAGCAAAGAGGAAAAAGGAAACGAACGATGAAAATTGGATTTGACAACGACAAATATCTCTCGATGCAGTCAGAACATATCCGCGAGCGCATCAAGAAATTTGACAACAAGCTCTATCTGGAATTCGGCGGCAAGCTGTTCGATGATTACCATGCATCCCGCGTACTGCCGGGCTTCCAGCCCGATTCCAAGCTGCAGATGCTGCTGCAGCTGAAGGATCAGGCCGAGGTGGTCATCGTTATCAGCGCCGAGGACATCATCAGCAACAAGATCCGCGGCGACTACGGCATCACCTACGATCTGGATGTGCTGCGCCTGATCGATGCCTTCCAGGAAGTAGGCCTGTATGTGGGCAGCGTGTGCGTGACCAAGTATGCCGCTGCACCGGAGGTGGAGGCCTTTGAAAAGCGGCTGAACGGTCTGGGCATCCGCACCTTCCGCCACTACAAAATTCCAGGCTATCCCAACGATGTGGCCCGCATCGTCAGCGACGAGGGCTACGGCAAGAACGATTACATCGAGACCCAGCGCCCGCTGGTGGTCATCACGGCCCCCGGCCCCGGAAGCGGCAAAATGGCCACCTGCCTTTCCCAGCTGTACCACGAGTACAAGCGCGGCGTGAAGGCCGGTTACGCCAAGTTCGAGACCTTCCCCATCTGGAACATTCCCCTCAAGCACCCGGTGAATCTGGCCTACGAGGCCGCTACAGCCGACCTGAACGATGTGAACATGATCGACCCGTTCCATCTGGAAGCCTACGGCGTGACCACCGTCAACTACAACCGCGATATTGAGATCTTCCCGGTGGTGAACGCCATGTTTGAGCTGATCGCTGGCAAAAGCCCGTATAAGTCCCCCACGGACATGGGCGTGAACATGGCAGGCAACTGCATCGTGGACGATGCGGTCTGCCGCGAAGCCTCCCGTAAGGAGATCCTGCGCCGCTACTTCAAGTGCCTGTGTGAGCAGAAAATCACCGGCACGGTCAAGGAGACCGAGCGCTACAAGCTGGAACTGCTGATGAATCAGGCCGATCTGACCGTGGGCCAGCGCGAAGTGGAAAAGCAGGCTCATGCCCGCAGCGAGAGCACCGGCGGGGCCCCTGCTGCCGCCATTGAGCTGCCGGACGGCACCGTTGTTACCGGCAAGACCGGTCCGCTGCTGGGTGCAGCAGCATCTGCTCTGATGAATGCTCTCAAGGTGCTGGCCGGTATCCCGCAGGAGACCGACCTTGTGAGCGCGGCTTCCATTGAGCCCATCCAGACCCTCAAGACCAACTATCTGGGCGGCAAGAATCCCCGCCTGCACACCGACGAGATCCTGATCGCACTTTCCAGCTCGGCTGCTTCCAACGAGCAGGCTGCAGCGGCCATGCATCAGCTGCCCAACCTCAAGGGCTGCGATGTGCACTCCACCGTGCTGCTCTCGGGTGTGGATACCAGCACCCTGAACCGGCTGGGAATGTACCTGACCTGTGACCCTGTTTACGAGGAAGAGGACCGCAAGTACCACAAGCAGTAAATCATACAAAAAAACGAAACAGGCGCATCCAAAGGCCGAAGGGCTGGCGGATGCGCCTGTTTTCATTGGTTCAGATGCCGGTAAAATAGGATCTGTACTTTTCTGCGTACAGCTGGGTGCCCATGCGGCGCAAGCCGCCGTACAGGTGCCGCCGGATCAGCGGTTCAATGGCATCCAGATCTTTTTCCCGGATCACCCGCAAAATTTCCCGGTGCTCGCTCAGCACATCCGGCACATTGTTGGCCCGCACCACATCCAGACGGGTAAAGCGGGAATAATCCGGCTGCGGCTTTGTCAGGTTCTGCCAGATGTACCATTTGTTCATGCTGCAAAACCAGATGGAGTGCATTTCAAGGTCCAGCGTCAGGAAGGCATTGATATCCACATTGTCCGGGTCGGTCATGGTCTGGGCCATCTCTTCCAGCAGGTCATACTTATGCTTGATCTCAATGTACTCCTTGGGGGAACACACCTGGATAAAATCACGCAGGACCATGCTTTCCACAGCGGTGCGCTGGTACACGATCTGATCCACGATATCCAGATCAATGGGGGTGACGATGGTGCCCTTGCAGGGAATGATCTGCACAAAGCCATTCTGCTCCAGCCGCTGCAGAGCAGTGCGCACCGGTGTGCGCGAAATGCCGAACCGTTTGCACAGCTGATTTTCGCTGATGGTCTCTCCGGGCTTGATCTTCAGCGTAACGATCTCATATTCCAGCGTCTGGTAGATGTCCTCCGGATGCAGCTGTTCAGCCATGTGCTCACACTCCATTTATACAGTTGATGATAAGATAGTTCTATTTTAGCCTGCCCAAAAGAGATTGTCAACGCATGAGGATGAAGTATACAAGAGCCTGTATACAAGTATAGGAAAAGCTCCGAAATTTATCATTTTTGACAAAAAATTGATATATCAGATGAAAATGAACGGAATTGTGTCATCGGATTGTAACAGTTTCCACGAGAAACGGATAAGATTGTTAGTTATGCACAAAGAAACTTTGCGAAGTTGGTGAAGTTTGGCTCTTGTGCGGATGTGAATTTTCTGTTACGATTAGCGTGCAATGAAAATGCTGTATACAGGGGATCGCTAAAAACTTTGCTGGCGTATGAGGCAAAACGGTGCCCCTGAAACAAGGAGGAAGATTATGAAAAAGATCTCTCGTCGCAATTTCCTGAAGGTATCTGGTGCAATGGCAGCTGCAGGTGCTCTGGCAGCCTGCGGCGGTTCCGGTGCATCCACCCCGGCTGCTTCCGGCGCAGCATCCACCAGCACCGCAGCCAGCGCTGCTGCAGCCGGTGAGGACAAGTTTGCTTCTCTGGGCGACTTCACCATGACCGTGGGTCATGCACAGCCCGAGGGCAACCCCCGCTTTGTTTCCATGGAGCAGTTTGCCGCCGATGTGGCAGAGGCCACCAACGGCCATGTGAAGATCGAAGTTTACGGCAACGGCCAGCTGGGCACCGAGAAGGAGATGCTGGAGCAGGTCGTGGCCGGCACCGTGCAGGGCATGCGCGGCGGTCAGTTCGACTTCAGCCCCCGTCTGCTGATGTTCACCCTGCCCTTCCTGACCAACACCCGTGCGCAGGTCACGGCTCTGTTGCAGAGCGATCTGGCACAGAAGGTGTGCGCTGAGGCCGAGGGCGAGACGGGCACTGTCATCATTAACCTGTGCGATGCAGGCGGCTACCGCCAGTTCTCCAACTCCAAGCACCCCATCAAGGCTCCCGCAGACCTGAAGGGCCTGAAGATGCGCACCAACGGCATGAAGACCATTGACATGACCTTCCAGGCAATGGGTGCTACCACCACCACCATCCCGTACTCCGACCTGTACATGGGCCTGAAGACCGGCGTTGCAGACGGTCAGGAGAACCCCTGGGTCAACGTGGAGGGCATGAAGTTCTATGAAGTGCAGAAGTACTTCACCGAGGTCAACTACCAGTTCCATCCGGACCCCTTCTATGTGAACGCAGCATGGTGGAACAGCCTGCCCGAGGAGTACCGCGATATCATTACCGAGTGCGCCACCAAGATGGGCGAGTACAACGACGAGCTGATCGACAAGAACTCCAGCGCCGCAAAGCAGACCATCGTGGATTCCGGCTGCGAAGTCTACGAGCCCTCTGCCGATGAGCTGAAGGCCTTCCAGACCGCTGTGCAGTCCGTGTACGACCAGTGTGTCACCGAGGGCATCTGCACCGCCGACGAGATCAAGGAGATGCAGGATATCGTCGCAAAGGCATAAGCAGAAACGACCAAAGGCTAGAACGGCCATGTTACGGTAAAGGCGAGAGGGCAGCCTGCGGGCTGCCCTCTGCTGTAACAGGCCGATGGAAAAAGTTGTAAAATAACCGAAAGGGGCTGAGCACCATCGAAAACCTTAAAAAATTCGGGAAAAAGCTGTTCGACGTGTATTTTACCATCGGCGTCATTGCCATGGCACTGCTGGCAGCTCTTGTGATCTTTACGGTCATTGCACGCTACTTCTTCTCGCTGAGCTGGAAGGAACTGTCCGAGTTCAATACCACCCTGTTTGCATTTACCACCTTCTGGGGCATGGGCATCAACGTGATCAAGGACGAGCACGTCATGATCGACATCCTTTACGACGGCGTCAAGCCTGCCCGCAAGCGCTGGCTGGCTATCGTCAATTACCTCATCGTGCTGGCCGTGGTGCTGGTGTTCACCTATCAGGGCTTCAAGTATGTGGGCGTTGCCGGTAAACAGATCAGTCAGGGCATGGAGATCCCCATGATGTATATGTACGGCATCATGCCGGTGTGCGGCATCATCTGTGCCATCTGCGTCGTGATCAAGATCATCACCCTGTACAAGGCCGACATTTCCTACTTTGCGCCCAAGAATCAGGCGCTGAGCCGTGACGACGCATAAGCGGAAAGGGGAGAATACACAACTATGGCAATGCTCATCCTTCTGGTGCTGCTGATCTTCTTTGCCGCGCTGGGCATCCCGCTGGCCTTCGCCATCGGCGCTTCCTGCGTGACCTATATCCTGATCTATGCACCTACCTTTATTACCATGCTGCCGCAGCGCGTGTGGAACGGTGCCTACAGTGAGCTGATGATCGCTATGCCGCTGTTCATGCTGGCTGGCGAACTGATGAACACCGGCGGCATCACCCAGCGCATCATCAACTTCTGCATGGAGCTGCTGCGGCCCATCCGCGGCGGTCTGGGCGAAGTGAACATCGTGGCTTCCATGATCTTTGGCGGTATTTCCGGTTCCTCTGTGGCCGATACCTCGGCTCTGGGTTCCATCCTGATCCCCGCCATGGAGAAGGAAGGCTACCCGCCGGAGGCTTCTGCCGGTATCACGGTGGCATCCTCCACCATGGGCATGATCATCCCGCCCTCCACCCCCATGATCGTTTACTCCATGATCTCCGGTGCATCGGTGGGTGCGCTGTTCGTGGCAGGTGCCGTGCCCGGCATCCTGATCGGTCTGACCCAGCTGGTGCTGGTGTACATCATCAGCGCCAAGAAGGGCTGGCATCCGGAAAAGATCAAGTTTGACGGCAAGCGCGCCGCCAAGAGCCTGCTTTCCGGCATTCCTGCCCTCATCATGCCGCTGTTCATCATCATCTGCGTTTCCTTCGGCGTGTGCACTGCATCCGAAAGTGCCGGTGTGGCTGTGCTGTATTCCATGCTGGTGGGCTTCTTCGTCTACAAGGAGCTGACATGGAAGGGTGTCTGGGAGGCTTTGAAAAAGACCCTGATCTCTTCTTCCTCCATCATGCTCATCATCGGCTTTACCACCATCTTTACATGGGTGCTGACCATGCAGAAGGTGCCGCAGACGGTGGGTGCCTTCTTCATGTCCCTGAACATGCCCGCATGGGCCATTGCGCTGATCTTTGATGTGCTGATCCTGATGATCGGCACCTTCATCGACGTCAGCCCGGCCATCCTGCTGCTCACCCCCATCCTGCTGCCGGTCATGGTGCAGTACGGCTTCTCGCCGCTGCAGTTCGGTGCCATGATGATCACCGGTCTGGCCATCGGTCTGGTCACCCCGCCGGTCGGCATGTGCCTGAACGCCTGCAACAAGATCAACCGTATGCCCATCATCGAGATCTTCAAGGGCGCAGCGCCCTACGTGATCTGCAATGTGATCGTCCTGATCTCCATCAGCCTGTGGGGCCCGCTTACCACCGCCCTGCCGCAGCTGCTGGGCTACAGCATCTTCTGAGAGCAACGCGTATACCTCTTATAAAAACAGGCAGCGCTCCCTTGCGGGGCCTGTTTGTTTTTTTTTGCACGCAAACAGGTGGGACCGTTGTATTTGACGGACAGATATGGTACACTAAGACCACTTATGTACAGGAATATAGGAAAAGAGGAATTAAATCATGGATACGCAAAAACAAAAGCGCAGCGCCTTTTCCGGCAAGATCGGCTTTGTGCTGTCGGCCGCAGGCGCTTCGGTGGGTCTGGGCAACATCTGGCGGTTTCCGTACCTCGCCGCGAAATACGGCGGCGGCATTTTTCTGCTGGTGTACATCGTGCTGGCCGCCACCTTTGGCTACACGATGATCGTGGCCGAAACGGCACTGGGCCGCATGACCCACAAAAGCCCGGTGGGTGCCTTTGGAGCCTTTGGCAAAAAGGGCGGCCTGCGGTTCGGCGGCTGGATCAATGCGGTCATCCCCATTCTGATCGTGCCGTACTATTCGGTCATCGGCGGCTGGGTCATCCGCTATCTGTCGGAGTATATCAGCGGCCATGGCAGTGAGCTTTCGCAGGACGGTTATTTTTCCAATTTCATTTCCAGCGGACTGTCGGCAGAGGTGTGCTTTCTGATCTTCACGGCCTTTACGCTGGCCATCATCTTTGCCGGTGTGCGCAACGGCGTGGAGCGTGTTTCCAAGGTGATGATGCCGGTGCTGGTGGTGCTTTCGGTGGTCATTGCGGGCTATTCGGTCACGCGCCCGGGTGCGTTGGAAGGTGTGAAGTATTTTCTGGTGCCGAACGTGGCAAACTTTTCCTGGATGACGGTGGTCACGGCCATGGGCCAGATGTTCTATTCGCTGTCCATCGCTATGGGCATTCTGGTCACCTTTGGCTCCTATATGAAAAAGGATGTCTCCATTGAGGAATCCACCGAGAACGTGGAAGTGTTTGACACGGCCATTGCCATCATGGCGGGCCTGATGATCATTCCGGCGGTGTTCTCCTTCTCCGGCGGCGACCCGGACACCCTGCAGGCCGGTCCGGCGCTGATGTTCATTACCATTCCCAAGGTGTTCGAGAGCATGGGCTTTGGCCATGTGGTGGGCATCCTGTTCTTTTTGCTGGTGCTGTTTGCAGCCGTGACCAGCTCCATTGCCCTGACCGAGAGCGCTGTCTCCACCTTTGAGGACGAGCTGGGCTGGAGCCGCGAGCGCGCAACGGCACTGATCGGCCTGATCATGGTGGCGCTGGGCAGCCTTTCGGCACTGGGCTATGGCCCGCTGGCGGGCGTGACGGTGTTCGGAATGCAGTTTCTGGATTTCTTCGATTTCCTCACCAACTCTGTCATGATGCCCATTGCAGCCATTGCTATCTGCCTGCTGGTGTCCCGCGTGATCGGCGTGCAGAAGATCGAAGAAGAGGTGACGCTGAGCGGCAAGCCCTTCCGCCGCAAAAAGATCTTCAACTTCATGATCCAGTATCTGTGCCCCATCTTTGCGGCCATTATCCTGATCAGCTCTGTGGCAAATGCTCTGGGCTGGATCGCAATGTAAAACAAAAAAGCGCAGAAGGTGTTTCTCAAAGGAAGCCTTCTGCGCTTTTTTGTAAGGCGAAAAAACACAAAGAAACGGGATCATCATATGCTGTCAAAGAAACTGGCTGCCATAGATAAGACGCGGTGTGTCGCCTGCGGT
>OGYM01002378.1_pt1 | contig 12421 bp, 10 predicted proteins | sample 1576491 | NCBI WGS metagenome assembly OGYM01 (sample SAMEA3541515, study PRJEB24748) | human gut metagenome | biome: human gut; feature: human-associated habitat; material: faeces | place: China | collected 2012 | reverse complement strand
AGGAGAGAATCTCACAGTTTGACGGAAAGCTTTACCTCGAATTGGTACGCGTTTATCTCCGTATCTCCAGACGCTGGACACAGGTACATCCCGAGCGTGCGCCTTATCTGCAAAAGCGCATCCACCCTCTGTGTATCGGCCTGTGCATCATGTTCGGACTGTCTGTTGTTGTAAACATTTACCCATACTTCATCAGCCAGCTGATATTCACAGGAATTTACACAATTTTCTACATAGTTTTTGCCCTGCAGTTCCATAACTACGGCATATATATCGCCAATTATCCCCTGATCGAAGAAAATGAGACACCGGATCAGACTCCGGCCTCACCAACCATAACGCTAACCATAGATAACACAACGGTCATGAAAAAAACCAACGAATTGAACTACGAGAAAATAGAAGAGAAAATTAAAGAATGGACTTCCGGAAAAGGTTATCTCCATTCCGGACTTACCATTCAGGAAATGAGTAAGAAAATAGGTATCAACCGCACATACCTCTCTAATTTCATCAATGATACCTATCAGACAAACTTCAACGGGTGGGTTAACGGCTTAAGAATCGAAGAAGCCAAAGAGCGGATGATCAACAATCCGGACATAAGCCTGGCCGAAATCGCTGAACAAGTGGGGTTCGCCGACCTTGCCCACTTCAGCAAACAGTTCAGAGCAAAGGAAGGACAGTCCCCTTCTACATGGCGAAAGGAAATCCGGAAGGCCGTTGTATGAATTTCCATCCCCTGTTAACCGGTAAATAAAGGGGGCAAAATGATCAATACCTGATTTTACCCCCTAAGATGTCAGATACTATCCCCTCGTTCTCAGAACTTTGTCGTAATATTGCAGTGTGATGATTCACCAAGATCATCTGCATTAATTATTTAAAAATGAAAATTATGAGAACTGAGAGTTTTACCCGCGACCTGATAAATGTACAAAACGACCTGCTGCGCTTTGCCTATAAGTTAACAGCCAACCACGAAGATGCCAACGACCTTCTTCAGGAAACTTCCCTGAAAGCGCTGGATAACGAAGAAAAATATGCAGCAGAAACCAATTTCAAAGGATGGATGTACACCATCATGCGCAACCTTTTTATCAACAATTACCGCAAGGCTGTACGCGACCAGACCTACGTGGACCAGACCGACAACCTGTTCTATCTGAATCAAAGCATCGATCTGGCTGACGAAAGCACTGAAAGCAGCCATGATCTGAAAGAAATCCGCCGGGTAGTAAACGCTCTGCCCAAGGAATACCGCATCCCGTTCGCCATGTATGTTTCCGGATTCAAATACCGCGAAATTGCTGACAAACTGGGACTCCCTCTGGGAACCGTCAAAAGCCGCATTTACTTTACCCGTCAGAAACTCCAGCAGGAACTGAAAGATTTCCGCTGATCCTGCCGTCCTGTTCCGGACTCTCTGCTAACGGTAACTCTTGTTTCACCCCATAAACCGTGCTCATCCCGAGCATGTCTTCCAGTCTTCCCGCCCCGTATGTCTCACCGAGACCTGCCAGGCGGGAAGACTTTTTCTTTTCATCCCCTAGATGTTCCCTTTTCAATCTTCCGGAAACGTGCGGTCAACCCGGCTGAAACGTGCAGTCGTTGAAGCCGAATCGTGCGGTCGTTGCGGCCCAATCGTTATACTCGATGAAGGCTAATCGTCCAGTCGATTTTTCCGGTCAGTCCAGAAAGTACTTTTGCATCATTCAAACCATTTATTTCAATCAAAAAAAGCCCTTCGGGATTTTAAAAAAACGCTTCGACGTTTTACAACATTGAATTCGGGCTTTTAAGGTAAATGACGAAACGTTTTTTAAAGAAAAACACATCCCGCTGAAACGGGGAGGGCGGAATGAAGAGCTGATGACATTTTTAAAAGAAAACGCAAAGAATTGTGTTAAATCATTGTTGTTTTGTCGATTTGTACGTGTAATTACACGTTTTGACAAGGAAAAAGAAGTGTTTCGGCCTAAATTTGCCATCGTTAACGAAAGAAAAACATCGTGTAGAAAACTTGAATAACCTATATAAAACTCGAACAACCTATAAAAAAAACAAAAAGAAGAAAGGAGCTTGAAGAACCAAAGAACAAACCTTAAAACAAACTTGAAACTTGAATTTACAAAGATAAAAAACTTATAGTATTAATAGTATTCTACTTGATTTTATTAACTTATTAAAACTTGAATCTATGAGAAAATGGACTTATCTCGTAGCTGCTCTGCTGATGGGTGGAGTGTCTACATCGTTGACCAGCTGTATCGACAATGACGAACCGGCGGGTATTAATGATCTTCGTGGCGCAAAAGCGGAATTCATTCGCGCCAAAGCTGATTATGAAGCAGCATTGACAGCTTACCAAATGATCGAAAACCAGATCAAAGAACAGGAACTTGCACGTGAAACTATCCTAACTCAAATGAAAGAACTTGAGTTACAAGTTGCACAGGCACAGACTGAATATGATGTAGCCCGCATCAATGCACAAAAAGAATTGTTAATAGAAGAATACAACACCAAATTAGCAAATCAAAAAGCATGGACTGCCCAGGCTGAAGCTGAATTGATTAAAGCATTAAATGCTTTGGAAATCATTGAGCTCAATGATAGAAATGACAAGTTTACAGCCCAGATCAAAAACATCCGTACAGCTTTGACAGGAACAAATGGTGCCTTAGAAGAATTAAGAGAGGCTCAGGAGAATTTACTGGATGCTAAAAAGGATGTAATGGATTATGTATCTCAGAGCAAATACTTCAAAACTAAAAAGGCATTAAAAAAATCTATCCATGAAAATGATTTGACCATTTTGGAAGGTTTACTAAAGGATTATCAGTCAATTACTGCAGCTGATGAAAAAGCCTTACAAGAAAAAGTAGAAGCTTTGAAAGAAAAAATCTTAGCTTTGGATCAGAAAGAACTGGATGAATGGCAGAAATTGCAGGAACTGAAGAAGAGCGATGCATTCTTAAAATTCTCAGATGCCATTAAAAATATGCAGCTGGCTCAGAAAAAAGATACAGCTTTCGTGGTTAAGAAAGTGGATGCTGCTATCGCTGAAGGTCTCTATACTGCTGTAAATAATGTTCCAGGATGGACTACTCCAGACTTCGAAATCGGTGACTTCTTCAAAGAAACTGCTCCCGGTGAATATGAAATGACTGCAGATTTGGTTTCTAAGACAGAAGAATTAAAGGACTTATCTGTTGATGCCCTGCAAACTGAGGTACAGAATCAATATCAAGGCCAATACGTTGCTGATTATAATAAACTGTTTAATACATCTAAATCAGCAACTGATTTATTTGACGCTACAACCGGTAAGGTGAAAGCATCCATCGCTGCCAATGTAGCTGCTGAAAAGAATCGTTTGGAAAAGATTGATGCGCCTAACATAAAGAAATCATTTGAAGAAACTGTTAAAGCATGGATCGAAGCTAAACTTGCTATTGACAAATATATTGTAGAAAACAAATCACAAGCCGAAGATGCAGGTTTCGCAGCCATTGAACAAGCTGTTAAGGACTACAATGATCCTGAAGTAACCAAGAATCAGGATGCGAAAGCTGCCAAAGCACTGCGCGACAAGTTATTTGCTTACATCGAAACTAGAAATGCCATTGATGACGGTGCAGAAAACATGGAAACAGTTTTGGCTGCTTATGAAGCAGACAAGACTACAGATCCATTGGATGATGCAGCTACTCTCGCAAGCTTCAATAGCTTGATCGCTGGTGGAACAAGCAGCCTAAATATTAACGCTGGATTAAATTGGATTTATAGCCCTACTGGCGATTATGAAGGCACCAGCATCATTAAGAAATATTATGAAGCAGATAATGCCTTGTTCGGAACAGGTACATATAATAAATTGGAAGAAGGTCAGACTCCGATCCTGGGTGCAGACAACAAGATTCCGGAAAATCTGGCAGATGCTGTTGCTGAAGACTTAACTTCAACCAATGGTCTTTACAAGGAATATATGGCTTCCATTGATTTCGCAGGTGAATATCCGTACATTACCAACATTGATAAGTGGACTGCATTGAATGATGACCTTACTAAGCAAGGTGAAGAAATCGCTGCAAGACAGAAAGAATTGCAAGATGGTATTGATGCGGTTGTTGCTCAACACGAAGAAGAACTGGTTAAGGTTTATGAACAGGAACTGGCTGTTTATTTGATAAAGGGCTCAACAAAGATTGATGGTGAGGATGTGATAAGCACCAATAATCCTATAAGAGAATATATTCCTATGCCAGGAACTTCCACTCCTTCTGACGAAATAATTCCATACGAAGACCGCACTGAGCTGGCTGCATTGCAAGAAGAAATGAAATTTATCAAAGAAGCGATTAAGAACGACTGCAAGTTTGTCTACATCGAATACGATAAGGTCAATGATAAATATGTAACCAAGACAAGCAATGACCTGACAGGCTTAATTGAAACAACTCAACAAGAAATCATCAAGCTGCAGGAAAAGATCGAGAAAGTTCAGCTTGAAATAGACAAATTCGATCAGTTAGGCTTCTTTAATGGTCAGTATCGTGAAATTCTTGAAGCAAATGTAACCGATGCCCAAAAAGATGTAGAAATCGCACAGACAATTGTGGATAACTACAACAAGACTTTGAAAGCAATGTTGGAAGCTTATGACCCAGAAGATTCTTCTACTCCCGAAACTCCGGAAGAAGGTGGTGAAGAAACTCCTGCAGAATAAGTAACAAGAACTATTTAAACTAAAAAGTATGATTAAAAAACTATGCATATTACTTCTGTCTGTAGCATCTGTTGCGCCGATCGCGGCGCAACAGTACAGCAGCAGTGATGCGTCGTTTGCTCCCAAGAAAGGTCAGTGGCAGGTATCAGCTGTGATTGGCAATAACCAAATGTTCAATCAGGATATGACTTATCTGTTACCCAACTATTGGAACCCGAACAATAACAGTTACCCTCAAGTAGGACTTGGAGGTTACGGACAGCAGTCAAATGATCCGGGTGTGTATCTTAACTTGGGTAATCTGAATAGTAATAGTCTGGTTAACCTGATTGGTATCCAGGGAAAATATTTCTTGACAGACCGTTGGGATGTCAATTTGATGTTCAGCATGAATATCAATGCTACACCCAAAAAAGATTACATTGAAGGCGACTATACCGTAGAAGAAATGCCGATTATGGCATCAAAATATATGGAAGGCCGTATCAGTAATGCTTGGAATGTAGCAATCGGTTCGAACTATTACTTCAACACCAAGAACGAACGCATCAACCTCTATGTAGGAGGTTTACTGGGATGGCAAATGGGACGTATCGAAACAGTTACGCCATACACCGGAGAATATTATGATGACAGCAATGATTATCAGAACTCTGACGGTACAAATATAGGAACTGGAGATACTGATTCCAATGAAGATCTTCCGATGGGAGAAGGTGATGTCAACATGAACGAAGGCAAGGATCCTGTTCAGCTCTACACCCCCAATTCCCGCGCCGGACAAATATTCGGCTTGAAGGTAGCTGGTGTAGCAGGTATTGAATACAGTCTGTCACCGGGTCTGATCCTCGGCTTCGAAGTACAGCCGGTAGCTTATCGCTACGACCATATCCAGATCTGCCCGAAAGGTCAGGCAGCGTACAAAGTTGGTCATCACAACATCAACTTCTTCGCTACGCCGAACCTGAAGATCGGATTCCGCTTCTAACATTGAGAGAAGTCCAAATATCACGATCCACTAGTAAAGAATACCCCGTCTGTCCGTCACAGGAGACGGGGTATCTTTTCATAAATGAATTTATAAAACTGAACTAACCATGAAATGGAATAACAAACTCTATGCATCGCTGTTCCTTGCAGGAATGATGGCTGCATGCTCCAGCACTCAGAAAGACGCATACACACTGGAAGGAAAAGTCACGAATCCCAAACTGGAAGGAAGAACTGTTTATATCATCGATGCAGAGAAAGGAGAAACTCGATATGACAGTGCCCGGGTAACCAACGGAATCTTTCAGTTTACCGGAAAACAGGATGAAGCAGTAGTGAGAGAATTACTGGTTCAAGAAAATGACAGCGACATGTTTCCCGTAACGTTACCTTTCGTCCTGGAAAATGGTCTGATTAAAGTGGAACTGGGAGAGCGGGTATACGTAACCAATACGGATCTGAACGAGGAAATGATGAACTTCCTGATGGAAAAAGACAAATTCCTGGATCAGGATTTCGGAAAGGATGCCACAGCAGAAAGCATACGAACAAAGTTTGCCGAGTTCATCGCACAACAGGTCATGAAGCACGGAAACTCCGTAGTGGGGAAATACATCTTCAGTGTATACAAAGGCAAACTGACCGAAGAACAACAGGCTGAGTGCAGCAAGCTGGTGAAATAAGTCACTGCAAATTTGGGGAAACGCCCTGTCGGAAGAACAAAATAAATTCACTATCTTTGCGCCATTGAACGGATTATCATAAAACTACATACACGCATGAAAATTGAAGATAAACTGACGGCGTCCGTAATCAACGGCGTGAAAGAGTTGTACGGGCAGGAAGTTCCCGCCAAGATGGTACAGCTGCAAAAGACTAAAAAGGAATTTGAAGGCCACCTGACTCTCGTGGTTTTCCCGTTCCTGAAGATGTCGAAGAAGGGTCCTGAACAGACAGCACAGGAAATCGGTGAATACCTGAAACAGCATGAACCGGCCATTGCCAGCTATAACGTCATCAAGGGATTCCTGAACCTGACTATTGCTTCCGACGTGTGGGTGGAACTACTGAACCGTATCCACGCCGATGCAGAATGGGGCATCCGCAAAGCCGATGAAAATGCGCCGCTGGTCATGATTGAATATTCTTCACCGAATACCAACAAACCGTTGCATCTGGGACACGTGCGCAACAACCTGCTGGGTAACGCACTGGCAAACATCATGGCGGCAAACGGCAACAAGGTAGTGAAGACCAACATCGTAAACGACCGTGGTATTCACATCTGCAAGTCCATGCTGGCCTGGCTGAAATACGGTAACGGTGAAACTCCGGAGTCATCAGGCAAGAAAGGTGACCACCTGATCGGAGACTATTACGTGGCTTTCGACAAACATTACAAGGCAGAAGTCAAGGAACTGATGGCTAAGTTCCAGGCAGAAGGAATGAACGAAGAAGAAGCAAAGGCCAAGGCTGAAGCTGAATCTCCGCTGATGCTGGAAGCCCGGGAAATGCTCCGCAAATGGGAAGCCAACGATCCGGAAGTACGCAGTCTGTGGAAAATGATGAACGACTGGGTATATGCCGGATTTGACGAGACCTACAAAATGATGGGTGTCAGCTTCGACAAGATATACTACGAATCACAAACTTATCTGGAAGGTAAGGAAAAGGTAATGGAAGGCCTCGAAAAAGGTTTCTTCTTCCGCAAAGAAGATGGTTCCGTATGGGCTGACCTGACCGCTGAAGGTCTGGATCACAAGCTGCTGCTCCGTGCTGACGGTACTTCCGTATACATGACTCAGGATATCGGTACAGCCAAGCTGCGTTTCCAGGATTATCCGATCAACAAGATGATTTACGTAGTAGGTAACGAACAGAACTATCACTTCCAGGTTCTGTCTATCCTGCTCGACAAACTGGGATTCGAATGGGGTAAAGATCTGGTTCACTTCTCTTACGGAATGGTGGAACTGCCGGAAGGTAAGATGAAGAGCCGTGAAGGTACCGTGGTAGATGCTGACGACCTGATGGAAGCAATGATCGAAACGGCCAGGGAAACCAGCAACGAACTGGGTAAACTGGATGGTCTGACCAAGGAAGAGGCTGATGACATTGCACGTATCGTAGGTCTGGGTGCTCTGAAATATTTCATCCTGAAAGTAGATGCCCGCAAGAATATGACCTTCAACCCGAAAGAATCCATCGACTTCAACGGTAATACGGGTCCTTTCATTCAATATACTTATGCACGTATCCAGTCTATTCTCCGCAAGGCTGCAGAAGCTGGAATTACAGTACCTGCCGTTATCCCGGCCGGCATCGAGCTGAGCACGAAGGAAGAAGGACTGATCCAGATGCTGGCAGACTTCGGCAATGTAGTGAAACAGGCTGGTACGGACTACAACCCGTCAATCCTGGCTAACTATGCATACGATCTGGTGAAGGAATACAATCAGTTCTATCACGACTTCAGCATCCTGCGCGAAGAGAACGAAGCTCTCAAGGTATTCCGTCTGGCACTGAGTCAGAACGTGGGCAAGGTTGTGAAGCTGGCTATGGGCTTGCTGGGTATTGAAGTTCCGGAAAGAATGTAATGCCGAAGCAAAAGTTTTACGTGGTCTGGAAAGGGGTCACGCCAGGTATCTACACTTCATGGACGGAATGTCAACTGCAAATCAAGAATTATAAAGGGGCCCTTTATAAATCATTTGACACCCGTGAGGAAGCAGAACAGGCGCTGGCCTCAGCCGCTCACCAGTATGTGGGAGCCGGTAAAGAGAAAGTGAAAACGGCCGTAGCACTGCCGGAAGGATTCGATCTGAATTGCCTGGCCGTAGATGCAGCATGCAGCGGAAACCCGGGACCGATGGAATATCGGGGGGTATATCTGCTGACGGGTGAAGAGATCTTTCACTTCGGACCTGTGTATGGAACCAATAATATCGGTGAATTCCTGGCCATTGTACACGGACTGGCATTGCTCAAACAGAAGAACCTGAACATGCCTATTTATTCGGACAGCCGCAATGCGCTGAACTGGGTAAAACAGAAAAAATGCAAAACGAAGCTGGAACGGAATGATCGTACAGAGGAACTTTTCAGGCTGATTGAACGGGCTGAGAAGTGGCTGCACGAAAATGGATGCCCGACTCCATTACTTAAATGGGAAACAGAAAAATGGGGAGAGGTACCGGCTGACTTTGGAAGAAAATAAACATAACGGCTGCTACTGACGGAAAAATTCCGGACATGAGCAGCCGTTTATAATTAACTGGATGATAAAGCAACTGACATTATGAAGAAAAGAATAGCTTACCTGATTGCTTTTTTCGCAATGGTACTGGGGTGTTTCCTTATACAGAAACCATTGTTCATGCTGTATAACGACGCAGTGGAAAAAGGTGTTTCTCCAGCAGATTTCGGACGGGTGATCTTACATGGATTCACACTGGATGCCACTACTGCCGGGTATCTGACGGTAATCCCATGGCTTGTAATCCTGATCAGTATCTGGTTCAGACAATTCCCGTTGCGGAAGATTCTGACAGGCTATTATGTGCTGATCAGCTTTCTGGTCATGCTGATCTTCATTGTAGACATGGCTTTATATCCGTTCTGGGGATTCAAGCTGGATGCTTCCATCTTCCTGTATATGGATTCACCGAAAAATGCACTGGCAAGCGTTTCTACGGGATTCATTATCTTACGCATCTTTATCATGCTGCTTTTATCAGCTCTGATGATGGTCGGTTTATACAAACTGACTCCTCAAAGACTGGCTGGTACTAGCCGTCGGGTGACGGGAAGTGCCGGTATGATTCTACTTGGCGGACTGTTGTTTGTTGTCATCCGGGGAGGTGTAACGGAATCAACAGCCAATATCGGACAGGTATACTTCTGTAATAATGAGTTTCTGAATCATTCAGCCGTAAATCCGGCCTTCAGTCTGCTGGCTTCCGCCGGAAAGACTGAGAATTATGCGTCAGAATTCGATTTCTTCGACGAGGAGAAGCGTAAAGAGTTGTTTGAAGGACTTTATCCGACAGAAGGAGAAAATGCGGTAGAACTGCTCAATACACGCCGGCCAAACATTCTGATCATTCTGGTGGAAGGTTATGGAGGGGTGTTCATTGAATCGCTTGGAGGAGTACCAGGAGTAAGTCCGAACTGGGAACGCCTGTCGAAAGAAGGAGTATTCTTCACCAACTGTTATGCCAACAGCTTCCGTACGGACAGAGGGACCATCTGTACGTTTAGCGGTTATCAGGGCTTCCCTACTCTTTCTGTCATGAAAATACCGGCAAAAAGCCGTACACTTCCTTCCATTGCAGGCAAACTGGTGAAGGAAGGATATGTTACAGACTTCCTGTACGGAGGGGATATCAACTTTACAAACATGAAAAGTTATCTGCTCGGAAGCGGATACCAGAAACTTACCGCAGATGTGGATTTTAGTCTGAAAGAACGGCAAAATCCGTGGGGAGTGAACGATGATATCACTTTTGAATACTTGTATAATGAAATCAAGAAACGGCCTCTCTCACAACGATGGCACACAGCTTTCCTGACTCTGAGCAGCCATGAGCCTTTTGAGGTACCTTATCACCGGCTGGAAGAAAAGATTCCCAATGCTTTCGCCTTTACAGACGAATGTATCGGGAAGTTTATCGATAAATTAAAACAGTTGCCACAATGGAAAGACTTGCTGGTTATTTGTCTACCGGATCACGGTTTCCATTATCCAGTCAGCGAGCCGAACAACACGCCGCGTATTCATCATATTCCTATGCTCTGGCTGGGAGGTGCAATCAAGCAGCCGGCTGTTGTTGACAAACTGATGAATCAGACAGATATGGCTGCTACCCTGCTGGGACAGCTGGGCATCGATCACCGGGAGTTTAACTTCAGCAGAAATGTATTGGGGAAAGAATATACTTATCCTTTTGCCTATTACACCTATAACAACGGCTTTGCTTTCCGTGACAGTACGGGAGTAACACAGGTGGACAACAATTCAGGAAAAACACTGGTGGATGAACCTGCCCCCAGCCTGCGCCGTATGGAACTCGGTAAGGCGATCCTGCAAAGTTCATACGACGATCTGGGAGAAAGACAATAGAGTCAGATTACTCTATAAACTTGATTTTCTGGGCATCACGCGGCTTGGCTGCCGGACTTTCATCCGGATAGCCGAATGCTATACAATACAAGAGCTGGTAACCTTCAGGAAAATCCAGCTTTTTCAGGTAATCAGCTGCTTCAGGTTGCGTGTTCATAAAACGGACAGGACTTCCCAGGCAACAGGAACCTACTCCCATAGACCAGGCTGAAAGAATCATGTTCTCACCCAACAGTCCGCAATCAATCTGAGACATGTCATAGGAAGTGTCATGGGCAATGAATACAACTGTAGGGGCATTGCGGAACATATTTTTGAAATTCGGATCTTTTGCTGCCTGAGGATTGGCCTTTTTATAGATTTCCGTCAGGCCATTGATATAATCAGGATTATCCACTACCCGAATAGCCCATGATTGCTTGTTCTGTCCGTTAGGAGCATTAATGCCACAATTCAGAATAGTCTGCATTGTATCACGATTAACCGGCTGTGGTTTGTATTTACGTACACTACGACGCTCCATAATGGTCTTAATCACCGCATCAGACTGAGTCATTCCTTCGGTAACAGCTACATTCTCCTGCTGTGAAGCGGGAGAGGTACATCCTGCTGCGAGGCAAAGGCATAAACAGCCTGCCATCGTCTTCAATTGTTTCATAGTTTATTGTTATTAGATAAATATTACTCTAACTCCTGACTCTCAATCATTCCTTTCTCGAAACCTTCTTCCAGACTATCCAAAGCAACTCCAGCTTTTTGCATCTGCTCCATAATACTCTTTCCACTGTTCTTAAAAACAGTAGCAGCATACTGCCCTTGCAATTTAGCCATCTCTTCCAATTCCTCCTTGGTCAAATCTTCGTAGGAATTAATTTTATCCAGCAATTTCTGGAAACGTTCGTTAGCTTCTTTCCACTGGTCGAGAGTATAATCCTTCCCTTCCTCCTGAATCTTTTCCACAAAGTCCTTTAAATCGTCCATACGGCCTTTTTGAGAATGGCAGGAGGAGAAACACATGACTGCCACTGCAAACAATGGAAATAAAATATACTTTTTCATAAGCGTTTATAATTAGTATGGTAAAGTCTCTATCTACAAAGGTAACAGGATTAGGAAAAGGAACAAAAAAAGGAGCCCCGAAAATCGGGACTCCTTCTGATTATTTAGTCTTATGTAATTCTTATAATTACAATTTCGGACCAGCAGCAACCAAAGCTTTACCTGCTTCGTTTCCAGTGAACTTAGAGAAGTTCTTAATGAAACGACCAGCCAAATCCTTAGCTTTTTCTTCCCACTGACAAGCACATTCGTAAGTGTCACGCGGATCCAGGATCTTCGGATCAACACCCGGCAATTCAGTCGGAACGACGAAGTCGAAGTAAGGAATAGTCTTAGTAGGAGCTTTTTCGATTGAACCATCCAGGATAGCATCGATAATACCACGAGTATCACGGATAGAAATACGCTTACCAGTACCGTTCCAACCAGTGTTAACCAAGTATGCCTTAGCACCAGTCATCTTCATCTTCTTAACCAGTTCTTCTGCATATTTAGTAGGATGCAAGCTCAAGAAAGCA
>OGYM01002374.1_pt1 | contig 12434 bp, 10 predicted proteins | sample 1576491 | NCBI WGS metagenome assembly OGYM01 (sample SAMEA3541515, study PRJEB24748) | human gut metagenome | biome: human gut; feature: human-associated habitat; material: faeces | place: China | collected 2012 | reverse complement strand
CAGGTATCAACATGGACGCAGTCAAATTAATGGGTGAGATTTTATTAGAGGTGGCGGAACAGTCGAAAGACCGTGATTCCGTGGACTGTATGAAGCTTGTAGTGTTCTGCAATGCGCCGGATGATAATCCGTTTATGGCAGGAGCTTTCCACGGTGTGACAGAGGCGGATGCGATCATCAATGTCGGAGTCAGTGGACCGGGCGTTGTTAAGACTGCTCTTGAAAAAGTGCGCGGCGAGAATTTTGAAGTGCTCTGCGAGACGATCAAAAAGACAGCGTTTAAAGTAACACGTGTCGGACAGCTTGTCGCACAGGAGGCATCAAGACTTTTAAATATTCGATCTGTCTCTGGCACCAACACCGGCAATCGGTGACAGTGTGGCAGACATTCTCTGCGAGATCGGCTTAGAGTATGCAGGAGCACCGGGAACGACAGCAGCTTTGGCACTGTTAAATGACCAGGTGAAAAAAGGTGGCGTCATGGCATCCTCTTATGTCGGTGGTCTGAGTGGTGCATTCATTCCGGTCAGTGAAGACCAGGGAATGATCAATGCAGTTCAGGCTGGTGCCATCACTCTGGAAAAATTAGAGGCGATGACCTGTGTATGTTCCGTTGGCCTTGATATGATCGCAATTCCAGGTGATACGAAAGCAACTACGATCTCCGGTATGATCGCAGATGAGATGGCGCTCGGTATGATCAATCAGAAAACAACAGCCTGCCGTCTGATTCCAGTCATAGGAAAAGGTGTTGGCGAACAGGTAGAATTCGGTGGACTGTTCGGTTATGCGCCGATCATGCCGGTAAATAAATTTTCCTGTGATGATTTCATCAACCGTGGCGGAAGAATTCCGGCACCGATCCATAGCTTTAAAAACTAGAATTCAGGACTGCTCACTTTTGTGGGCAGTTTTTTTCGTTATGGTTTATCCGTCAGCAACGGTTATCTGAGAAAAGAGTGAGTTTTATTATATATTAATACAACTTATATAACTTAGTAAATAAATTCATGACACTAATAAGAACCAATCCATTGTAAAAATAAAACTGCAATGCTAATATAAAAAGGTATTGAATCATTACACAGATAAATGAACTTTGTAGAACAGAGGAGAGTAGGAGGATTTATGAAATCAATCTCATTAGCAAATGAACTTGCAGGAAATTCTTATCCAGGACGTGGAATCGTCATCGGAAAATCCGCAGATGGTAAATATGCAGTAACTGCTTACTTTATTATGGGTAGAAGTGAGAACAGCCGCAACCGTGTGTTTGTGGAGGATGGGGAAGGAATCCGTACACAGGCATTTGATCCTTCGAAATTAAGTGATCCAAGCCTGATTATTTATGCTCCGGTTCGTGTACTTGGCAATAAAACAATTGTTACCAATGGGGATCAGACAGACACGATTTATGAGTTGATAACAACGGTCCCAGATACCAAGTCTACTGTTCAGGCTTCCTTGATAAAGCAAGAAGTTTGTGGCGCAATTGCCGGAATAAGAGAGGTTGCCGCCTAAGCAATCATCACTGGCCAATTGGGCTGTATAGTATTCTGAAGATGTTTCAGGATCTTCAAACAATAACTTGGCATAGATAGACGTCAACATTTGGTTGGCATCTTTCTCCGTTTCCGGAAAGTTCTCTGTTGTTTTATCTGTAAGTAACTCAGTGTCAAGGAAACTTTCACATGACGTGAGTATGAAAAGTGCAGATAGTATATATATTAGTTTTTTCATATTTTCATATTATTAGAATTTGACATTTAAACCAAGCATACATGTGCGGGCTTCCGGATAGTATCCTAAATCTATGCCCTGTACCCAACCAAAATCACTACCATAAACGATTTCGGGGTCCATACCTGAATATCCGGTAAAGGTGTATAAGTTCTGGACTGTAGCATAAAGTCTGAGCTGTTGCAGAGGGATTTTCTTGAAAATCTTCTTGATATCAACTCCGATCGTAATATTCTTGATTTTGAGATAATCTCCATTCTCTACATAAATATCGGAAACTTTAGACCAATTGCTTCCACCAGTGCTTGCTAGGCGTGGTAACTTGTTGGAAGTTCCTTCTCCGTGCCAACGTTCTAGGATGTCTGTGGTAAAGTTCTGCAATGGAGAACTGGCATAATCCCGGTAGCATTTAAGTATTTGCTGGCCGAAGGCTCCATAAGTAGTAACCGATAGGTCAATCATTTTCCAGCTGACATTGAAAGAGAATCCAAGTGTCATATCCGGGTGAGGATTACCAATTTCTGTACGGTCATTCGAGTCAATGATTCCATTCTTATCAATATCTGCCCAGATCACATCTCCCGGTTGTGTTTGAGCACCATTTTCTTTAGCACCTTTATATTCGTCTATTTGTTTTTGGTTCTGGAAAATACCGAGACTCTTGTAGCCATAAAAATATCCTAAAGGTTTTCCAATTTCTCCGCGTGCACACTCGTCGGATGCATTCCATAAATTGCCCGACGGTCCATGGAGGATACCATCTTCATTGGGAAGTTCGGTAATTCTGTTTTTATTGAATGCAGGAGCTAGATTGATACCATAATTCCAGTCCTTACCTATGTTATCGTTCCAGTGGAGACCGATTTCAAATCCGGTATTCCGAATAACTCCACCATTGATGGCAGCCGGACTTGAACCGAATGAATAGAGTACGGGTGGGGTAATAAGCCAGTCTTTGGTTAACCTTCTATACCAATCGAATTCGAGTGCCAGGCGACCATTGAAGAATCGTGCATCGAGACCTATGTTGAGCTGTTCCTGGGTTTCCCATGAAAGATCCGGATTAGTCAGCTTATATGCGTAGGAACCAATAGAAACCTGATCCATGGAGTCGCCGAATGAATAACCTCCATTACCGTTGTTGGCAGTGATACGTGAAATGTATTCAAAGGTGTTTACGGCGTTATTACCATTCTGTCCCCAAGATGCACGCAGTTTTAAGAAATCCAGCCAATTGAGTTCCGGCATGAAACTTTCGTTTGTAACGACCCAACCTGCCGAGAAAGACGGGAAATATCCCCATCGATGACCACGGGCAAAAATAGAAGAACCATCCGCACGCATAATGGCGGTTGCCATGTACTTTTCTTTATAGTTGTAGTTTATACGACCAAAGAAGGAAGCCATTTGCCCTGCTGCGCCGGGAGCTCCTGTTAAAGTTTTAATTTTATTTTTATCATCGTACTTTATGTTGCTCAGATATGCATGTTTAAAGTCTGAGAATTCAGAACCTTCTGCATTGGCACTCATGGAATCACCCATTCCGTATTTTTCAAGACTCTGCCCGATTACCGCGTCAAAATGATGGTCTTTAAGAGTGAAATTATAACTGGCTGTATTTTCCCAGGACCAGCGGTGGTTGAGTGACATGGACTGAGTTACCCTGTCTTCTTGTGTCGTCAGGCTTTGACTTAGCTGGCGATAACTGGGGATATATGAACGATAACTTGAAGCTGACAAGATGTATCCGAATTGTGACTTGATTCGTAAATTCTTGATTGGTTGCAGCTCTGCATAAAAACTGGATTGTAAGTAATGGCTTTTGCTTAAGGCATGACTTGTGTAGTAATCCATATAAGCTATTGGATTTGTGGTGTTTTCCCCATATCCTTCTTCTTGTGCATCATCATATAAGTAGTACTCTCCTTTGCTATTATAGGCATGCATCAATGGGGGAGTAGTTAACATATCACGTGTACCATTCCAGTAAATGCCAGTGGTGGCGAAAGAACCTGCAGTCTGCTGGTACTTGTAATTAAGAGTCTGCCCAATTTTGAGTACATCAAGGTTCCCTATCTTTTTGACAATATGATTAGAGTTGATACGTGCATTGTATCTGTCCATACTGGCAATGCGACCTGGGGCTCCCATAGTAGCTTCCTGATTGAAGTAAGTAAAACCAATAGAGAAGTTGGAACGTTCCGTACCTCCGGTGAAGTTCAATGAATGGCTTTGGATGGGAGCATCATTATTTAAGATCTCTTTTATCCAGTTGGTACCATTCCAGGTTCCTTCTTGGATAGCTTTATAATCAGCTGCCGGTAACCATTTCTCCCAGTTCAGAAGCGAAGTACCATCCATCATGTGCATTTCATCTTCTATCATCATATATTCCTTAGCATTCAGCAGGGTGGCGATTTTAGGAAGGTTCTGAATACCATAGTAACCATCGTAAGTAACCTCAAAGTTACCTGTTTTGCCTTGCTTGGTAGTGATGAGAATAACGCCATTGGCGGCACGTGAACCATAGATCGCAGCAGATGCGGCATCTTTTAATACATCGATAGATTCAACGTCGGCAGGGCTTAGACCATCTATACTGCCGTTGACCACTCCATCTACTACATATAAAGGAGAAAAATTACCATTGGTTCCGAGACCACGGATATTGACTTTAAATCCCTGTCCGAGGAAACCGCCGTTTGATGTGATATTTATACCAGGTGCCTGGCTTTGCAGACCGCCCAGAACATCTGTTGTATTTAGCTTTGCGATATCAGTACCTTTCACTTGTACGGTAGCTCCGGTAACCAATTTTTTTTTCTGAACTCCATAGCCAACTACTACTACCTCTTCCAGTAATTCGGAATCTTCTGTCAGCGTGATTTCCATCTTGGGGGTTGCTTTTACTTCCAGTGTCTTATATCCGACGAAAGAGATTACCAAAGTAGCACCTCTTTTCACGGTAAGAGAGAATTTACCATCTATATTGGTAATAATACCATTGTTTGTTCCTTTTTCCAGAACACTTGCTCCGATAACAGGTTCGCCTGTCTGATCTATTATCGTGCCATTGACGACTTGCGATTGTAGCTGTTCTGCAATTTCAGATAAACCTTCTGAATTAGTACCGATTGCTAGGGCGGTATTGCTTCCTATTAGTAAAGCTACAATGGCAATAGTGGTGAGGAATTTGTAATGTAGTGTTCCTCGTTCGCGATTTTCATTCATGATTTGATGATTTTTGTTTAAAGCTAAATTGGAATATAAAATAAACTAGATAGAAAATGAGATGGACAATAGAATGTCTGGGTGCATTGTTTCCTTTTTCATAAGCATTTGTTTTTCTTAGGTTGATATTATAAATTAAGGAGTTGCAGCATTCTGAATCAGAAGTTATTTTATGTCTTGTCTGATCTTGCTACTTCAAATATAATTCGTATTTTCGTTACTTAAAATAAATGGTGAACTATATTAATAACTGTTATATGTCGTTTTATTTACTTAAGAAATTTGCGTGAATAAAATATTGATTTAGATGCAACTTGCTTGCATATTTGAAAAATGTGTTATTTTGATATTATATGATTTATAATCATGTTGTTATGTTGGATGTTGCGCTGTTTTATGTTCGTATATTTCTTTGTTTTAGTTTTATTTTTAAAGTTCGTTAACTATTTTTGCCCTTCAAATTGAAATGAATGATGGGATGAATGGGCTATGCTTTTCTCTACTTTTAGTTAAAAAGTATAATGTCTACTCATTGGAGGAGTTAGCGGATCAGTGATTCTTTTCGCTTAATTATTAGAGGTGTTACTGTTTCATCTTAATAGTACCCGGTCTATACCAAGTCCGTACCAAGCCGTACCAACTCCGTGTCTGGTCCGTCTGTATAGATACGAAGCAAACACGGACTTGGCACGGTTCGAATATTAAAGTGAATGTATTTATTCCGGAAATAAGGAATGTTTGTCTGTTTTAGAAACTTATCGTATCTTTGCACCCGGATTAAAATGTAAGATGCCGTGAATAGCGGTCGTGTATTCTAGAACACCACGTAAAAAACAGGATTTATGAAGCAAAAAGTATCTGTACCTTTTATGCTGCTGGGTATTTTATTTAATGTTTGCCTGATTGCAGCTAATCTTCTTGAAACCAAGGTTATTCAGGTTTTTGGTATAACCGTTACAGCCGGATTATTGGTTTTCCCTATTTCTTATATTATAAACGATTGCATTGCTGAGGTGTGGGGCTTCCGTAAAGCACGTCTTATTATCTGGAGTGGTTTTGCCATGAACTTCTTTGTGGTAATGCTTGGCTTGATAGCCGTTGCACTACCGGCTGCACCGTTTTGGGAAGGAGAAGCCCATTTCAATTTTGTTTTTGGGATGGCACCGCGTATTGTTGTAGCAAGTCTGACCGCATTTTTGGTAGGTTCATTTCTCAACGCTTATGTCATGAGCCGTATGAAAGTGACAAGTGGTGGACGAAATTTTTCTGCCCGTGCTATTTGGTCGACAATAGTAGGGGAGACGGCAGATTCTATTATATTCTTCCCTGTAGCTTTTGGTGGTATTATTGCTTGGCGTGAATTGCTTGTAATGATGTGTATTCAGATCGTATTGAAATCCTTGTATGAAGTATTGATTCTTCCGGTCACTATCCGTGTGGTAGTAGCTATTAAACGGATAGACGGTAGCGATGTGTATGATGAGGATATTTCCTATAATATATTGAAAATCAAAGATATTTAAAATAGCGTGAATAGAGAAGTTGCATTAGTAGTATTTAGTGGTGGACAAGATTCTACTACTTGTCTGTTTTGGGCGAAACGTAAATTCAGAGAAGTGGTTGCCCTGAGCTTTTTGTACGGACAGAAACATGAGAAGGAAGTGGAACTGGCACGGGAAATAGCTCGTGATGCCGATGTGAAGTTTGAAGTAATGGATGTATCGTTCATCGGTAAGTTGGGACATAATTCTTTGACGGACAATACCATGGTAATGGATCAGGAAAAGCCGACGGATAGTTTTCCTAATACGTTTGTACCGGGGCGCAATTTATTCTTCTTAAGTATTGCTGCCGTGTATGCTCGTGAACATGGCATCAATCATATTGTGACGGGAGTGTCACAAACAGACTTTAGTGGATATCCCGATTGCCGGGATGCCTTTATCAAATCGCTCAATGTGACCTTGAATCTGGCTATGGATGAACAGTTTGTAATTCATACTCCGCTGATGTGGATCGATAAAGCTGAAACCTGGGCTTTGGCAGACGAATTGGGAGTACTTGACTTGATACGCAATAAGACCCTGACTTGTTATAATGGTATTCCGGGGGATGGCTGCGGGCATTGTCCGGCATGTAAGTTACGCCGTGAAGGATTAGAGAAGTATTTAAGTCGTAAATGCTAAAACTTTATATTATGAGTGAATTGAAAGACCAATTATCCCTTTTGGGAAGAAAGACTGAATATAAACAGGATTATGCACCTGAAGTATTGGAAGCTTTTGAAAATAAGCATCCGGGAAATGATTACTGGGTACGTTTCAATTGCCCGGAGTTTACCAGCTTGTGTCCCATAACAGGGCAGCCGGATTTTGCGGAGATCCGTATTAGCTATATTCCTGATATTAAGATGGTGGAAAGCAAGAGTCTGAAGCTTTACCTTTTCAGCTTTCGCAATCATGGTGCTTTCCACGAAGATTGTGTGAATATTATAATGAAAGACTTGATTCGACTAATGGCTCCTAAATATATTGAGGTTACAGGTGTTTTTACCCCACGCGGTGGTATTTCTATTTATCCTTATGCTAATTATGGGCGTCCGGATACGAAGTATGAACACATGGCGGAACATCGGTTGATGAATAGAGAATAAAACAGCAATGGGGGTGATAAGAAACACTCCCATTGCCGTTTATTGAATTATTTTTTGATGATTGTCAGTTCAGCAGCTTTTAAGATTTCTTTTCCTTCCATCTTTTCTTTGATACAAACCACTTCTACACTGTCTTCCAATAGTACCCCGCATACTTTATCTCTATTGGCATCCATTGTACTGATATTGACAGTGTCTCCTTTGCCGGTTATCAGAGTAATATTATTCATAGTAGCATCGTATACTATTCCATTGATAATTTGGAATTTAGATTCTTGTTTACAGGCGACAATGCTTCCTATTGCAAGTGAGCAAACAAATAAATAGGTTAACCTTTTCATAATATATAATTTTGTGATTATTATTGAATACAAATATAAATGTTTTTCTTACATGAATTTGATTTCCTAAGGAAAAAATTGCCATTTTTGAACAAAAGCGATTCTTGACTTGTTAATCTAAAAGACTAATTGCGAAATCATGAGAATACTTCTGCATATAAAGTGTCTTTTGTGTATTTTCTTATTATATTTCTCTTCTTCGGTATCGGCTGAAGCCAAGAAGGTAAGTTCCGGTACGGATTTGCTGATTATCAGCAGTTATGTATCAGGTGCTCCGTGGAGTCAGACTATCATTTCGCATATCATGCAAAAGGAATATGACCGGAAAGATGTGAGCATGAATGTAGAGTATATGAATATTCTGACGATAGAGACTCCTGAAATACTGAATCAATATAAAAATAATCTTTTTTCAACTTATGGAAACAATCCTCCTAAAGCTGTGTTGATGCTGGGTAATGCTCCTCTGATATTGCGGGATGAAATGCGTGAACATTGGGGGGATATACCTTTGATAGTATGTGCTGAGAGTAGCTATATAGGACCTGATTCCACCTATATGTACAATCAGGTTGTTCCACAAAAGGATCGTATCTATCTGAATGATCTGCGTGACGAGTACAATATGACTTTTCTGAATGCACGTGCTTTTATCCCCGAGAGTGTTCAACTGATGCGCCGTATGATTCCGAAGATGAAAAGTCTGTTGCTGATTGGTGACCAGACTGACCGCGATATCGATTATGATCAGCAATTTTCTGAATTGATCAAGATGGAGCATTCAGATCTTACTTATAAATACCTGTCAGCTAGTACTTGGAGTCCGGACCAGTTGTTAGATACATTGCGGCAGGTAGTTCCGGAGGAAACCGGTATTTTGTTTGCTTCATGGTTTCATAAACGAATGTTTGCCGGTAATATGCTTATGATGGCCAATTCTTATAAAGTGATTGCTAACTCCACATTGCCTTGCCCGTTCTTTGCGTTATCTTCTTCCATTTCAAGTATTGAAGAAGATGGGACTATTATTGGTGGGTGCGTATATGACATGAATCTGTATTGTGAGGAAATCGTGAAAACTATTAATGCAATAGCTGATGGTAAACAGGCACGGAGTATCCTACCTTATAATCCGGACCCCATTGTTCTTTTTAACTATCCTTATATGGTGGATTTTGGTTTATCTCCTAAAAATTGTCCTCCGGGAACAGTTTATTTAAATGCTCCTCCTACTTTCCTTGAAAAATATCAGTCTGCCTTGGTAGTAGGCAGCATTGTCTTACTGTTGGTAATCCTCTTTTTTCAGCTTCGCAGGAATAAGATACTGGAACGTCTTCAGTTGGTGGAACAGAATCAGCGCTTCACCCATTCTAAAATGGCAATGGCATTAGAAGTCGTTGATTTGCTTCCCTGGCAATGGGATATACGTACGGATGAAATCACGTATAGTTCTTACAAGCCAATAGAACAAGGCAAAAAGGAAGTCTCAGAAATGACTTATGCTACCCATGTAAACAACTACCTCACCTTTGTCAGTGAGGAGGATAGGGAGCGTATCCGGCAAGTCTTTAAGGATGTGCGTGCCAATAAAGTCGATAAAATTAAAGAAGAATATCGGGTTCATCGTCCGGGTAAACCAGACGATTCGGAAGACTGGATGGAGGCTCGTGCTTTCGTGGAACAATATGATGAAAAAGGAAATCCTTTAATCGTGGTGGGCTCATCGCTGTTTATTACAGAACGTAAAGTGGCGGAACGTGAACTCATTGCCGCCAAAGAACGTGCGGAAGAGTCCAACCGTTTGAAATCTGCCTTCCTTGCTAATATCAGCCATGAAATCCGTACTCCGTTGAATGCTATTATTGGCTTTTCCAGCATATTGACCATGACTGAAGATGAAGAAGAAAAGAAAGAGTATGTCAGCATCATAGAGAAAAATAACGGAATTTTGTTGCAGCTTATCAATGATGTTCTTGATTTGTCTAAGATAGAAGCCGGAGTTCTTGATTTGTATTACTCGGAATTTGCACTAAATGGAGTACTAATGACTTTGAAAGGAGTTGTTGAGTCACGTTTACAGAGTAGTGTTGAGCTGATTTTTGAGCCTGGAATGCCAGATTATTATGTTGTTTGTTCAGAGAAAAACAGACTTCAGCAACTGGTTTTGAATTTCCTGACCAATGCCTGTAAATTCACTTCAACCGGGAGTATTCGTTATGGATATGAAGTTCGTGAGAAAGAGATTTATTATTATGTGACCGATACAGGGACAGGTATTCCGGAAGATAAGCTCCATCTTATATTCGAACGTTTCATCAAGTTGGATAGTTTCAAGCAAGGCACTGGTTTAGGGCTGCCTATTTGCCAACTTATTATTCAGAATATGGGAGGAGAGATTGGAGTAAATTCAAAATTGGGAGAAGGATCTACATTTTGGTTTACGCTTCCCCTCAAACCGAAGCAGTAAGCGGGGAAAGCGTTGTTCCTATATGACAGCTTTATCTTCAATCAAGTTCTTCAATCGAATCAGGGCTTCGATATAATAATAGTCTGCATAAATGATGGCAGCATCTATTTCTGAATTGTTCGGTAAGTGTCCGGTGGAGTGGAGGAGGAATGCCGGTTTGCTTTTGCCGCATTGATATTTGTCTGAACTCAAACTTGTTAACATTCTTATGGCGGCATTCTTATATTCATCTCCTTTCTTATCCGGTAGGTATGTAGATAGTTCCAGTAAAGCGGATGCGGTTACACTTGCAGCAGAGGCGTCACGTGGCGCATTCGGAATACTGGGGTCATCAAAGTCCCAGTAAGGTATATAGTCTTCCGGCAGTCTTTCCAGATATACATCGGCTACTTTCTGTACGAAATCCAGATAGCGGGGATCTAACGTTTCCCGATAAACTACCGTATAACCATAGATAGCCCATGCCTGTCCACGTGCCCACATAGTGTTGTCGGCATATCCCTGATGTGTAACTCCTTTTATGAAGTCGCCCGTCAAAGTATCATAAACAGCGACGTGATAGGAAGTGTAGTCGGGCCGGAACTGATATTTCATAGTCTTGTCGGCATGCGACACGGCTATATCTGCCAGATATGGGTTTCCTCCATTCTTGGCAGCCCAGAAAAGCATTTCCAAGTTTATCATATTATCCATGATCGTATTGTGTCCACCGAACATTTCTATATTACGTGGCCATGAAAGTATGGTACCTACACGAGGTCTGAACAAAGTTGCCAGTGAATCTGCTGTATCTAGAATCACTTGTTTGTATTCCGGATTATGCGTCAACCGATATCCATTGCCGTAGCTGCAAAAGATCAGAAAACCCAGATCATGGTCGTATGCCGGAATTTGTGACAGGAACTTCAACGGTTCGGTGAATTTCTCTGCTTCTTCCTTTATGGTTGTTTTACCGGTATATTCGTAATCATACCATAAAACTCCTGGCCAGAAACCACTGCACCATTCATCCTTTGTCGCTTTTCGGCAATGCCAAGTGTTGAGGCTGTCCATGATGTTACGGGGCATCATCGAGTAGTCGATAGTACCTTCTGCAGCTTTTAATTCTGTTAAAGTGCGTTGTACTTGGGCGTCACAGTAATCCAGCGCCTCATATACATCCACATCCATTCCTTTCTCGGGCATGTTGCAAGCCGTAAACATGCACAGGCATGCACCGAACAGTAGTTCTTTTGTTTTCATATAATCAGTCTTTTTATTTATCTATGTGAAACCAGTCGGCATCTACCCATCCCCGTTCCTTACCATAAGGAGTGGTACTGAATAGCCCTACTTTGGCACCTATCCATTTTCCCTGACGGGCTGTGAAAGGTATACCTATTGCTTTATATTTTTTACCATCCAGGCTGTAATAGAAGTGGCAGATACCGCCTTTCTCTATTTTTACCCGTAGATAGATATCTCTTTCGTAGTTGGGAAACAAACCGGCTTCGTACTTTCTGCTGGCAGGTAATTCTGCCAGGCGATTGACTGTTTCGGGTGTCTTTTGCTCTGCATCCTTGCAGGTCACTTGTTTCAATATAAATTTATCACCTTCTTTCTCTACTCCGAGGTAACAATAGTCCCAGCCCATTACAATCAATCCGGATTGCTGTCCGTCCATTTTGGCGGAAACTTTTAGTTTGGTAGTTGCTGTGAACTCTTCTGCCATGAATTTCTGCAATAAAAGGTTCGGTACTTCCCAGAAATTCACAAAGTTTTCGGAGAGAATATGTCCGTAAATACGGATGAATCCCAAGTCAGAAGTATATCCGAATGTATCCTGATAATTGGCATGCCATTCCCACTGCATTCCCAATTGACGGGTATTGAACTCGTCACTGTCCGCAGGTGTTTCTACCGGGTAATTCTTGCCTATATTGGGCTTTTTATAACGGGTTACTGGTTCGCCACAACCATCGCCGTCCTTATCTTCTCCAATTACAGGCCAGTCGTTTGCCCA
>OGYM01002366.1_pt1 | contig 12456 bp, 9 predicted proteins | sample 1576491 | NCBI WGS metagenome assembly OGYM01 (sample SAMEA3541515, study PRJEB24748) | human gut metagenome | biome: human gut; feature: human-associated habitat; material: faeces | place: China | collected 2012 | reverse complement strand
AAAGCCCGCCGGAACAGTCAACGGTCAAGATGAACGCCGCCGCCGTTGACAGCCCCGCCCGCCTTTGCAGATAGGCAATCAAGGGGCGACAGCAAGGAGTGCTGCCGCCCACAGTATTATCAGAGAGGGAGAATTCTATGAGAAATCGGATTGTAAAAGTGACAGAAGTTGTAGTCAGAAGCGCTTTTTACATCATCTCAAACTATGTATTTGTTAGCATGGGACTATCATTTCATACTCAATGGATTTCAATTCTATTTTTGCTTTCAATGGTATGGTCTACTATTGATTACGGAAAGTCCATAAATGAAATAATCGAAAAAAAGGTAATTGCTGAAATACTATGTATATGTTGCATTGCACTGAGTATAGCGATGGCATATTTTGTGGGATATATTCAAGGAGCATTCGTTTCCCTCTGAAAATACAGGGCCACAACTTTCCGCTTAATATATCAGTATGGAACAAGTTATCAAAAAGTCATGAATGCTCGTAGCTCACCGGCCCGGCCAGCAAAAGCAGTAAATCTGAAATTGATTTACTGCTTTTTTGCTCAATAGACTCTTAAATCATCTGAAAATATTTCAACGCATCCCTGATCGCCGCTTCCTTCTCCGGCGGACATTTTGGCACTTTGGCATCTTCCTTCTTTGACAGGTTATAATTTTGCCCCACATCCAGCCCGCACTTGCGCTTTATCTGTGAGATGTACAGGGAAGATACCTTCAAACCGGTATGCTCCAACACATACGCCTTGATCTGCTCATAAGTCGCGCCCTTCTGGAAGCCGGACATATCCATATCTTCCAGCGAGAACTCCACCCGCACCTTCTTTGAGTCGATTTCTCCCTTGGAAAGCAAAACAACCGTCTCCACATGCACAGTCATCCCAAACTGGTCCACGCCCCGGACCTTGCGGATCTCATATCCACCATCACAGAGGATCTTCAGGTCTCTGGCGAGGGTGGCGGAGTCACAGCTGACGTATACGATGCGTTCGGGCTGCATGCGGAGCATGGTGTTTAAGCAGGCATCATCGCATCCTTTTCGGGGCGGATCTACGACAATCACATCCGGATGGAGCATTTCATCGGAAGATGCCTCTGTAGTCGCCTTTTCGTAGAATTCCGGCAGGACTTCCTCTGCTTTGCCCACGAAAAACTCAGCATTTTCAATATGGTTTCTCTTCGCATTCTCTCTGGCATCGTCGATGGCCTGGGGAATGATCTCCACACCGCATACCTTTTTGGCTTTGCCCGCCAGGAAGAGGGAAATGGTTCCGATGCCGCAGTAGAGATCCCACACCGTCTCTTTTCCGGTCAGTCCCGCATATTCCAGAGCCAGGCTGTAAAGCTTCTCGGTCTGTACGGGATTTACCTGATAGAAGGAGAGAGGAGAGATCTTGAAGGTTAATGCATCTCCGGTATAAGGGTAATTTTCTTTCTGCATGTCTCTTACGTGGATCGTATCCTCAATGGTGCTCTCACCCCAGAGGTTATGGATCTCGGTACCCATGATTACATTGGTTTTCTCGGTATTGATGTTGACTGACACACTTGTCATACCTTGTATTTCTGCCAGTGCAGCCAGTAATTCTCCCTGATTGGGCAAAAACTCGTTGGTATTCTTCTGTACGCCTGTGGAAATATATGACATTTTTGTCATTTTCTTATTAATGACCAGACATACCATTAACTGTCCACTGGTAAAGCCCTTTCGGATCAATACATGACGCACCAGTCCTTTACCGGTGACTTCGTCATAAGCGGTCACTTTGTTTTTCCGCATATAGGAGAGTATGGTTTCGAGGATCTGCTGATTCTCAGAAGCACCAAGGGCGCAGTCTGTATTGGCAATGATGGTATGGGTGTGTCCGGCATAAAAACCGGTGATGACATTGCCATCCCGGTCGGTTCCTATGGGATACTGTGCCTTATTGCGATAGTGGAAGGGTTCCTTCATGCCTATGATGGGCTCCATACATTTATCAATGTATTCCGTATCGAATCCACCGATCCGGATCAGATTGTTGCGGATCTTCTGTTCCTTGAAATGCAGCTGCTCGGAGTAGGAGAGTGCCTGCAGCTGACAACCACCGCACTGTCTGTGATAATCGCATTTCGGTTCCACACGAAAAGGAGAAGGCTGTAACACCTTCTCTAATCTGGCATAAGCGTAGTGCTTTTTACTTTTTATGATCTTGGCTTCCACCTGATCACCGATAACGGCATCTTTGATAAAGAGGGTAAAACCGTCTACTTTACCGATTCCTTCTCCGTCACTTCCCATATCCTCTATGGTCAGCGTTACACGATCATTTTTCTTATATTCCATAAATATCCTTATGCCTTTCCGTAGCCTACAAATTTTCCGGTACTTCAGTACCGTGTACTTCCAGTATCGCTTACATCAGTCCCTCGTACTTTGGTACACTGTGCAGGCACAAATTTACGTGTGAAAAACTTTCTCAGGAAAGTTCCTCTGCCAGCTTCCCGATTTCTTCTTTGTTCTGCTCATTCATGGCGGACTTGATGCTTACCGTAGTCTCCGTAAATGTCAGATTCTTGCTTTTTTCAAACATTCCAAGGATCAGTTTGCCTGCCATGGGTGCCCAGGTGCCGTTCTCAATGATTGCCACCTTACGATTCTGGTAATTACGCTCGGTCAGACCTTCGATATAACTACGCATGCAGGGGAAGAGGTCTCCATTATAAGTAATACCCGCCAGCACCAGTCTGTCATAACGGAAAGCATCGGCAACAGCTTTTGCTTTATCGCATCTTGCCAGATCGTACAGTACTGTTTTCTGTCCTTTTTCCTGTAAAACATCAGTCAGATACTCCGCAGCATTTCTGGTATTGCCATAGACAGAAGCATAGGCAATTACCACTCCGGATTCTTCCGGCTGATAGGAAGACCACTTATCATATTTTTCCAGATAGAATCCCAGATTCTCCTTAAGTACCGGACCGTGAAGAGAGCAGATGGTCTGAATGTCCAGTCCTGCCGCTTTTTTCAGAACCGCCTGTACCTGTGGACCGTATTTTCCGACGATGCCGATATAGTAACGCCGCGCCTCATCGGTCCATTCTTCCTCTACGTCCAAAGCACCGAATTTACCGAAACCATCTGCAGCAAACAGTATTTTTTCGGTTGTTTCATAAGTCATCATGACCTCCGGCCAATGCACCATGGGAGCATAGACAAAATGCAGGCTGTGCTGTCCAAGCTCCAGGACACCATCATTCGCCGCAACGATGCGTTGTTCCGCAGGTAATCCCTGCACGGCGAAAAACTCCGGGAAAAACTGTTCCATGAACTGGAATCCCTTAGCTGTGGATACTACTGTGGCTTTGGGATATTTTTTCAGAAAAGCCGGAATACTGGCGGAATGATCCGGTTCCATATGCTGTATAACAAGATAATCGGGCATTTTCCCGTCAAGAACCTGTTCTACATTGTTCAGCCATTCTTCCGTAAAAAATCCATCCACTGTGTCCATAACTGCGATTTTATCATCCAGGATCACATAGGAGTTGTAAGACATTCCGTTTGGAACCTTATACTGTCCCTCAAACAGATCTACCTGATGATCGTTTACACCTACATATTTTACACATGCACTGATTTCCATATGCTTCCTCACTTTCCTGTCTGTTCATAGAAGAATTGTCATTTACTCCATTTTGGTAGCACGCAGATTGGATTCAAACAATCTGTTGTAACCAAGCCAGCCACTGTTTTCACTGTTATTTTCCAAAATTTCCTTAAAGGTCTCCATTTTGGCATCCGTATCATCCGCATAATTCAGAGCTACTGCCTCGATCAGTGCAGGCACCTTGGGGGAGCCGTATTCCAGTTTGCCGTGATGAGCCAGAATACAATGCTGTAATTCTGCCAGCAGATTGTGAGGGAATCCGTCGATCTTAGCGGCACGTTCCCCAACCATCTGTGCACCCATCACGATATGTCCCAATAACTGTCCGTCATCTGTATAATCGTTTACCGGAAAAGCGGAAATCTCTTTTACCTTTCCGATATCATGGCACATAGCCGCCGTCAGAAGCAGATCTCTCTGTAAAATAGGATAAGCAGAGCAGTAGTAGTCACACAGCTTGGTAACTCCCAAGGTATGCTCCAGCAATCCGCCCACGAAACCATGATGCACTGTCTTGGCTGCAGAAGAGTTGCAGAATTTCTTCGCAAAATCAGCATCGTCAATAAACAAATCCTGCAACAGCTGATGTAGATAGGTATTCTTAATACTTCCGATCAGAGTCTTTAATTCATTGTACATAGTGTCGATGCCTTTGGAGCTCACCGGCAGATAATCGGAAGGATTGTATTCTCCCTCACGACAGACACGGATACGCTTCACGCTGATCTGTAGCTGCCCCTGGAAATTCGTCACATCACCGTATACCTCTATGTAATCCAGATCATCATAATCACCGATGCCCGGATTATTCGGCTCCCATACCTTTGCATCGATAGTTCCGGTCTTATCCTGTAAAATCACACTTTCATAGGGTTTACCGTTCTTGGTAACAGCCTCCTGTTTATGTTTGCACAGATAAATATCAAATACTCTGTCGCCTTCTTTTAACTCTTTAATGAATTTCATATTGTTGTCCAAACCTTTCTGTCAATCTATTTCAACACCGTTAATGTGATGTCGAATTTCATCTCTTTATATTCCTGCTGTGACTGCCGCATAATCGTCAGTTCTACACTATCTCCCGGTTTCATACTGAGCAGAGAGTTCGTATACTCGTCAAAGCTGATGATCACACGTTCACCGAATCCTGTGATGACATCTCCCTGCTGGATTCCCGCCAGCATTGCAGGAGAGTCCATTTCTACCTCTGTAATATAAGCTCCGTAAGGAACCCCAAGTTCTCTGTTAGCTTCCTCTGTGACATCCACACCCTTAAGACCCAGATAGGCGAATTTTTCTCCATTCGACATTTTCTCGATATGACGCTTCAATTCCGTAATACCGTAAGCACATACCATATTTTTCATATCTGTGGCAGATTTGCCATTGGTAATGATACCAATGACCTGTCCCTGAAGATTGAATAATACGCCGCCTGCATTCTGACTGCCTACAATATTCGTCTGCAGAATCCGATAAGTGGTATCCGATGCCGCCGACTCACTGGCGGAAGAAGTAATGATGCCATATCCCAGTGAGCCGTTCGTACCCATGGGACGCCCCAGAGCCACCACCGGAAGTCCGGCAATATCTTTGATATTAGAAGATCCAAAAGTAGCGATCGTAATATCATTCTTCAGAAAATCTTCATTCAGAGTATCCAGTTCTACGGCAATCACCGCCAGACCTGTAGTCTCATCTTTTTCCTTCAAAGATGCATCTGCCTGTGTGCCCTCGTTGAATGTGACAATAATGTCATCTGCTTGTTTTACCGGAGAATAATCGGTTAAAATCAGTAATTGCTTGCCATTTTGCGCTATGATCACACCGGATGACTGGTTTTTGCTCTCGTTTACATTGTTGAACCAGTCCACACCGGATGACACTCCTGTCACAGTAACCATAGAACGGTTCATCTCTGCCACATACTGGGCAAGAGCGTTGTAAATCTGCTTATAATTATCCAGGTCCAATATGATTCCGGATAACAGTTCCCGGATCTGCTCCTGTTCCATAACTTCACCGGAAACAGAAGAGGACTGATTGTTCTGATTCTCCTGCTGCATATTCTCTGTCAGCATCTGTTCCGGAGACATCTCATCCTGATCTTCGGGGAATACCACCACCTGTGGTTCCTCCTCCGGGTACAACCAGTTACTGATCACCGGTTCCAATACCAGAAATGTGAAACATGCTACCAGACCGAAGATCACCGCCATGGAAGCCGTGATCAAAGTCCTGCGCAACAGCTTTTTCTTATTTACCGGACGTTCCTTGATTTTTTCTATCATAAATTTTTTCTCAGAAACGTCATTTTGTTCCTTCTGCTTATTTTCTTGGGAATCCGCCATAAATATGCCTCCTCTGCTGCCTACAGATACTTCGGCTTTTCCTTAGGACTCTAATATCTCAATTATACAAAACTGTACCCAAAAACGCAACTGAATGGTATAATGTGAATTAGCATTGAGCAGTACCAAAATCGAGAGATGTCAATTCGACTGCTTGCAGGCGAAATTGACAGATCCGATTTTGATAGGGCGATAGCCCGACAGCAAGGAAATGCGAAGCATTTTCGAGCTTGTACTGCATGAGCAAGAAGGGCGATAGCCCGGATTGCGTATGTCTGTGACGATTTCGAGAGTGCGAAGCACAGAGAAATCGTGTTATTGTAAGCTCGGCAGTGAGCTTATATTGCGAATATTTTATTTAAGGAGTCCCATATGAACACAAAAGTACTCACCACTTTAGAATATAATAAGATCATCGACCTTCTCACAGAGAAGGCCGACTCCGAGCCCGGTAAAAAGCTTTGCCGCGATCTGGTGCCTTCTACCGACCTTTCCGCCATCAGAACAGCCCAGCGGGAGACCAAAGATGCCTTGGCCCGTCTCTTCCGTATTGGAAGCACCTCTTTTGGCAGCAACAGAGATCTAGGATTTTCGATCCGTTCTCTGGAAATCGGCAGTTCTCTGTCTATGTCCGAACTGCTGAAGCTGGCATCCTTTTTGGATAATGTCAACCGAATCAAGACCTACGGAAAAAAAGAACGGGAAGACCTTCCCAATGACAGTCTGGATGCCTACTTTGAAGGCCTTACTCCTATGACACAGCTGGCTAACGAAATCAACCGCTGTATTTTATCGGAAGAGGAGATGGCAGATGATGCCAGTCCCCGATTAAAAAGTATCCGCCGCTCCAAGCTGTCCACCAACGAAAAGATCCACAGCCAGCTGACCTCTATGGTAAACGGCGCTTACCGTACCTTTTTACAGGATGCAGTCATTACCATGCGTGATAACCGCTACTGTATCCCCGTAAAAGCCGAATATAAGAGCCAGGTGAGTGGTATGGTGCATGACCAGTCCTCCACCGGTTCCACCTTTTTCATCGAGCCGGCTGCTGTCGTGAATCTGAACAACCAGTTAAAAGAACTGGATCTGCAGGAGCAGGAGGAGATTGAAGTTATTCTGGGTGATCTGAGCTGCCAGGCTGCTGTTCATACCGCAGAGCTTGCCGCAGATCAGAAGATCATGACCACTTTAGACTTCATCTTTGCCAAGGCAAAACTCGCCATGGAACAGAATGCCACAGAGCCTATTTTCAACACTGAGCATTACATCCAGATCCGTAAGGGCCGTCATCCACTGTTGGATAAGAAAAAGGCTGTTCCCATTGATGTCCGTCTGGGGAAAGATTTTGACTTGTTGGTGATCACAGGTCCCAATACCGGTGGTAAGACCGTGTCTCTGAAGACAGTGGGACTTTTTACTCTGATGGGACAGGCGGGACTGCATATTCCGGCACTGGATCGTTCCGAACTGTCCATTTTCTCGGAAGTCTATGCAGATATCGGGGATGAACAGAGTATTGAGCAGAGTTTGTCCACATTTTCTTCTCATATGACCAGAGTTGTCCACATTTTGCAGCACGCAGATGCGGATTCCCTGTGTTTATTTGATGAACTCGGTGCTGGAACAGATCCTACGGAGGGTGCCGCTCTGGCAATTGCTATTTTAAATTATCTGCATGACCGTGGCATCCGCACTATGGCTACCACGCATTACAGCGAGCTGAAAATCTATGCACTTTCCACTAATTTCGTAGAAAATGCCTGCTGTGAATTTGATGTGGAGACCCTTCGCCCCACCTACCGTCTGCTCATCGGTATTCCCGGTAAAAGTAATGCTTTCGCTATTTCTTCCAAGCTGGGACTGTCCGATGAGATCATCAATGCCGCGAAAGAACAGATCAGCAAAGAAGACGAAAGCTTTGAAGACGTCATCGCAGATCTGGAACAGAGCCGCGTAACCATTGAAAAAGAACAGCAGGAGATTGCAGAATATAAGGAACGGATCCGCACGTTACAGGAACAGTTACAGAAGAAAAACGAGAAAATCGATCAGGCAAAGGATAAGATTCTGCGGGATGCCAATGAAAAAGCAAGAGCCATCCTTCAGGAAGCAAAGGATGTAGCCGACGAAACCATCCGTGATTTCAATAAAGCAGGCGCTTCCGCCGACATCAAGGAACTAGAGAAAAAGAGACAGAAGGTTCGTGACAAGATCAATGAGAAGAACGGAAAGCTGGCTCTTGGGAATACGCAAAAGAAACCTGCTGGTCAGAAGACCGTGGATCCGAAGAAACTGAAAAAAGGAGATTCCGTGAAGATCATTTCTATGAATCTCAAGGGAATCGTAAACACTCTGCCGGATGCCAGGGGCAACCTCTTCGTACAATGCGGAATTATGAGAATGCAGACGAATGTTAATGATCTCGTACCGGTAAAAGAAGAGACTATTACAGCACCTGCCCTGCAGCGTACCAACACCGGCAAGTTGAAAATGTCCAAGTCCTTCTCCGTGTCCTCCGAGATCAACCTTCTGGGATGTACGGTAGATGAAGCCATTGCAAAACTGGATAAATACCTGGATGACGCTTATCTGGCTCATCTCCCCAGTGTGAGAGTCGTACACGGAAAAGGCACCGGTGCTCTGCGCAATGCCGTACAGTCTCACTTAAAACGTCTGAAATACGTCAAAGAATACCGGTTAGGTGAATACGGTGAAGGCGATGCCGGCGTAACCATTGTTACTTTTAAATAATAACTGACAGGAGGCCTATACTACATGGTAAGTAAACAGAAAATTCTCATTGTAGATGATGATAATAATATTGCGGAACTGATCTCCCTCTATCTGACGAAGGAATGTTTTGATACCATGATCGTCAATGACGGAGAATCGGTGATGCCGGCTATGGAGACCTTTGCTCCGAATCTGATTCTGTTGGATCTGATGCTTCCCGGCATTGATGGTTATCAGGTGTGCAGAGAGGTCCGGGCACAATACTCCGTTCCCATCATCATGCTTTCCGCAAAAGGTGAAGTCTTCGACAAGGTATTGGGACTGGAGCTGGGTGCGGATGATTATATGGAAAAACCTTTTGATTCCAAGGAACTGGTGGCCCGCGCCAAAGCAGTCCTCAGACGTTACAAGCCCTCCAATGCCCCCACAGAAAATCCCAATGACAAGTGTGTGGAATATACGGATCTGACCATTAATCTGACCAATTATTCCGTCATCTATATGGGACACACTGTGGAAATGCCGCCGAAAGAACTGGAGCTTCTCTACTTTTTAGCATCCTCACCGAATCATGTATTCACCAGAGAACAGCTTCTGGATCAGATCTGGGGCTATGAATATATCGGTGATACCCGTACCGTGGATGTGCATATCAAGCGTCTCCGCGAGAAGATCAAAGATCATGCTAACTGGAAGATCAGCACCATCTGGGGCATCGGCTATAAATTCGAAGTACGCAATTAAGTCATACCAAAAGCAGGATTTGTTATGAAAAAAACACTTTATCTAAAATTTATACTCGCATATTTTATTTTTGGTGTATTTGGTTTCATCATTGTTACAACTTTTGTTCCCAATATGACCAAAGAACATCTGATCCGGGAAAAGGCAGAAAACCTCTATTCCGAAGCAACCCTGATAGCCGGAACCTATGCCGGCGGATTGTACACCAGTGAAACAACTTTGGAGACCGTTAAAATGCAGCTGGACTCCCTGGCGGTCTACCTGAATTCCGAGATTCGCATCATCAATCCCTCCGGACGACTGGTACTGGATACCAATAGTCCCTTAGATGTGGAGAATGTGGTAGTCATCGAGAATTTTGATTCGACCGTAACCAGCGGCTCCTACTACACTGTTGGTGATTTCTTCGGTAATTTTGATTCGGATGTACTTACTGTATTTGCTCCCATTACCTCCAACTACAAGGTAAAAGGCTATGTAGTCATCCATACTGATATGAATGATATTCAGAAATCCTGTAACAGCCTGCTGAATATTTCCTATATCACCTTGGCAATCCTGTTCCTGCTATCCCTGATCATTCTAATCTTTTTCACTGAGATCGTATATATTCCTCTGAGGAAGATCACTCATGCCACAGAGCAGTATGCTGCCGGTAATATGCATTATGAATTTCAGGTGGATAGTGAGGATGAAATCGGTTATCTGGCTTCCTGTCTGAATTATATGGCAAGCGAAATTGCCCGTTCCGAGGATGATCAGAAAAAGTTTGTAGCCAATGTATCCCACGATTTCCGTTCCCCTCTGACCTCTATAAGGGGATATCTGGAGGCCATGCTGGACGGCACAATTCCACCGGAAATGCACGAAAAATACATTACTATCGTATTGAATGAAACAGAACGACTGACGAAGCTGACCAACAGCCTTTTAACTTTGAATAATCTGAACACCAAAGGAATGCTCTTAGATAAAACAGATTTTGATATCAATCAAGTGATCCGTAATACTGCAAGTACCTTTGAGGGCACCTGTCATAACAAGTCAATTGCTATTGAGATGATCCTTACCGGCAATGAAATGTATGTCCATGCAGATATGGGCAAGATCCAGCAGGTACTCTATAATCTCATGGATAACGCCATTAAGTTCAGCCACCATGATTCGGTGATCCACATTGAGACCTCAGAGAAGAAAAATAAATTGTTTGTCTCCGTAAAAGATACAGGAATCGGTATCCCGAAAGAAGATCTGAAGCTGATCTGGGACAGATTTTACAAATCCGACCTATCCCGAGGCAAGGATAAAAAGGGAACCGGTCTGGGTCTTTCCATTGTAAAAGAGATTATCAATGCTCACGATGAACATATCAATGTGATCAGTACTCCCGGCGTTGGAAGTGAATTTATCTTCTCCCTGCCGAAATCCCATCAGGAAGACGAAGAGGATTAAGCCATACGGCCTAATCCTCTTTTTTCATCTATATATCCATGACACGATATAAATAACTGTTTCCCTGTTTTCCTACCCTTTCTATTGTCCCCATTTCAAACAATATATTCAATACCGTCTGAGCCAGTGAGAGAGGAATATGGGCTGCTTTCGCAAAATCCTTACTGTGAAATGGTTCTTCCAGTTCATAAGGTACAAATTGCAGATAATCCTCCGGCTGTCTGATTTCCACCTCTTCGACCAGATCCGTTGGAATCCTGTCATACCGTGTGGAGCCCTTTTTCTTATCATGGCTCCAGCCGTTCAACAGCCGGTATTCCTCCATATTTACCAATATGAACTTAAATCGGATATTCGGATCCTTCAGGAACATTTTGATCTTATATAGTTCCTTAAAAGCCTGATAGGTGCAGCCTTTTTTCGGTGATTTCCGTTTTTTACTCAGTTCTCCGCTGTCTTCATCGATCCAGATCAGCCATTTTTCATAAGGGATCGGATAGACAATAGTCACAGGATATAAAGGAAGAAAGGTCTGCAATTTTCCCCGCATCCGGTTAAACTGTCTCGTCTGAATCTCTATGATCTCTCCATCCCTATAAATATCCGCTACATAATTCTCTATGGGAATCTCCTGATGATCCTCGTCCGGCTCATAATAGTCCTTAAAAATAGCATGAACCGTCTTCTCTGAGAGAGTTCCGATTCCCAGTCTCTGACGGTCCACGCCTATTATTTTTCTCTTAGCTTCTTCAAAACGCTTCTGATCCATATGATCCATATTTTTTAATCAATCTCGGCATGCTTCGTATACAGAATCTTAAGCAGGATAGGAGTGGAGATACTGGATACAATGATCAGCAGAATGACTGCTGTAAAGTATTCCGCACCTATCATTCCTACAGACAGTCCCTTCTGTGCCACGATCAAAGCAACCTCACCTCTGGTCATCATACCTACGCCAATCTTTAATGCATCCGGTCCCTTGAATCTGCAGATTCTCGCCATCAGACCACAGCCTATGATCTTACACAGTAATGCTACAACGACAAATCCGATAGAGAAGAGTACAAATTCTCCATTCAGATGGTCAAAACTGGTCTTTAATCCAATACTTGCGAAAAAGATAGGACCGAAGATCATATAAGAATTGATATCCATCTTCTCGGCAATGTATTCTGAATCCCGAATGGAGCACAGGATAATACCTGCCACGTAAGCACCTGTAATATCCGCAATACCGAAGAATACCTCTGCTACATAAGCGAAAATAAAACAGAGCGCCAGACCTAAAATAGGAATACGTCTTGTATGCGGATATTTGTTATCCAGATACTGGAATACCTTGAACAATACAAATCCCACACCAATTGCAAAAAGGAAGAACAGAAGAGTAGAAATTACTACACTTCCTGGATTGGAATCCGGATTTTTAAATCCGATGACAAAAGTAAGTACAATAATCCCCACCCAAGTACCTGATCTTTTTCAAGGGTCGGGACGCGGATGCCCTGACCG
>OGYM01002356.1_pt1 | contig 12492 bp, 9 predicted proteins | sample 1576491 | NCBI WGS metagenome assembly OGYM01 (sample SAMEA3541515, study PRJEB24748) | human gut metagenome | biome: human gut; feature: human-associated habitat; material: faeces | place: China | collected 2012 | reverse complement strand
GGGTCTTTTTCAATATCTTCTGGATTTGAATAATTTTGTGAACTTATTAAAACATAAGGCACTTTTTCTATTGATATAATTTCTAAATTAGAATCAATTATATGTTCACTATCAATTATTATTATATCCAACTCGCCTTCTTTTAAAAGTTTTAATAGATGTTCTTTATTTGATATAGTTACATTATATTCTATTTCTTCGTATGTTGAAGAAAAGTCTTTCATAAGACTAGGAAGTAAAGGCTCAGCAATAATAGAAGAAGCTCCGATTGAGATTCTTGCTCTGTCCACTTCTATTACTCTTGTGATTTCTTTTTCTGCTCTTTTTACTTTCTCAAAAATATCCTCTGCCATCTTATATAGAGTTTCACCTACATAAGTAAGCTTAATTTTTTTTGAGCTTCTGTCAAATAGTTTCACCTTTAAGATATCTTCAAATTTTTTAACTTGAATAGAGACAGCTGATTGATTTATAAAAAAGGCTCGTCAGGCTTTGAAGATTCTGGAGCGGATGCCAGCACGCCACGGTAAAGCACTTCGGAAGAAACATAACTGACTTCGGGCGCCGCTTTCGGGTGTTCTATCGCAAAAAGAATTTTGGTGGCCAAGCGAGATCCGATGGTTTTCGGCTTTACATCTACGGTTGTAATACGGTCGGCAACGTTCAAATATTCGCTGTTGTTGTCAAAGCCCGTCAGTACGATACGACCTTCAGGGTCTATCCCTTTTTCTTCAAGATAACGCTGGATGAAATGAGCAATATAGTCGCTGGCACAGACGATACCGTCCGGCATGGTTGGCAAAAAGTCCAGAAAGTGACTGATTTCCTCATAATGGGTACGAAGACCCAATGACCCGGTAAGGTAAAGACTGGGGTTTGGAATGATCCCATGCTCATGCAGCGCATCCAGAAATCCCTCGTAGCGTTCTTTGTTTGTCTGGGCATATTCTACATCGCCTATGAAACTGAGCTTTCGGCATCCATGACGGAGCAGATTGCTTGTAATCTGCCGGATAAGGTCACGACCCTCAATAATGAGCAGGTCCCCATGCAACTGGTTATAGGGGACAGAAGGAACCGTGTCCAGAAAAACCTTTGGTATAGGTAAAGAAGATAACAGCCGCAGCAAGGGGGCAGAATACGTGTTCAGTACAATGACACCATCTACTGTACCGTTTGTCAAAGGCTCCGGCAACACATAGCCCGCTTTGTAATTTGTGGGAAGATATGTGTACATGAGGTTGACATTATGCTTGGAAAGATCCTTGGCAATCTGATGGATGATTTGCATCCAGAATAGAGAGGACTCCGGTCGGCACACGGCTACCGCCACAGTGCGTGAGTGGGGAGGCAGTTGAGCAGAGACGGTCGCAGTGGTATCCTGAGAGGGAGTGTGGAAATAGCCCATCTCGGTGGCTTTTTGATGGATTTGGGCACGCATAGAATCCGAAACGCCGGGACGGTTGCTTAACGCTTTCCATACGGTGATTCTGGAAACAGAAAGAGCATCGGCAATATCCTGCATGGTTGGTTTGCTCATGAAAGAAACCCTCCATTTTTTTAGTTTATAGAAAGTATAGCACAATCACAAGAGAAAGGCAACACTAAATGTTAACTTTTGCTAATGCTCAATGTTGAAAATGTTGGCTATTATGCACAGAAAGATAGGGTAAAATCCGTTAAAATACACGAATACAATAAAACGATGCGCAATTTGTGCAAAACGACGATTGACAGACACAAAAGCAAATGTTAATATTGGGTTAATAAATGACAACAAAAGTTGACTGTAAAGCTAACGGTGAGTTAACATGAACTGTTGACAGTTGTTAACAATTGGTTCGCCGAAAGAAAGGGGCACATTCTATGAAAAAGGATAAGTCGGCAGTTTCAGCTTCAACGAAGCCACGCCGCAAACGTTGGACGCGTGATGACACGGAGCTGACATTGCTGGGGCTTCCGGCAGCCATCTGGTACGCAGTCTTTTGCTACCTGCCCATGTTCGGTCTGATTATCGCATTCAAAAACTTCAAGATCACTCCGGGAAAGAGCTTCCTTTACAGCTTGTTCCACAGCGACTGGGCAGGGTTTGACAACTTCAAATTTTTCCTTACCAGCAACACCTTTGCCATGCTGCTGCGCAATACGCTGTTATATAACATCTTATTTATCGTATTGAACATTGTAATTCCGGTTACATTGGCTGTGCTTATCAATCAGATTTACAGCCGCATTGCTTCTAAAGCATACCAGACGATGATGTTCTTCCCGCACTTCCTTTCGTGGGTTGTTGTCAGCTACTTTGTCTACGCTTTTCTGAACCCTGACAAAGGTCTGATGAACACCATTATTCAGGCTCTTGGCGGCGATAAAATCATGTGGTATTCTCAGCCAAAATGGTGGCCGCTGATTTTGACTTTCATGCAGGTCTGGAAATCCATGGGCTATAATATGGTTGTCTACCTTGCAAGTATTACCGGCATTGACAGTACGCTGTACGAGGCGGCAACGCTGGACGGCGCGACCAAGTGGCAGCAGACCAAATATATTACACTGCCGGCACTGAAACCCATCATCGTTATGATGTTCATTCTGAATGTCGGCCACATCTTCTATTCCGATTTCGGCTTGTTCTATCAGGTTACGCAGGGTGTTCCCAACTCACTGTACAACGTTGCCAGCACATTTGACACCTATGTCTACCAGGCTTTGCAGAGCAATGTGACAATCGGCAGAACTGCTGCCGCAGGTTTGTTCCAGGCTGCATGCTGCTGCGCGACCGTTCTGGTTGCCAACTTCATCGTTTCCAAGATTGATGAAGAAAGCGCGATTATTTGATGAAGGGAGAACACACAAATGACTCTGGCAGAAAAGCGTAAGATAAAGGCCGAAGAAAAAAAGCTGGAAAAAGAGGAAGCTCGTGCGAAGTTCCGCTTAAACCAGATTAAGCCAACAACGAATGCCTGCTTTAACATTCTGTTTGTACTGCTTTCCTTCGTCTGTCTGTTTCCGGTGTTCTACGTCTTTATGATTTCCGTTTCCTCCACGGATTCTATCACAAAGTACGGGTACAGGCTTTTCCCGGATACATATTCCACGGCGGCGTACAATTTCCTTTGGAATGAACGCGGAACGATTTTTAATTCACTCATAATTTCCGTGGTGGTCACGGTTATGGGTACGGTGCTGGGTGTGCTGCTGACCACAATGATTGGCTATGTGCTTTCCCGCCCGAACTATAAACTCAAAGGCTTCTTCACTTGGATGGTGTTCATCCCGATGATTTTCAATGGCGGCATGGTTGCAAACTATGTGGTTGTTGCCAATATGCTGCGTTTGAACAACACCATCTGGTGTCTGATTCTGCCGCTGGCGATGAGCAGCTTCAATGTTATTATCTGCAAGACCTTCTTCCGAACAACGGTACCGGATTCCATCATTGAGTCGGCAAAGATTGACGGCGCATCCCAGATGAAAATTTTCTGGCGTATCGTGGTGCCCATCTCCAAGCCTGTTTTTGCCACAATTGCGCTGTTTTTGACCTTCGGCTACTGGAATGACTGGTTCCAGTCCGCCCTGTATATTTCGGATTCCAAGCTGGTATCCTTGCAGGCACTGCTGAACAACATGATGAAGAACCTGGAGTACATCGCCAATAACCCCAGCGCAGGTCTGAGTCTGCAGCAGTACCGTAACTCGATGCCGTCCGAATCCGTTCGTATGGCAATCGCAATCATTATCGTCATTCCCATTGCGTGCGCGTATCCGTTCTTCCAGAAGTACTTTATTTCCGGTCTGACGGTTGGTGCGGTTAAGGGCTAAGAGAAAGACTCTGAAAAAGAAAAACACTGTATAAGAACATCGATGCTAACAAATAAGCCCATTCAATTTTCCCACCACATTTGGTTCTGTTCCCCTATAAGGGGAATGAAGATACACAACTTTACACAAGCAAAGGAGAAAAACAGATGAAAAAGTTCAACAAAGTGCTTGCGCTGGGCATGGCCGGTTCCATGGCCCTCAGCATGGCAGCCTGCGGCGGCAGTTCCTCTTCTGCCTCCACCGGCACCGATGGCAGCAGCACCTCTACGGCTGCTCCTACGGCTGCTCCCTCCAAGGACGTCGTCACCCTGAAATGGGTGGCCGTTGGTTCTGGCATGCCTTCTAACTACGATGCATGGCTGGCACAGATTAACCCGTATCTGGAAGATAAGATCGGCGTCAACATCGACATGGAGGTTATCTCCTGGGACGACTGGGACACCCGCCGCAATGTTATTGTGAACACCAGCGGTGAATACGACATCCTGTTCACCAACGTCAACACCTATAACAACGACGTCAATACCGGTGCTTTCCTGGATATCACCGATATGGTCAAGGAAGCGGCTCCTGAACTGTACGCTTCCGTTCCGGAAGATTATTGGAAAGCCTGCGAAGTGGGCGGACGTGTTTATGGTGTGCCTACCTACAAGGATTCTTCTCAGAGCGAGTACGTTGTCTGGGATAAGGCAAAGGTCGAGGCTGCCGGCTATGACTATACCAAGGAGCTGGGCATCACCGACCTGGATGAACTGACTGCGCCCCTGAAGGCTATCAAGGACACTGACGGCGAGGCTTCCTTCCCTCTGAACAAAAACGGCGGCGGCTACCAGTCCTATATGTATGACCAGCTTGGCGCCGGTCTGTATCCCCTGGGTGTGCGCTATGATGACAGCGAGGGTAAGGTTGTTGCTACTGTTGAGCAGGATGACATGAAGCAGATTCTGAAAACCTTCCATGAGTGGTACAACGAAGGTATCATCAACTCTGACGCTGCAACCCGTCCCGAAGATGCAAACTACAAGGCTTGCTCCATTGCACAGGGCTGGTCCGGTGCGGCAATCACTTCCTGGGGGCCGCAGCTCGGCGTTGAGTGCGTTGCCCAGAAGTGGGGTCCGACCATCGTTTCCAATGAAACTGTCCGCGGCTCTATGAACTGCATCTCCGCTAACTGCGCCTATCCCGAAAAAGCACTGCAATTCCTGCAGCTGGTAAACACCGACACCTACGTCCGTGACCTGTTCTACTACGGCGTTCAGGGCGACAACTGGGATTACACCGATGACAGCAAAACCTTCGTCCATAAGAACAACGCGGATTGGTCTATGGCCGGTTACACCCAGGGCAGCTTCTTCGCTATCACCCCGACCGACGATTTCGATTTCAACCAGTTCGACGAAGTTAAAGAGCTGAACGAAAAGGCTGAGCCTTCTGTCCTGCTTGGTTTCACTCTCGACACCACCTCCATCGCTGATGAACTGGCAAACTGCATCCAGATTGCAGAGCGTTACAAGGGCGAGCTGCTGACCGGTACTGCTGATCCCGAAGTCATGGTTCCCCAGATGATGAAAGAACTGCGCGCTGCCGGCTTTGACAAGATCGTTGCTGAGGCACAGAGCCAGGTTGACGCTTTCATGGCTACCAATAAGTAATCTTTAAAAAATCCAAATACTATCCCTGCAGGCAGGGAAACCTTCGGGAGCGGGACGCTGAGTTCCCGCTCCCGATTTATTTTAAGTACACAAGGAGAATCAAGTATGGCTAAAATCATCGGCAGCGCACTGCCCAATATTCCGTGGCAGGAACCGCCTGCAAACACCCGCACCCCTTTCTGGCGCTATGATGCAAACCCCATCATCGGTCGTGACGGCAACGCCCGTTCCAACAGCGTGTTCAACAGCGCCGTTGTGCCTTTCAAGGATGGCTTTGCCGGCGTATTCCGCTGCGACAGCCTGTCCATCAGCATGGATATTTTCGCAGGCTTCAGCAAGGACGGTCTGCACTGGGATATTGAGGATACCCCGATTCATCTGGTAGGGGACGACCCGGAGGTCACAACCCGTGAATACCGCTATGACCCCCGTGTATGCTATATGGACGGCAAATACTATGTGACCTGGTGCAACGGCTACCACGGACCCACCATCGGCATTGCGTGGACGGATGACTTCAAGACATTCCACCAGCTGGAAAATGCCTTCCTGCCGTACAACCGTAACGGTGTCCTTTTCCCGCGCAAGATTCAGGGGCGCTACATGATGATGAGCCGCCCGAGCGATACCGGGCATACCCCCTTCGGCGATATTTTTGTCAGCCAGAGCGAAGATATGATTTATTGGGGACGCCACCGCTTTATGATGGGTGCTGTAAAAGGCGATGAATCTGCATGGCAGAGCATGAAAATTGGCCCCGGCCCCATCCCCATTGAAACCGATGAGGGCTGGCTGCTGATTTACCATGGTGTTATCAACACCTGCAACGGCTATGTATACCGCATTGGTGCTGCTCTGCTGGATATTGACGAGCCGTGGAAGGTAAAATGCCGCGGCAAGGATTACCTGCTGGCTCCTCATGAGCTGTATGAGTGTGTAGGCGACGTGCCGAACGTAACCTTCCCCTGCGCCACCCTGACGGATGCCGCGACCGGTCGTATTGCGATGTACTACGGCTGTGCCGATACCGTGACCGGTCTGGCGTTCACCACTGTGGATCGTGTATTGGACTATATCAAGAAGAACTCTTTCTGATGTTAAAGGGGCAAAGAGATGCCACAGGATAACATTTTGCTGATACCACGATTTCGGTGTAGATACGTTCCACTAACGCAAACAAAGATGCAAAAAACAGCCAGCTTTGAATTGCTGGAAGCCTCGTTATGAGGGAAAGGAAAGACCTATGCGCACCATTGATTTTCTTGACAAGCGCGTCACAGGTATCTGCAATGAGCTGAAAAAGCTTTCTGTAAAACAGAAGTTTGAAACGAGCGACTGGCTCATAAAGCCGGGCAACTTCCTGCGCCCGGAGGATGCCGACGCAGACCCCGCACCGTTTGAGCCTTTTGACAGCCGCACCATGCACTGGTACGGACCGGACAAGCATTACTGGTTCCGCGCGGATGTGGCTGTGCCGCAGGAAATGGACGGAAAACCGCTGTGGATGCACGTCTGCACCCAGATTGATGAGTGGGACGATGCCAAAAACCCGCAGTTCCTGCTGTTTGTGGATGGCAAGGTGACACAGGGCGTGGATATGAACCACCGCGACATCCTGCTGGACCGCTGCGCCAAGGGCGGTCAAAAGTACCGTCTGGAATTGCAGTCCTACACCGGAATCCTGCATACCGAATTCAACCTGATTGTAGACCTGCGGGAAATCGACCCCGAAATTGAGGGTCTTTACTACGATATGGTTGTGCCGCTGGAGGCTTTTCCCCGGTTGGAAGAGGACGGCAAAGCCCGCCGCGATCTGGAAAACGTGCTGAACGAGGCTGTCAATCTGATCGACCTGCGCACACCTTATAACGAGAGCTTCTATCAGAGCATTGCTGCTGCCCGCCGGTATCTGGCAAAAGCACTTTATACCGACCTTGCCGGTCATGAGGAAGTCATTGCAAGCTGCATTGGTCACACGCACATTGACGTGGCATGGTGGTGGACTGTTGCACAGACCCGGGAAAAAGTGTGCCGCAGTTTTGCAACTGTGCTGAAACTGATGGACGAATACCCCAACTACAAGTTTATGTCCAGCCAGCCGCAGCTGTATTACTTCCTGAAGCAGCGCTACCCCGAGCTGTATGAGCAGATCAAACAGCGCGTGACAGAGGGACGCTGGGAACCCGAAGGCGGTATGTGGGTTGAAGCAGACTGCAACCTGACCAGCGGAGAAAGTCTGGTGCGCCAGTTCCTGTACGGCAAGCGTTTCTTCAAGGAAGAGTTCGGTGTGGACAACCGCATCCTCTGGCTGCCGGACGTATTCGGCTATTCGGGCGCACTGCCGCAGATTATGGCAAAGTGCGGCATTGATTATTTCATGACCACAAAACTGGCATGGAACCAGTTCAACAAAATGCCTTACGACACCTTCAAGTGGCGCGGCATTGACGGCACCGAAATCCTGACCCACCTTGTCACAACGCTGGGGGTCGGTCAGAGCGAGAATGACTTCTTCACGACTTACAACGGCATCCTGCATCCCGATGCGCTGATCGGCGGCTGGCACCGCTACCAGCAGAAGGACATCAACAATGATATCCTGATTTCCTACGGTTACGGTGACGGCGGCGGCGGTCCGACCCGCGCCATGCTGGAAACCTCCACCCGTATGGAAAAGGGCATCGAGGGACTGCCCAAAGTGCGTCAGGCATTTGCACGCACCTACTTTGATGAGCTGGCTGAGCGTGTGAAGGACAACCGCCGCCTGCCCACATGGGAAGGTGAACTCTACTTTGAGTATCACCGCGGCACATACACCTCCATGGCGCGCAACAAGCGTTCCAACCGTAAGATTGAGCTGCACATGATGGACTTGGAACTGCTCAGTCTGCTGGCACAAGCCAAGGTCGCATACCCAGAGGCAGAAATCGACAAGCTGTGGCATGGAATCCTCATCAATCAGTTCCATGATATTCTGCCCGGTTCCTCCATCCACGAAGTATACGAAGTCACCAAAAAAGAGTATGCCGAGATGGAAGCCGAAATCACGGCACTGCGCGAGGAGCGCCTGGATGCACTGACCCCCGCCGGGGAAGGCGTTACCGTGTACAACACTACCGGCTTTGTCCGCAGCGATGTGGTTGAACTGGGTGATTGCAAGGCAGAGGCTTTGCAGGACGAAGCCGGCAATATCTATCCCGTACAAAAAACAGCCGATGGTGCCGTGGCGTTCCTGAACAACCTGCCTGCCAAGGGCAGCAAAACGTTTGCGGTCGTACCGGCACAGGTTTCGGCTGCGCCTTTTGAAATTGCGACCGATGGACATAAGATTGACACCCCGTTCTATACTGTCACCTTTGATGAACACGGTCAGATGACCGGCATCTTTGACAAAGAGAACCGCCGCGAAGTGCTCAAGCCCGGTCAGGCAGGCAACCTCTTCCGCGTATATGAGGATAAGCCCATCTATTATGACAACTGGGATATCGATATTTTCTATACCGAAAAGTTCTGGGATGTCACCGACCTGCAGGACTTCACATGGACGGAGAACGGTCCCGTGCGCGCCACACTGCACATCGAACGCAATTACAGCAACTCCACCCTGGTGCAGGATATCCATTTCTATGCAAAGCAGCGCCGGATTGAGTTTGTTACAACCGTGGACTGGCACGAACACCAGAGCCTGCTGAAGGTTCACTTCCCGGTAAATGTCCATACTGACGAAGCTACGTTTGAAATCCAGTACGGCAACCTGACCCGCAAGACGCACGCCAACACCAGCTGGGATCGCGCACGCTTTGAAAGCTGCGGTCAGAAGTGGATGGACCTGAGCGAAGGACATTACGGCGTCAGTATGCTGAACGACTGCAAGTACGGTCATTCCGTCAAGGATTCTGTGATTGGGCTGACCCTGATTAAGTCCGGCATTGAGCCGAATCCTACCACGGATCAGGAAGTTCACCATTTCACATACGCCATTTATCCGCACGCCGAAAAATGGCAGGCAGCCGGCACGGTGCCGCAGGCGTTCTTCCTGAACCAGCCCGCGTTGGCTGTGCAGGGCGGAAAGCCGGGCGAAAGCTTCAGCCTTGCCGGACTGGATGCACCCAATGTGGTGCTGGAAACCATCAAACGCGCCGAGGATGGCGATGGTGCCATTGTGCGTATGTATGAGTGCGAGAACAGCCTGACAAATGTCACCCTGGACTGGAACCTTCCCTTCCATGCGGCAGAAAGCTGCAACTGTCTGGAACAGCCCGACGGCGAGCCGGTTGAAGTCAAAGACGGCAAGATTACCTTTACGGTAAAGCCGTATGAAATCAAGACAATTCGTATCCGTTAAATAACAAAGTCCGAACATTCTGCACGGGCGGTTGGCAATGCGCCCGCCGCCCGTGCCTTTTTTTGGAGGAAATGATGATGGAGTTTATTCCGAATCCACATAAGATCGAACACCCTGCAGGGGTTCATATGCTGGACAATCAGAGCCGAATCACCCTGTGGCAGACCGAACCCGCCGCGTTGCTTTATGCACAGATGCTGCAGGGCTGCCTGCGGGAGTACGCCGGGCTGGAAGTGCCGTTCACCCGCGGTAAGCCCCGGGCAGGTGACGCCGTACTTACGGTGGATACCGCCCTGCCGCAAAACCGTTACACGCTGAGCATTATGCCGGAATGCATCACGCTGAAAGCCGGCAGCGATGAAGCACTCTGCAACGGTGTGCAGACACTGTGCCAGTATATTGAACATCACGGAGCCGTACTGCCCGCACTGGAAATTGAGGACTGGCCCGATCTTGCCAACAGAGGCTATTATCAGGACTGCTCCCGCGGACGTGTCCCGAAGCTGGACTACCTGAAACAGGTGGCAGATATTCTCTGCCGCTACAAGATCAACCAATGGCAGCTTTATATTGAGCACACCTATCTTTTCCGTGACCTGAGCGAAGCATGGCGTGAGGATACGCCGCTGACCGCGCAGGAGATCATGGAGCTGGATGATTACTGCGCAGCCCGGCACATTGAACTCGTTCCTTCCTTGTCTACCTTCGGGCATATGTACCGTATTCTCAGCACAAAAACCTGTTGCGACCTCTGCGAGCTGCCTGACTCGGAAAAGATTCCGTTCAGTTATACCTATGCAGGGAATCACCATACCCTGAACGTATCCAATCCCGATGCGCTGGATTTTGTAAAAGGGCTGATTGACGAATACCGCCCGCTTTTCCGCAGCAGCAAATTCAATATCTGTGATGACGAAACGTTCGATTTGGGCAAGGGGCGCAGCAAGGCACTCGCCGAGGAGCAGAGCGAGCGCAGCCTGTATCTCAGCCATGTGAAGGCGCTGTGCGAATATCTTGTTGCGCAGGGGGTAACACCGCAGTTCTGGGGGGACATCATGTGGCGCTTCCCGGAAAGCTGTGCCGAGCTGCCCAAGGAAACCATCTGCCTGAACTGGGGCTATCTGCCGCATCAGCGGGAAAATGAGATCCGGGATATTGCCGCCAGCGGGATTACGCAGTACGCCTGCCCCGGCGTCTGTGGCTGGAACCGTTGGATGCCTCTGATGTACAATTCTTACCTGAATATCCGTACCATGTGCCACCATGCACACAAGTACAACGCCATCGGCCTTTTGAACACGGACTGGGGCGATTATGGTCATGTCAATGACCCGCGCCTGACGATTCCGGGCATCCTGTACGGCGCAGCGTTCGGTTGGAATGCAGAGCCTGTGGAATTTGACGAGCTGAACGAAGCGGTTTCCCGCCTGTATTACGGCGATACCACCGGGCAATTTGCCGGTCTGATGGCAAAGCTGCAGGATTATGAAGTTTTTGACTGGCGGAATACCGTCAACTGGATAGAATGTGATGAGAAAACCCGCGCCGAGATCCTTTCCGAGGTGGACTTTACAAGGATTGACGATGCCAACCGCGCCGTAGAAAAGGCAAAGGCAGATATCCTTGCAGCCGCGGTAAACCTTCCTGCCGGCAAAAAGCAGATTGTACAGGTACTCTGCCAGACGGCAGACATCATTGTGCTGTGGAACCGTATTGGCGCATGGCTCAATGCAGGCTGCCCGCACGGCCCCGAAGCAGATGCCATGGCAGCTGCGCTGGAAGACTGGCTGCAGCGCTACCGTGCGCAGTGGCGTCAGGTCAGCAAAGAAAGCAGCCTGTCGGTTCTGACAAACCTAATCTGCCGTTACGCGGATCTTCTCCGCGGACGCGCTTACGGAACCATGGAGGCGCCTGCCGGGAGGTAAGCCATGGGCTGGCTTTATCAGCTGTTTTTTCCTGCGCATACACCGACCGAAAATGAACTGGAAATGGGTCGCTACCGGATTATTGCCGAAGGCGCAGTGGCCGGCGTGATTTATGCCGTTGCCACCGGCAACTTTCTGGCCGGGTATTTGAGCAGCCTTGGGGCGTCCGTATCCTTATGCGCCGCAGCGGCCATGATACCGTCTTTCGGGTGCGTACTGCAGTTTATCTCGCCCTTTGTGTTTGAACGGATGCACCACCGCAAACTGGCTATATGGCTTATGTGCGTGGTGTTCGGCTTTCGGTCAGCAGCATCCTGCTGATACCGCTGGCTCTGCCGGACCCCGGTCATGCCCGCGCTGTGGTGCTGGTGCTTTATACCATCGGCTTTTTCTCTGCGGGGCTTGTTACGCCGGGGCTGGAACACATGGTTTTGGGCATCGCCCCCCAAGGCGGGCGCGGTCAGTTCTACGCCGTCAAGAGCATTATCGGAACCTGCGTTTCCAGCGCGGCAACACTTGCACTTGGTCGCGTACTGGATTATTATCTGGAACAGGGGCAGGGCTATACCGGCTTTCTTATCATCGGTATTGTCAGCCTGTTGCTTACTGTGGTGGATGCCGTTCTGCTTGCTTCGGTAAGAGAGAACCCGGTAAAATTCACCTCCAAAATGCGCCCGGCGGATATTCTGCGCCCCGTCGTTTTCTGATTTCGGAATCGGTTCGCGGGGAGGGCGCGCTGCTGCTGGAT
>OGYM01002354.1_pt1 | contig 12497 bp, 10 predicted proteins | sample 1576491 | NCBI WGS metagenome assembly OGYM01 (sample SAMEA3541515, study PRJEB24748) | human gut metagenome | biome: human gut; feature: human-associated habitat; material: faeces | place: China | collected 2012 | reverse complement strand
CCCCATTTGTGCCATACAAGCCCCGATAGAGGCTGTCGAAGTGGTCTTTGATACGCCGCCCTTATGGTTGGCGAAAGTTATGATTTTCTGTTTCATATTCCTATTCATGTATATATGTGTATATGTTTACATGTATTCACGTTCACATTAACCAGAAGTAATAGCAGACAAGATTATCTATGCATAGCCATAAGGAAGTCATTAAGATCATTGTAATCCCTATATCGATATGACTCATCAACGACATTGTCGCCATATACAGCCAATATCGATTTTGTAGCATTCTTGCCTGCGTTATCATTGTCAAGGTAACAATGGATGCATGTATATTCATTTAGAAAAGGTATGAGTTTCTTTACTTCACCAACCCCATTAAGGACAAAGTAGTCAAATGTCCCTTTGATTGAGACATCGTTGTCAGGCATCTCTGATTGCATCGTAAGAAATGAAAGCAAATCAAAGAATCCTTCAAACACACAGCATTGCTGTCGAGAAGAAGATTCCGTGTGAATTACAGAGATGCTTTTCTTTCCAATACAACGCTTACAGAACACATTCCGAGCTTCCATTCCATTGCCTTCATTTGTGAATGCAATGGCATAGTATCTTCTGCCACGAAAAGTATAGTGTACTTCTTTACAGAAACGTTGAGCGATTCTAATGCAGATACCCCTCTTTGCTATATAATCGAGAAGTACAGGATGCGAAAGTGGGACAATCATTTCCACAAAGGTCTCTTGGTTTATGCTTTCAGAGGTTTCCTTCCTCTTTTCTTCTAACCATTGACGTTTTTTCTCTTCCTCTCTTAATATTGCATTATAATCTTTGCTATATAACAGTTTCTTTTCTTCAATTTGTCTTTGAAGGAATGAAAGGACTTGATGTTCTGACCAGGTAGGATTAAGGCGTTCTACAAGGTTGATGAGATTTCCTCCAATGCCACTCCCAAAATCATACCATAGGTTTTCCTTGGTATTAACAGCGAATGAAGGGCTACTCTCTGAACGAAGCGGAGAACAATAGAATATGCTCTTGCCTTTTCTGATACCATCCCCATAATCATTCTCTTTCATCCACTGGTAGATGCTTACAGATTTTATTTCTTCAATTGTCATGATACATTAAGTATTTGTACACGTGAGCGCAGGTGTATGCGCGCGCGTATGTGATATATATACCTTTTAAACTTAAACCTAAACCTCCTTGTTCACATCGAGGTTTGGTTTTGTAAAACCCTCTGATTTATAAATATATGTATCACCTTGTTTAACGATAATACCTTTGCCTGAAAGAAGTTTAAGCAGATCTTTGATTCCATTTGTTCCACGCTTATAACCAGCATCCTCATATGCACGTGAGACCATTTCAACCAAATCACTGTATCGTGTCGGAGAATTCTTCTTAAAAGCCTTGCTCAATATTTCCTGATGAACTTCGTTATCCAGGCTCACAAGAGACTTTTCTCTGCGTTTCACTACAGTTACAGATATACCATTATCAAGTACTGGTAACTTATTGTCGTCGATATGAAATGCAAATGTGCTAAATTCCTTATCTCTCATGTGCATAGGTCTAACCTCGCTGATGCTGTTATTTTGCAAATTCTTGCTGATGATTAGCACCGTTTCAGCCTTATTTTCGAGCTCGGTACCTATATGACCACGAGGGTTGTTATCGTTTTTGTTTAGATGGAGTACAGTATGGATGTGAAGGTCATATACACTTGTCCATGCCATGAGTACTGTCATAACATCTGTTGCTTCCTTGCCATTGTTTATGTCATACATCAAATCTCTAAGACCATCAATAATTACGAGTCCAACCTCTTGATGCTTACGCAAGGCATAATCAATGAGAGCAATTCGAAGTTTCGGCGTGTACTCACGCAAGCCCCAAAACAAAAGACGTGGGTCATCCTTTTTAACAGAAAGCCCTGAAAGCTTATAGATTCGCTCCAGAACATTATGACAATGATATTTGCTCTGTTCTGTATCAAAATAGAGGATCTTCCGTTTCCCTTCAGGAAGACATGCCCTGTAGTTGAGTACAGTCGTATTAGTAACCGCTGCTGCTACCATTGCTGAAATGTTGAATGTCTTTTTGCTTTTTGCCTTACCTGTTGAAGCACTGAAATTACCAAAAGTGGCAATGGTACAGTCTCCAACGAAAAGTATTTTTGGGGGTATAGTAACCTTGTCTGTTGCTTTGATTTCACCCTTTGATAGATAGGACTCTAACTCTTCATCGCTGAAATCATCCTTCTCTAACATTGAAACTTCCAGTGACTTATGTTCGTGGTCTGTCCTTTGAACTATTTGCACTGGTTTATCATCTCTTTTTTCCATCTTGTTTTTGCTTTTTTGTTCTTTTCTCAATGTCCTTTACGGATATTGCACATCTATCCAGCAACTCCACCAAACGAGAGTCTGGGAGGTTGACTCCATCAATACTGTTCTTTTTCGACCGTTTCTTCATCTTTATCTGACCCTTTTGATTCCATGTTTACGAACAGATTGGATAACTCTTGGTCATTAACCTTGTTCCTTTTAATCCACGCTATTAGTTCTTTCTTTTCGAAGAAAATCATCTTGCCACGAGGCTTAAAATGGGGTATTTCACCAGTGCAAGTAAGTTTGTAAAGAAGACTCTGTGATATGTCAAGGTATTGACACACATCCTTCATATTAAGTATTTCCTTTGTGGTGTAAATCGCATCTTCCAACGATTTCAGACGCTCTTTAATGACATCTGGATCCACAGTCTTCAATTCTTTAATTTGCATTTCCAAGAGTTCTATTCTCCTTGTCAGATGCTCGATTTCTTTTTTCGCCATTTCTTTAATTGTTTTGAATGAAACATTAAGGGAGCCACCCTCTTTGAAAACCGATTCGAATGCAAAGGTATGTTGATAGTGAAGCTTTATGGGAATATATGACTATATAGGAGAAGTTATATAGTAACTATATAGCCAATTTCGTTGCATGTGATTGGATTAGTATGTTTTTTCATCACTTATTTGCATCTGCATATACCATAATCATAAAATAATAGCTATATAATAAGGGAATATTATACTTAATCATATCAGTGCTGATAGGCTGCACCGTGATTACATAACTTTGCACTAATTTGCCCAAATATGCATGAGAAAAGAAAGAAAACATAATTATTCAAGACCATGGCACACAAACGTATGCCATGTATTATTCTTAATATAAACTAAACACAAAAAGAAATGAAGCAGTTTAAAAACAACTTCGTTCTCTCTCTTTTTGTGTCCATGCCATCGAGGATGTACAAAGAAAGAAGAGAAGGGGTTGCCAGAGAACGAACTTTGGCAACTCTATCGTGCTGCATATGAGCAGTACCAGTGTGAAATCCTCAAAGGAGAGAAGAAATACTCTCGTTTTGTGAATGATTTCATTGCATATCATCTTCCAACATTGTGTACACATGAAGACCAAATGCGCCTTCACGTGATGCACGTTTTTAGCATCAAGGAACTCCTTGAAGAGCGTTGCGATCTGGTTGATTATTTCTTTTCAAAAGACAATTTTGATGAGAAAGACTATCGTCAGATGGAACATCTGTTTAACACAGGCAACACCATCGAATCCGAAAAAAAACGTCTTGCCAATTTCACGGAGGAGCAGATTCGTCTCATCACTGAATTTGCAAACTCAACAAAATTGTTCAGACAAGATGTTTCAGAGGAGAACATGGCAAATCTATTCAACTGCCAGCTGCACACGCCGTTGCAAGCAAATGTCAACAGGCATGTAGCTCTTTTCTTCGGTGCTCTTAGGCAATATGGCTTATTGCCATTCTCATGGCAGATGATTATTGAGGAGAACAGACTTGTTTCTTCATCAGCCAATAACCAGCCCCTTCGTGCCAGTCATCTCAGATGTGGTCTGTCACAGGCAAAGAACATCAAACTCGCCAAAGAGAAATCTTCCTTGAACAGGTTGGAAGATATTGGCTTCGAAGCCACATGCAATGCTTTCGTGAAAAAATTGAAAGAAAGTATGTAAGATGCAAGAAAGACAAGCAACTATGGTGTATTCAGCGATATAAGAACTATATAGCTGTACCTATATAGTTGATATTAGTATTCTTATGATTATGAGGGGCTACCTTTGCATTCGAATCGATTCAGATACGGAGGTAGCCTCTCCACATACGTAATCATAAGCATATAACGATGAACAACAATACAGAAATTATTTTCTCAGACAAAACGGTCACTTACGACCAATTTGTCACAGATCTTGCAACAAGGATTGCATTGAAGATACATCAAGTTGAGAAAGGTCAGCTTGAAATCAGTCAAGCCAAAGCATTCAAGATGTTTGGTAGGGCAGACGTTGAACGGTGGATTAAGAATGGTAAGCTAAAACCATGTAGGGTGTCACCAGGCAAAAAACGCTATAGGTTGATAGATCTACAGAAACTTGCAAACGTTCAACAGAACTACATCCTGTAATTACGTTAAGATGTACATAACAAAAACTCAGATGCAGCACCATACTGTATCTGAGTTTTTTATGAGTTTTCGGTTAAGAGAGAATTATATCACGGAATCAGACGTTGGTACATCTGCGTCAGGTTCTTATCTACATTGGTAATCTTGAACTGAACACGAGCATTATGAATATTCTTAGGTAGGATAGTCACAAGTTTGTCCATTATCTGGTCAACGTTAGAAAAGCCGGTATCTTCGATGGCACAAACCTGCTTACCCATAACATAGGCTTCAGCACGCACAAAATTGTACTTTGATATTCTTTCAAATGATTTATCCTCTTTTTCAACGTGCTTTGACTCATTGTCTGTGAAGAACACAAAATCTATAACCTTCTCGTTAAGAATCCATGCAGGAGTGAAATCTATCTTGACATAGACTTTTGCCATTCTATTGATGGAGTGATTGAGTCCAAAATCGACATCATTCATAGTTGCACCGCATTCGTTTTGTGCTATGGTTGCCCAACTATGTCTAAAGGCATATAGCGATGCTCTGTAACCTGGCTCCACCTTTTCCCAAACCTGTTTAATGCCAGTATTTACATTTGCACAGAATGAATCTGATGTTGACAGACGATCGTGGAAGTTAAATAGCCACGGAGAATTTTCATCTTTAGAGAGATACTTCTCAAAGGTGGGTTTCAGGAATGCTGGTACACGTACCTCGAAATAACCTCTATCAGAACGTGCAGATCTCGTCTTCTGTCGTTCATAGTGGAAGATGCATCCATCATACTGATCCTTCTTCGCATTAAAGATGTCCACTGCATTCAGACCGCACATGCAGAATGAAATCAAAGCCACATCTTGTCCCACTTCCATCAACGGGTTAGTGAATCGACTTCTATCAGGAACTACATTGAAAAAGGCACGCAACTTGCTTACTGGGATGGCACGCTTCTCTGGCACATCGCTTCTTGGTATGGTGACATTACTCCAAGGATTTTTCAGCTTTAGTATTCCTCTTTCTTCATCATTAAACTCTCTTCTGGCAGCCTTATACACCTCCCTCATGCACACAGGATATTGTTCTTTGCTTCGGGTGGTAGAGGAGAGCGAATCTATCCATCGGTTTAGAAAAGCTGAAGTAATACGTGAGAACATGATGTTATCAACCCCTGCAAATTTTTCCATGTGAAGCAATGCCCATTTGTAATTACGAGATGTGCGTTCCTGACCTCTCTTTATCATCTTCTCAATATGTTCTCTTGCATAATCGGAAAAAGAAAGATCTTTTCCGTAATCCGTCACATAGGTGAGTACTTCATTTGCTGACCATTGAGAAGCATCAACCTGGTTAAGCATCGTGTAAAACTTTTCAATTAAGATAGAGGTCTGCTGTATCACGAAAGGGTCAATGATGTCTTTCTTGTCATCACTTAAACCTTTGTCGTTTACCATCCATGATGTTCTAACATAAGCGAACTGCCTGTTTTGAGTAATACGGATATATACATTGTACATTCCGTTTCTTGTCTTTGACTTTACAATTGCTTTTAATGTTGCCATGCTGAAAATTGTTTTTGAGTTATTCTTTTTGTGATATAATACCTGTTTAAACAGTTCCAAAATCTGGGAAACAACGCGATTTTTTTGGGAAACATCCGATGTTTTTTGGGAAACAAAAGAATGGCTTGGGAAACACGTTCTTGATTTTTGGGAAACATTTGCCCTGATTTTGGCTTCTTATTCTGCATTTGGAACATGCAGAACATGCACAAAAAACTAAGGGCAAGTACCTGTTTCCCAGATACTTGCCCTTTATATAGCTAATTTTCAGCACCTTTCGATTATTCTTCGACGGCGGCCTGCGCCGCAGCCAGACGTGCAATAGGCACGCGGAACGGAGAACAGGAAACATAGTTCAATCCAACTTTGTGACAGAACTTCACTGAGGACGGCTCACCACCATGTTCACCGCAAATACCGCATTTCAGTTCGGGACGGACAGAGCGGCCTTTTTCTACGGCCATTTCGATCAGCTGTCCTACACCATTCTGGTCGAGTACCTGGAACGGGTCTACCTTCAGGATCTTCTTTTCCAGATATACCGGCAGGAAGGAAGCAATGTCATCGCGTGAATAACCGAAGGTCATCTGAGTCAGGTCATTGGTTCCGAATGAGAAGTATTCTGCACGTGAAGCAATGCGGTTGGCAGTCAGAGCGGCACGCGGAATTTCAATCATTGTACCTACCTTGAACGGAATTTCTATACCTTCTTCTTTGAAGAGTTCTGCTGCTGTTGCACGGATCACCTTTTCCTGAGCTTCAAATTCATACAGGATACCGGTCAGCGGCACCATGATTTCCGGATGCGGATCGTAACCTTCTTTCTTCAGTTCGATAGCTGCTCCCAGGATAGCACGGGTCTGCATGGCTGTGATTTCCGGATAAGTGTTACCCAGACGGCAACCACGATGTCCCAACATCGGGTTATGTTCACACAGGCTTTCTACGCGCTGGCGGATATATTCTACCGTTACGCCCATAGCCTGAGCCATTTCTTCCTGACCTTTCAGATCGTGAGGAACAAATTCATGCAAAGGAGGATCGAGCAGACGGACATTCACCGGACAACCGTCCATTGCCTTGAAGATGCCCTTGAAGTCAGCTTTCTGATAAGGCAACAGTTTATTAAGAGCTTTCTTACGTCCTTCTTCGTCAGTAGCCAGGATCATTTCACGCATGGCGATGATCTTCTGGTTGTCGAAGAACATGTGTTCTGTACGGCACAGACCGATACCTACTGCACCGAAGTTACGTGCCACCTGAGCGTCATGAGGAGTATCAGCATTGGTACGTACTTTCAGACGGGTATATTTGTCACACAGGCTCATCAGTTTGGCAAAATCACCGGAAAGTTCGGCTGCCTTGGTAACAACTTCTCCCTGGTAAACTTCACCGGTACTGCCGTTCAGAGAAAGGAAGTCACCTTCTTTCAGCAATACACCGTCAATTTCTACGGTACGTGCTTTATAATCTACATTGATGGCGCCTGCACCGGATACACAGCATTTACCCATACCTCTTGCCACAACTGCAGCGTGAGAAGTCATACCGCCGCGAGCTGTCAGAATACCTTCAGCTACGGTCATACCGGCCAGGTCTTCCGGAGATGTTTCAATACGAACCAATACGACACGACGTCCGTCTGCACGCCATTTGGCAGCATCTTCTGCGAAGAAGACGATCTGACCGCATGCAGCACCCGGAGAAGCCGGAAGACCGCGTGTCAGGACTTTGGCTGAGCGAAGAGCTTCCTTATCGAATACAGGGTGAAGAAGTTCGTCCAGTTTATTGGGTTCGCATCTCATGATAGCAGTTTTTTCATCGATCATGCCCTGTTCCAGCATTTCCATGGCAATGCGTACCATAGCGGCACCGGTACGTTTTCCGTTACGAGTCTGCAGGAACCACAGTTTTCCTTCCTGAACGGTGAATTCCATATCCTGCATGTCGTGGTAGTGGTTTTCCAGTTTGGTCTGCAAAGCATCGAGTTCCTTATAGATTTCAGGCATGGCTTCTTCCATTGACGGATAATTGGCCAGACGGTCAGCTTCAGAAATACCCTGCAAGGCTGCCCAGCGCTGAGATCCGGTCTTGGTGATCTGCTGCGGTGTACGGATACCTGCCACCACGTCTTCTCCCTGTGCATTGATCAGGTATTCACCATTGAACAGATCTTCACCTGTACCGGCATCGCGTGAGAAGCAGACACCTGTTGCAGAAGTATCGCCCATGTTACCGAATACCATGGCCTGTACATTGACCGCTGTACCCCACTCTACCGGAATTCCTTCCATCTTGCGGTACAGGATGGCGCGTTCGTTCATCCAGGAGTCAAATACAGCACAGATGGCTCCCCAGAGCTGTTCATATGCATTGTTGGGGAAGTCGCTTCCTGTCTGGGCTTTTACGGCAGCTTTGAAACGGACTACCAGTTCCTTCAGATCGTCTACATCCAGTTCGTTGTCCAGACGAACGCCTTTGGCTTTCTTGACATCTTCAATGATAGCTTCAAACGGATCGATGTCATCCTTATTGGTCGGCTTCATGCCCAGCACCACGTCACCATACATTTGTACGAAACGGCGGTAAGAATCCCATGCGAAACGGGGATTACCGGTTTTGCGTGCCAGACCTTCCACTACTTCATCATTCAATCCCAGGTTCAGGATGGTATCCATCATACCCGGCATGGAAGCACGTGCACCGGAACGTACGGAAACCAGCAACGGATTTTCTACGTCTCCGAATTTAGACTTCATCAGTGATTCAATGCCTGCAACTGATTTTTCTACATCTTCTTTCAGTAAAGCAACGACTGCTTCTTTTCCTTTTTCAAAATATTCATTGCAGACTTCAGTTGTTATTGTAAAACCGGGAGGTACCGGAACACCGATCAGATTCATTTCGGCCAGATTCGCGCCTTTACCACCCAAAAGATTTCTCATGTCAGCTTTTCCTTCAGCTTGTCCGTTCCCGAAGGTGTAAACTCTTTTCTTTTCCATTTTTTCTAAGATTTATAGGCTAAATATTTTGTTTTTATCATGTTTCTTAATGATAACGGGGGCAAAACTAGACATATTTTGTGAATAAGCAAATAAAAAGAATGTATTTTACAACATGTTTTGCTATATCGACATTGCAAAATGAAGTATTTTGAAAATCATGGCGGAATGTCGGGAATTATTCTTAAATTTGCTCCCAAATTGGATTTATTGAAAACGACAGTGGCAAGAAAGAAAAAAGAACTTCCTTTACTGGAAAAGGTAACGATAACCGATGTAGCCGCAGAAGGCAAAGCCTTGGCTAAAGTAAATGACTTGGTGGTGTTTGTACCCTACGTGGTACCGGGAGATGTAGTAGACTTGCAGGTAAAACGCAAGAAGAACCATTATGCAGAGGCTGTGGCCGTAAAAATTCACGAGAAATCTCCCATGCGTGTAGAACCATTCTGCCAGCACTACGGCGTATGCGGCGGTTGCAAATGGCAGTGCCTCGCCTATGAGGATCAGATTAAATACAAACAGAAACAGGTTTTCGACAACCTGACACGGATCGGAAAGGTAGAGCTTCCTGAATTTCGTCCGATTTTAGGTTCGGAAAAAACCATGTTCTACCGCAATAAGCTGGAATATACCTTCTCGAACAAGCGATGGCTGACCGAGGAAGAAGTGAAACAGGATGTGAAATACGATCAGATGAATGCCGTAGGATTCCATATTCCCGGAGCTTTCGACAAGGTGCTGGCAATTGAGAAGTGCTGGCTTCAGGATGATATCTCCAACCGCATCCGGAACAGTATCCGTGACTACGCATATGCCCATAATTATCCATTCTTCGACTTGCGTACTCAGGAAGGTATGCTGCGTAACATGATGGTACGTACTTCTTCTACCGGCGAACTGATGGTATTGCTTCAGTGCAAGATTACCAGTGATGAAGAACTGGCAAAGATGAAGGAACTTCTGCAGTATGTGGCCGACTCTTTCCCCGAAATTACTTCGCTGCTCTACGTGATCAACAACAAGTGCAATGATACGATCGGTGATCTCGACGTGGAAGTATTCAGCGGAAAAGATCACATCTTCGAAGAAATGGAAGGCCTGCGTTTCAAAGTGGGTCCGAAGTCTTTCTACCAGACCAATTCTGAACAGGCTTATAATTTATATAAGGTAGCGCGCGAATTTGCAGGACTGGAAGGAGACGAACTGGTATATGACCTTTATACCGGTACCGGAACCATTGCCAACTTTGTTTCACGCCGTGCACGCAAGGTCATCGGTATCGAATATGTACCCGAAGCCATTGAAGATGCAAAAGTGAATTCTCAGATCAACGGAATCACGAATACTCTGTTCTATGCCGGTGATATGAAGGATATCCTGACAGAAGACTTTATCCGCGAACACGGACGTCCGGATGTCATCATTACCGATCCTCCCCGGGCAGGTATGCACAATGATGTCATTAATGTAATTCTGGCTGCCGAACCGAAACGTATCGTTTACGTAAGCTGTAACCCGGCAACCCAGGCACGCGACCTGCAACTGCTGGACGGTAAATACAAAGTGACTGCCGTACAGCCCGTTGACATGTTCCCTCATACGCATCATGTGGAAAATGTCGTGCTGCTGGAGAAAAGAGAAGAACCGAAACATTAAACCCTTATCATTGAATCCGTAAAATCGTGGCAAGAAATAGCAATCCGGCCGGCGGACGTCCCAGAGCACGTGCCGCCGCACAATATACAATTTATAATGTGACAGAACCTGCCGAACTGATGGAGTTCCTGATGAAGAAAATGGCAGGGGTAAGCCGTACGCGTGTAAAGGCTTTGCTGTCCAACCGCGTAGTGCTGGTCAATAACAATATCCAGACTCAGTACAACTTCCCGCTGACTCCGGGCATGAAGGTACAGATCAGCAAAGACCGCAACAAGCATGAGTTCCGTCATCCGATGCTGAAGATCCTGTACGAAGATGCCTATCTGATCGTAGTGGAAAAGAAAGAAGGACTTCTTTCCGTTGCAACAGAGAAACAGAAAGAACGTACGGCCCAGCATATCCTGAATGAATATGTCAAACGCCAGCATCGCAATAACCGCGTATTTGTGGTACACCGGCTGGACCGTGAGACCTCGGGTATCATGATGTATGCCAAGGACGAAAAGACACAGCACACCTTGCGCGACAACTGGCACGACATTGTTTATGACCGTCGCTATGTGACGATTGTAACCGGTGACATGGAGAAAGACCAGGGTAAGGTGGAATCATGGCTGACTGACCGCAAGCTGTATGTCAGCTCCTCTCCGGTTGACGACGGAGGAAAGTTCTCGGTAACCCATTACCGTACCATCAAGCGTGCCAACGGATTCTCACTGGTGGAACTCCAGCTGGAAACCGGCCGCAAGAACCAGATCCGCGTACACATGCAGACGCTGGGACATCCTGTAGTCGGAGACGAACGCTACGGATGTGAAGTGAATCCTCTGGGACGTCTGGCACTTCATGCCTTCAAACTTTGCTTCTATCATCCTGTAACGGGCGAGCGGATGGAGTTTGAAACACCCTACCCTGCCCCGTTCAAAACATTGATGTTGCGTAAATAAGCCTGAAGCCATGATCAGAAACATTATCTTCGATTTCGGCGGCGTGATTGCTCCTATTGACCGCGACCGCGCCGTACAGGCTTTTATCCGGCTGGGACTGAAGGATGCTGACAGCCGTCTTGACAAGTATCATCAGACTGGTATTTTCCAGCAGCTGGAAGAAGGGACCCTTACGGAACAGGAATTCCGGGAGATTCTCGGACAGCTTTGCGGACGTCCGCTTACTTTTGAAGAAGTAAAGGAAGCCTGGATGGGATTCTTTTCCGGGGTAGACGAACGTATTCTTACTCTTCTGGAAGAACTTCGCCATCGCTACCGGCTATACGTCTTGAGCAACACAAATCCCTATGTCATCAGCTGGGCTTGCAGTAAGCAGTTCTCCCCTGCCGGAAAACCGCTGGATGCCTATTTCGACAAACTCTATCTCTCTTATGAGATGGGGCATACCAAACCTGATGAACGGATTTTCCGTCACATCCTGTCGGATGCACAGCTGAATGCGGCCGAAACACTTTTTGTGGATGATGGAGCCTCGAATGTACAGATGGGAGCTGATATGGGTATGCATACCTTTCAGCCTGTCAACGGAAGCGACTGGCGATCAGAGCTTACAGCCTTGCTCGAGAAGCTGAACAAAGCTGTCTGAATCCTTTTTGTTCCAGAATACCAGAATGAGAAGTGTCAGAAGGCAGGGAGAAAAGGAATAAAAAATGTGTTATGAAGCAGAAAAAATCCTCTTAATACTTGCATATTTCAACAATAAGCCTTACCTTTGCATCGCTTTTGAAGGAAAGACCTTTCGGGGTGTAGCGCAGTCCGGTTAGCGCACCTGCTTTGGGAGCAGGGGGTCGTG
>OGYM01002351.1_pt1 | contig 12508 bp, 10 predicted proteins | sample 1576491 | NCBI WGS metagenome assembly OGYM01 (sample SAMEA3541515, study PRJEB24748) | human gut metagenome | biome: human gut; feature: human-associated habitat; material: faeces | place: China | collected 2012 | reverse complement strand
TGAAAGTAATGAAATTCGGCGGAACGTCCGTAGGTTCCGTGAACAGCATTTTAAGCGTAAAGAAAATCGTAGAGTCTGCCGGTGAACCGGTAATCGTAGTAGTGTCTGCATTGGGCGGGATCACTGACCAGTTGATCAGTACCTCCCGAATGGCCGCCATGGGTGATGCAGCTTACGAAGGGGCATACCGGGAAATAGTTCGCCGCCACGAAGAGATGGTGCAGGGAGTGATTCCTGCCGGAGAGACTCAGACCCTGTTGCACTATCAGGTGAATGAATTGCTCGACGAACTGAAAGATATCTTTCAGGGTATTTATCTGATTAAAGATCTTTCTCCGAAAACGTCCGATACCATTGTCAGTTATGGTGAACGTCTGTCTTCACTGATTGCGTCAAGACTGATCCAAGGGGCTGTATGGTTCGACTCACGTACTTTTATCAAGACAGAAAAGAAACATAATAAACATACACTGGACACGGAACTGACCAATCGGTTGGTGCGGGAAGCTTTCAAAGAAATCCCCCGGGTTTCGCTGGTACCCGGATTCATCTCTTCGGATAAGGTTTCGGGAGACGTAACGAATCTGGGCAGGGGCGGTTCCGACTATACCGCAGCTGTTATTGCCGCAGCTCTCGATGCCGATAGTCTGGAGATTTGGACGGATGTAGACGGCTTCATGACAGCCGACCCGCGTGTGATCAGTACGGCCTATACTATCAGCGAGCTGACTTATGTAGAGGCTACCGAACTTTGTAATTTCGGTGCAAAAGTGGTGTATCCGCCTACCATCTATCCGGTATGTCACAAAAACATACCGATCCTGATTAAGAATACTTTCAACCCGGATGCCCAGGGAACGGTGATCAAACAACACGTAGACCACACGAAGAGCAAAGCCATCAAAGGGATTTCGTCCATCAACGACACGAGCCTGATTACCGTACAGGGTTTAGGTATGGTGGGCGTGATCGGTGTCAACTACCGCATCTTTAAGGCGCTGGCAAAGAATGGAATCAGTGTGTTCCTCGTTTCGCAGGCTTCATCGGAGAACAGTACCTCTATCGGTGTGCGTAATGCCGATGCCGATCTGGCTTGCGAAGTGCTGAACGAAGAGTTTGCCAAAGAGATCGAAATGGGTGAGATTTCGCCTATCCAGGCAGAGAAGAACCTGGCTACGGTAGCTATCGTGGGTGAGAACATGAAACATACGCCGGGCATTGCCGGAAAGCTGTTCGGTACGCTGGGACGAAATGGCATCAATGTGATAGCCTGTGCACAGGGAGCTTCCGAGACCAACATCTCGTTTGTTGTCGATTCAAAGTCGTTGCGTAAATCGCTGAATGTGATTCACGACTCGTTCTTCCTCTCCGAATATCAGGTGCTCAACCTCTTTATCTGCGGTGTGGGCACGGTGGGAGGAAGTCTTGTCGAGCAGATCCGCCAGCAGCAGAAGAAGCTGATGGTGGAAAATGGCCTGAAACTCCATGTGGTAGGTATTATCGATGCGACGAAGGCGATGTTCAGCCGTGCCGGATTCGATCTGGCCAACTATCGCGAAGAGCTGAAAGAGAAGGGAGTGGACAGTTCGCTGGATACTATACGTGACGAGATTATCGGCATGAATATATTCAATTCAGTATTTGTGGATTGTACGGCCAGTCCGGACATAGCCTCTCTATATAAGGACTTCCTGCAACATAACATTTCTGTGGTGGCGGCCAATAAGATTGCTGCTTCATCGGCTTACGAGAATTACCGTGAACTGAAGCTGATAGCCCGCCAGCGTGGTGTGAAATATCTGTTTGAAACCAACGTGGGGGCCGGACTTCCGATTATCAATACCATCAATGACCTGATACATAGCGGTGATAAGATTCTGAAGATCGAGGCAGTGCTTTCGGGTACGCTGAACTATATTTTCAATAAGATCAGTGCCGATGTTCCCTTCAGCCGTACCATCAAGATGGCGCAGGAAGAGCGTTATTCGGAACCCGATCCGCGCATCGACCTGAGCGGTAAGGACGTGATCCGTAAGCTCGTGATCCTGGCGCGTGAGGCCGGATACAAGCTGGAACAGGAAGACGTGGAGAAGAATCTTTTCGTACCGAATGACTTCTTTGAAGGTTCGCTGGAAGACTTCTGGAAAAAAGTGCCTAGTCTGGATGCTGATTTCGAAGCTCGCCGCAAGGTGCTCGAGAGTGAGAATAAACATTGGCGTTTCGTTGCCAAGCTGGAGAACGGCAAAGCATCCGTCGGTTTGCAGGAAGTGGACCGCAACCATCCTTTCTACGGACTGGAAGGCAGCAATAACATCATCTTGCTCACCACCGAACGCTATAAAGAATATCCGATGATGATTCAGGGATACGGTGCGGGTGCCGGAGTGACGGCGGCCGGTGTATTTGCTGACATTATGAGCATTGCAAACGTATAAAAAAGAAGCTTATGAAACACATCATCATACTGGGTGACGGAATGGCCGACTGGGCTGTAAAGTCGTTGGGAGACAAGACGCTCCTGCAATATGCAAAAACGCCTTATATGGATAAACTGGCCCGTATGGGACGGAACGGACGGTTGATAACCGTAGCCGACGGGTTCCATCCGGGAAGTGAAGTAGCCAATATGTCGGTTCTGGGATACAATCTTCCGAAAGTATACGAAGGGCGCGGACCACTCGAGGCTGCCAGCATCGGTGTCGATTTGCAGCCGGGCGAGATGGCAATGCGTTGCAATCTGATTTGTACGGAAGGAGATATCCTGAAGAATCATTCGGCAGGGCATATCACAACAGAAGAGGCGGATGTGTTGATTCAATACCTTCAGGAGAAACTGGGGGACGACCGGGTGAGGTTTCATACCGGGGTGCAATACCGCCATCTGCTGGTGGTGAAAGGCGGAAACAAGCAACTCGACTGCACCCCTCCGCACGATGTGCCTTTGAAGCCTTTCCGTCCGCTGATGGTGAAACCTTTGGTACCGGAGGCCGAAGAGACTGCTAGCCTGCTCAATGAACTGATCCTGAAGTCTCAGGAACTGCTGAAAGATCATCCGCTGAACCTGAAGCGGATGGCTGAGGGGAAAGACCCTGCCAACAGCATCTGGCCGTGGAGCCCGGGTTACCGTCCGCAAATGGAACGTCTGTCCGACACCTTCCCGCAAGTGAAGAGGGGAGCTGTCATCTCGGCCGTCGATCTGATCAACGGTATCGGATATTATGCCGGGCTGCGCCGTATTGCGGTAGAAGGGGCAACGGGGCTGTACGATACCAATTACGAGAATAAAGTGGCCGCCGCACTGGAGGCCCTGAAAACGGACGACTTTGTCTATCTGCACATTGAAGCCAGTGACGAAGCCGGTCATGAGGGTGATGTGGCGCTGAAACTGAAAACGATTGAAAACCTGGATAGCCGTGCCGTAGGTCCTATCTACGAGGCTGTGAAGGAGTGGGAAGAGCCGGTAGCGATTGCCGTATTACCCGATCATCCTACTCCCTGCGAACTGCGTACGCATACCAACGAGCCGGTTCCGTTTTTTATCTGGTATCCGGGTATCGAGCCGGACAGCGTGCAGACCTTCGATGAAGTTGCAGCAGTGGAGGGCAGTTACGGATTGCTGAAAGAGGATGAATTTATTAAAGAGCTTATGAACCGTTAAGGAATAGGAACAGAGTTTGTTCACCACAGATTACACAGATTTTCACAGATGAATGATTTATTTTTATTGATAAAAAGATTGAAAGTTCTGTGAAAATCCGTGTAATCTGTGGTGCACCGACTCCGAAACCATTTATAAAAATACCCATGAAATATTATAGTACTAACAAACAAGCTCCGCTTGCTTCGCTTGAAGAAGCGGTAGTCAAAGGACTTGCTTCTGATAAGGGGCTATTCATGCCCATGACCATCAAGCCCTTGCCTCAAGAGTTTTATGACGAGATAGAGAATCTTTCTTTCCGGGAAATCGCTTACCGGGTGGCAGATGCTTTCTTTGGAGAAGATGTTCCGGCGGAAACGCTGAAAGAGATCGTTTATGATACGTTGAATTTTGATGTCCCGTTGGTGCCGGTGAAGGAGAACATCTATTCCCTGGAGCTTTTCCACGGTCCTACATTGGCTTTTAAAGATGTAGGTGGACGGTTTATGGCCCGTTTGTTGGGATACTTCATCCGGAAAGAGGGGCGGAAACAGGTGAATGTGCTCGTTGCCACTTCCGGAGATACCGGTAGTGCGGTAGCCAATGGCTTTTTGGGGGTAGAGGGTATTCATGTGTATGTGCTCTATCCGAAGGGAAAAGTCAGCGAGATACAGGAAAAACAGTTCACTACGCTGGGGAGGAATATTACAGCCCTGGAGGTGGACGGAACGTTTGACGACTGCCAGGCGCTGGTGAAAGCAGCCTTTATGGATCACGAACTGAACGAACGGTTGTTGCTGACCTCGGCTAACTCTATCAACGTGGCACGTTTCCTGCCGCAGGCATTCTATTACTTTTATGCCTATGCGCAATTGAAGAAGGCCGGCCGGGCAGAGAATGCCGTCATCTGTGTGCCGAGCGGAAACTTTGGTAACATTACTGCAGGCTTGTTCGGCAAAAAGATGGGCTTGCCCGTCCGCCGTTTTATCGCCGCCAACAATAAGAATGATATTTTCTATCAATATTTGCAGACAGGACAGTACAATCCCCGTCCGTCCGTTGCCACCATTGCCAATGCGATGGATGTGGGTGATCCGAGCAACTTTGCCCGTGTGCTCGACCTGTATGGCGGTTCGCATGCAGCCATCGCTGCCGAGATATCCGGAACGACGTACACCGACGAGCAGATTCGTGAAAGCGTGAAAGCGTGCTGGCAGCAGACGGGTTATCTGCTCGATCCTCATGGAGCATGCGGTTACCGTGCATTGGAGGAAGGCTTGCAGCCGGGTGAGACAGGCGTATTCCTCGAAACGGCCCATCCGGCCAAATTCCTGCAAACGGTGGAGAGCATCATTGGTACCGAGGTCGAAATACCTGCTAAGCTCCGGGCTTTTATGAAAGGCGAAAAGAAAAGTTTGCCGATGACGAAGGAGTTTGCTGATTTCAAGAGCTATCTGCTGGGCAAGTAGAGACTCTCCCTTGAGGGCACAGGGTGATGTAGATGACTTTTGTTATGGATTATTAATGTGAATGCTTTGCGTTCTCTATGGTGAAATATGCTTTTCCCACAGCCGGCGGCTCTTTTCCCGGATGGAGATGCTGACGGGAAATTGTTTGTGAAAACGGTCTCAGAGATACTTCTGGGGGGGAGTGGCGGGACTTTTTTAAAAAACTCCCGCCACTTTTTTTGCCTGCAGGCATCTCCGGTTTCGCTTCCGCCCGCCCGCGGATTTTCTTCGTTCCGCATGCGGGTGAAAGTCTGTTTTTAGTGTAAAACTAAATAATCGTAATCTGCTTTCCGCTCCGGACTTTATCGTCCTTCTTTCTCCGAACTTTCCGTCTCCCTCTTTTGTTGTACGGAAATAAAAAAATAACCCTCATATGATGAAGAATAAGAAAGTGGAGGCCAATCTGAGTATGGTGGTTTCCAAAACCTTTAGCGGATTGAACATGAATGCGTTGAAATATCTGCTTCCCGTATGGGTCAGTCCCCTTTCGGGAGTTACCCTCCGGTGCGTGTTTGCCGCCATTGCTTTCTGGATCATCGGGATGTTTGTCAAGCCCGAAACTTCCACCCGGAAAGAAAAAATATTCCTTTTTCTCCTGGGAGCCTTGGGCATCTATGGTTTCATGTTTCTTTATCTGATGGGGTTGAGTAAGACGACTCCGGTCTCGAGTTCCATTTTCACCAGTTTGCAGCCTATCTGGGTGTTTGTGATCGCCGTGGTCTTCTTCAAGGAGAAGATCAGTGCGATGAAGATAGCCGGCATCTCCCTCGGACTCGGCGGGGCCATTCTTTGCATTCTGGCTCAGAAGAGTGACGATCTGGCTTCGGACGCCCTGACAGGCAATATGCTCTGCCTGTTGAGTTCGATCGCCTATGCTGTCTATCTGGTGGCAAGTAACCGAATCCTGAAGTCGGTCGGAATGTTTACAGTATTGAAGTATACCTTTGCCGGAGCGGCTTTTTCAAGCATCGTCGTTTCGGCTGTCACCGGTTTCCATGCTCCGGTATTTTCCGGGCCGTTACACTGGTTTCCGCTGTCGGTGCTCCTCTTTGTCCTGATATTCCCTACGGTTGTCAGCTACCTGTTGGTACCGATCGGACTGAAATATCTGAAGACTACCGTGGTGGCCATCTATGGGTATCTGATACTGATCGTGGCAACCATCGTCTCTCTACTCGTAGGACAGGACCGCTTCAGCTGGTCGCAGACCATTGCCATCGGCATGATCTGCGTCAGTGTCTATCTGGTCGAAGTGGCCGAGACGAAGGAGAAACCGGTCAGTAATTCAGATAAACCAAGTAGTCTCCCTCCGCATGGATCGTAAATTCGGTGCCTGTCGCTTCGTTCAGCGTACCCTGCCACCAGTTACTGAAGTCACTGAGTGGATATACCAGCCCATCGGCCCTCAATCCGGTGGCGTTGAAGTTGAAGATGGAGATTTGTTGTCCGGGATATGACTTGAAACAGTTCCTCCCCGATGCCGGAATAAACATTCCGTGGTCCGTCAGCATCGTTACCTGCGCTCCTGCTTTCATATAGTCTATCAGCAGACTGATGTTTCCCAGGGTATGGTCTTCCCGTTTGCCGGTTGCACCCACGAGGATGATTGTTTTTTTGCCTTGGTCGAGCAGGAAGTGTACCGCTTTGGTCTGATCGTTCGTCTCCTGGTCGTCTATCTGGTGGAAGATGGTCCTGAACCGTTCTTTGTTATCCGGTGAGAGCGAGTCTCCGTCGCCGATGATGGCATCGGGCGTAAATCCCCTTCGGATGTGTTCGTCGGCAGACCCGTCGCAGCACACCACGTAAGGCGCCATAATCAGCATGGTTTCCGGCATTGAGTGGGTTGGATATTCGCCGTTGCCAAGTATCACGGCGTCCATCTCGATATCATTTACTTTCATGATGCATCATTTGTTTCCATTTAAAGTAGCCAAAGATAGCGATTATTGAGTAAAGTCCGTAAAGAGCGGATGTGAAATAAAGCTCTTTATAGATGTAGAGTCCGCAACATACCACGTCGACCACGATCCATGCCCACCACTGTTCGACGTACTTGCGTGCCAGCATCCACATGCCGATGATGCTCAGCGCCGTGGTGAACGAGTCGAGCCAGGGGACGTTGCTGTCCGTAAACCGGATCAGTATCCAGGCGATGCCGAAGAAGGCTGCCAGGAATACCAGCAATAGGGGGAGGTATCTTTTCAAGGGTGTGTGCGTGATGGGCAGCTCGGCCCGGGTCTCTTTTCCGCTTCCCCGCATCCAGACCATCCAGCCGTAGGCGGCCGCGAGCAAATAGTAGATATTGATGCCGAAGTCGGCATACAATCCTGCTTGGTAGTATACAAATATATAGATGGCCGGCATGATGATGCCCGCTATCCAGAGATAAATGCTTGCCCGGTATTCCAGCCAAAGGTAAATCAGCCCGACAAGGGCACCTGTGATTTCGAGATAGTTCATGGCTTAGAAGCGGATCGAGATGTTACCCATTACATTTGTACCTGCCTGGGCGGCATAGCCGGCATAATTATAGCGTTCGGGCTTGCCGTCCTTCAGCGTATAGCCGCTTCCGGCATACCCGTTGTTTTCATACTTTTCGTTGAAGAGGTTGTAGATGGTGAATCCCACTGTAACCGACTTCACGTGTCGCAATTGGAATGTATATGCCAGATTGAGGTTGCTCACAAAATAAGCATCGAGTGTCTGCTCTGCTTGCTTGGCATTGCTCATATACTGCTTGCTGACGTACTGTGACTGGAGGGCGGCTTCGAATCCTTTGTGGCTGAACGAGAAACGATTATTCAGTATAAAGTCCGGAGAGAAAGCGATCGGGGTGTTACCATGTTCCACTTCGATCGGGTTCTTCCACTCGTCTTCGTACAGTTTTTCGGTGAAGTTTTTCACCCGGTTCTTGCTCAGCGTACCGTTGATGTCCCATTGGAACCATCGGCATGGCTTAACTCCTAGCATCAGTTCTACGCCCGTCCGGTAACTGTCCGGCACGTTGCGTGCCATGGCTTCGCCTATTTCGTTCAATTCTCCGGTCAGCACCAACTGGTCCTTGTAGTCCATATAGTAGAAGTTGACTCCGGCGCTCAACCATGTGTTTCGGTAGGTATACCCCAGTTCGTAGTCGTACAGTTTTTCCGCCTTCGGATATTCGTCTGCGTTACCATCGGTATAGTTGTTTCGTGTAGGTTCTTTCTGGGCAACGGAGAAAGAGGCGTAAACCCGGTTGTTGGAGTCGATATCCCAGTTCAGTCCGGCTTTCGGGTTGAAAAAGTTGAAGTGATCGTTGACTGCGAGCTTTTGTAGTCCGTCAGTGTTGTAATCGTACTTGTCATTGTCACCGTGTATCTTATAGTTGATGTAGCGGTATTGCAGGTCGGCATACGCGTTGAGGCCTGCCACCAGATTGTAGTTGGCTTTCAGATAGAGGTTCCCGTCCGTCTTCTTGGCTTTGTTACGGTAATATTCGTGGTCGGGCAGCAACTCGCCGATATAGTTCTTCACCCAGATCACCCGTCCGAAGTGCCATCCGTCGTAGTAGTTCAGTGCGCCGCCCAGCGAAGCGTCCAGCTTCTCATTCCGGTAGTTCACCGAGAATACGCCGCCGCCAAAGTGATTGTCCATCTTCTTCTGCCGGATCAGGTCGCTTTTTTCCACTTCCTTTCCATCGTACATAAACGGATGCAGGCGATACTCTTTCAGGCTGCGATCCTCTTTATACTCCTGATAGTAGCCGTCCCCCTTTGTATAATGGAGTGCCGCATTCAGGTTCCATGCTGCCGAGAAAGTATGATTCAGCAAGAGCTGATAGTTCATTTGCAGGTAGTTGTCCGTCTGGTCTTTGTAAAAGCGGATGTGTCCGTCGTCATCTGTGTACATGCCGCATGAGTTGAAGCGTCGGCCATATTTCTTCATCTCTTCCTTAGTTGCATAATTCCAGGCATGATACGTCTTTTCTTTACCGCCGAAGGTGATGAACTTCACCGAAGTATTGTCGGCAAAATATCCACCCTGTGCGTAGAAAGAGTACAGGTCTACTGATGCCCGGTCTATGTATCCGTCCGTACCGATGTTGGACAGGCGGGCATCGAATGCCCAATGATCCTTCAGCAGTCCCGTCCCGAATTTTACTGTCTCTTTGTGAGCGTTGAAGCTACCGTACGAGGCGTTTATTTCGGCATAAGGTTGCATTGAAATACCTTCCGTCTGCATATTGACACTGGCTCCGAAAGCGCCTGCGCCGTTGGTCGATGTACCCGCACCGCGCTGCACCTGTATATCCTTTACGGACGAAGCAAAGTCGGGCATATTTACCCAGAAGAGTGTATGGCTTTCGGCATCATTCATCGGGATTCCGTTGGCTGTGATGTTGATGCGTGTCCCGTCTGTTCCCCGTACGCGCAGTGTGGTGTAACCGATACCTGCTCCGGCATCACTGGTGGTCAGTGCCGAAGGAGTCATACTGAGCAGAAAAGGGATGTCTTGCCCGAAGTTCTGCTTTTTGAGTTCTTTTTTCGAAACGTTGGTGAATGCCACCGGGGTTTTTGAAGTGGCACGTGTGGATACTATCTGCACCTCTTGCAGATTTACTACTTTCAAGCTGTCTGTCTCGCCCGCTTGCGCGAAGACACTTGCTCCGGCCATCAGACAGCCGGCAAAAATCATCTTTTTCATGTTGCTAATTTGTTTTTCTCTACGCCGGCATTACCCGGATCAGGTCAAAGGGTATGTTCTCAGCCCGTCATGTTAAGGCACCCCTACTAAGTGAATCGGCGGCAAATTTACGCTTTTTGCTTGTGTAAAGCAAGAAACACTTCGCTATTTGATAAAAACATTGTAGCTTTGTCCGCTGTTATTAAATGGACAAACTCTAAAATTGTATTATTATGCTACTATTCCAAACTACACAACAAGTCGCCGATTCCCTGCAAGTGGCGGCTGAGAAGCTGGACCAGGCTATAGCCCAGGCAGACGGGCTCGATAAGTTGGGACTGATCACCCAACAACTGATAGACTCGGGCATACAGGCCGGAGGACATATTCTGAAAGCGGTCATTGTATTTTTGGTCGGACGTTTTCTGATCCGGATGCTGAACCGTCTGGTCGGCCGGGTGATGGATAAGAGAAACGTGGATATCAGTATCAAGACTTTTGTAAAGAGTCTCGTTAATATCCTTCTTACCGTACTATTAATTGTTTCCGTGGTAGGCGCATTGGGCGTCGAGACGACTTCGTTTGCTGCTTTGCTGGCTTCTGCCGGTGTGGCTGTCGGTATGGCGCTTTCCGGTAATTTGCAAAATTTTGCCGGCGGACTGGTTATTTTACTGTTCAAACCCTATAAGGTAGGCGACTGGATCGAAGCACAAAGTGTTTCCGGTACGGTCAAGGAAATTCAGATATTCCATACAATCCTGACAACTGCCGACAACAAGCTCATCTATGTGCCCAACGGGGCTTTAAGCAGTGGAGTGGTGACTAACTATAGTAACCAGAAGACCCGTCGCGTTGAATGGATCTTTGGCGTCGATTATGGTGAAGACTATAATAAGGTGGAAAAAGTGGTACGTGAGGTGCTGACCGCCGATAAGCGTATTCTCAATGATCCTGCTCCGTTTATAGCTCTGCATGCGCTGGATGCCAGCAGTGTGAATGTTGTAGTCCGTGTTTGGGTGGAGAGTGGCGATTATTGGGGCGTTTATTTCGACATAAACAAGACGATTTATGCTACGTTCAATGAGAAAGGCATCAATTTTCCCTTTCCGCAACTTACGGTTCATCAGGCTCCGAATTGATGAATATTCAAAAAGGGTGGCTACTTCTGAAGAAGCAATCACCCTTTTTGCAAATTTATATTTAACCAATTAACACACTCCGAAATCTTCTGTAGGATCATACGTGTTGTCTGTGATGCCTAACAGATGGTTTATCTCTCTCCGTTTATCCAGATCCTTGAAATAGGTTTCCACCACTTTGTAAAGGTCAAAACTGAATGTAGATCCGGCGGCCATATCCAATGACTCTACCATCTGCTCTACTGCCTGGTGGATTCTTTCTTGATCGATCAGGTGCAGCTCATTACTGTGAATAAGATATTTCTCCATAACCGTTATTGTTTTAAGATTCTACAGTTAAAACATTCTCAAAGAGGATAAGGTTCAAACTGTTTTTTCTTATCTTTGCCATTTCTAAAAGCAGGACCTTAGATCACCAAGTGAGAAATATTCGATAATGAATCAATTTTTAGATTTTGACCAGAAACTGTATGCTGAACTCCGTAAAGGCAGCGAGCACGCTTTTGTTACTGTTTTCGAACGGTATAACCGCTTGTTGTATGCGCTGGCTTATCGGTATTTTAAATCAGGTGAAGAGGCTGAAGACGCAGTGCAATATACTTTTATGAAATTGTGGGAGCAACGTTCCAGTTTTGAATTTCAATCCGGCATCAGAAGCCTGTTGTTCACCATCCTGAAAAACTACATTATGAACGAGTTGAGACATCGGCAGATTGTCTTTGAAAAGCATTACGAGATGGCTCAACGGAACGAAGAAGCGGACGACAGTTTTCTGAAGAATTTTGAAGATAAAGATTTCAGGGAACATCTTCGGACTGCCATCGGTAAACTACCTCCTCAAAAACAGAAAATATGCCGCCTGAAAATAGAAAAAGGACTTTCTAACCAGGAAATAGCGGACGAGATGCATATCACGGTGCCTACCGTAAAGTCCCATTATACTCAGGCCATTAAGATACTCCGTGCGGAGATTGAATCGTTAATTGTATTACTTCATGTATTGTGGATTCATTTTTTAGAGTGAGCAGCAACTCATACTTTTAAGTTGATGAAGTGTTTTTATTATTAGATAAAGAAAAGTCGAAATGAAAATAGATGATGCGATTATAGATAAAGTGCTCAATAACGAAGCTTCTGTGGAAGAAGCGGGATTGGTTGCGGAATGGTTTGCTACAGAAGAGGGTAGCGAATATTTGTCGGGGCGTTTGGAGAGCGAGTCTGCACGGCTCACCGAAGAACGGGCCCGGGAATGGTTAGACCATCCGGTGCCGGAAGAACGGATGCGGGAACGCTTCATCGGGCAAATAAAACCTGAGAAAAAAATAGTTTCTTATCGTCGTGGACTGATAGCGGCAGCGGTATTGATTCCTTTTTTATTCCTTAGTATATCTCTTTGGTTTCTGGCTGACAGAACCGGAGTCTTTTCTGCCACAGAATATGCTGAATTAAAGGTTCCTTGCGGAGAGCAAATGCAGGTTGTTCTGCTTGTGCTTGAACATAAACCAGTGTTTGAGCTCCGCCGAAAGTAACTTCATTTTTGCCTTCGCTTAACGCTTTTACTT
>OGYM01002346.1_pt1 | contig 12524 bp, 8 predicted proteins | sample 1576491 | NCBI WGS metagenome assembly OGYM01 (sample SAMEA3541515, study PRJEB24748) | human gut metagenome | biome: human gut; feature: human-associated habitat; material: faeces | place: China | collected 2012 | reverse complement strand
CATTTCCCTTGCGGTTTTACCAAAAAAATCAGGATCAGTATCATCGTTATTTAAGTTCTTTAATGTGGACTCAAGAATTTCTCGTTGTTTTTCAAAAGAAAAGGATTGAACACGTTTAAAAGAATTATGGTACTCCCCTTCCTGTAAAGGCAATTCATTTTGCAAAGCTAAAGCAAACGCTGATTTTCCACTCCCATTACTGCCTACCACAACCCAATATTGTCGTGGCTCAATCGCAAAGTGCGGTAAGTTTAAGGTCTGTTTTTGATGAAGCTCAAATTTTGCTTGCTGAATTAAAAGTGTCATTCTCTTTCCCTTAAAAACAAAAGGCGAGCAATTTGCCCGCCTTGTCAGATTAATTTAATTAACCGTTTTTACGCTCTTCTTCCATACATACTGCCGCAGTAAATAATACGTCAGTTGATGAGTTAAGTGCTGTTTCAGTTGAGTCTTGTAAGATACCGATAACAAAACCGACACCGATCATTTGAGCTGCAATATCATCATTAATACCGAATAAGCTACAAGCTAATGGGATTAATAATAATGAACCACCTGCCACACCAGAAGCACCACATGCACAAAGCGCCGCAACAATACTTAATAACACCGCACTGACGAAAGACACTTCCATACCTAATGTATGAACAGCCGCTAACGTTAACACAGTAATGGTAATCGCTGCACCCGCCATATTGATATTCGCACCTAATGGAATTGCCACAGAATAGGTTTCTTCATCAAGATTTAAGCGTTTTGCTAATTCAATGTTTACCGGGATGTTTGCTGCAGAACTACGTGTAAAGAATGCAGTTACACCACTTTCGCGTACACAAGTCCACACTAATGGATATGGATTACGACGAATTTTCCAATAAACGAGAATTGGATTAAGTACAAAGGCAGTAAATAACATTGTACCGATTAACACGAATAATAAGTGAACATATCCACCTAACGCAGATAGGCCTTTGTCAGATAATGTTTCAGCCACTAAACCGAATACACCGAAAGGTGCAAATGAAATAATTACGTGAACAATTTTAGAAATGCCTTCTGCAAAATCAGCCACAACTTGTTTAGTTGCATCTGATGCATGACGAAGGGCTAAACCTAAACCGATAGACCACGCTAAAACACCGATAAAGTTTGCTTTGAAAATTGCATTTAATGGGTTATCCACCACATTCAATACTAAAGTTAACATGACTTGTCCAACAGACTGAGGCGCTGAACTCGCATCCTCTTTTACCGCAAGAGCCACATCTGATGGGAAAGCCATACTTGCAATTACCGCAGCAACAGCGGCTAAGAACGTACCCAAAAGATAAAGCATGACAATTTCTTTCATGTTACTTTTAGAACCGACTTTCTTATTAGCCAGTGCTGCCATAACAAGGAAGAAAATCAAAATTGGTGCAACTGCACGTAATGCTTTAACGAAAATTTGACCCAGCACGCCAAAGCTAGATGCAAGATCAATTCCTGTTGAATTTTTTACACTCTCATTCACCAATGCAACAAGGATCCCGAGTACCAAACCAACGGCAATTCGTTTTACTAAATTACCTTGGAAAAGAAAATGAAATAAACGTGATGTATTCATAATAATTTTAAATAAAGATTAAGTTGAACTTCAGATCGTTACGATCCACCGAAACACGATAAAGATAGCTTAAATTTTATTTAAAAGAAAATTTTTTCTTTATTATTTTGCTAAAAAATTGAACTTTTTAAGCTAGGAATGAATTTTTTCTAAAATTTTCGCCTATAAAAAAATTTTTTCTATGTCCTATTGACACACTGTATCTAATACCAGTATATTACAACTGTACAAACAACCACTGATTAAAAACACACAAACTAAAAGGAACACAAGATGATGAACTACGCAAATACAGTTGCACAAAATGATATGACGTTTTCTTATCATCCTATGCCATTTTTCAATGATGTTGAAAGCAAATCGACATTTAATAAAAAATTAGATCTCAACCTTTATTGCATCAAACGTCCACAACAAACTTGCTTTATTCGTGTAACGAATCCGAATATGCTTGCTTGGGGAATTGAAATGGGCGATATGTTAGTGGTTGAAAAAAATGACAGCCTTTTCATCGGTGATCTTGTGGTATTGGAAAAACAAGATGAATTCCATATTTATGAATTTGCTGGCGTAAGCGGTAATGAATTTGTATTCATGGCATTAGATTCTAAAGTGGAGAATATTAAAACAACACAATGGACAAGCCTACCATTGGTTGGGACAGTAACAAATACCATCCACCAAATGAAACCAAGAAGAGATTTAATGAAATTTGCGGCTTAAGCCAATAAACAGATAATCTACGTAAAGAAAAAGTGCGGTTAAAATTAACCGCACTTTTTTTTGAAATAAAATTTGTTATTACATCACGCGACGTGATTGTGTGTAAGTTCTAGCCCAGTAATCTTCATCTAATGAACTAATTGTTACACCTTGGCTTGAACTTGCATGCATAAATTGGTTGTTACCAATATAAACGCCTACATGATTATTTCGACGGAAGAATACTAAATCGCCTTTACGTAATTCATGTTTTTGGATTTGGCGACCTAAATAGCGTTGTTCTGAAGTTGTGCGAGGAAGTTCCACACCATAAGCATCAAGGAAAGCGGTTTGCATAAATGCAGAACAGTCAATACCACGTTTTGTGCTTCCGCCCATTCTATAACGTGTACCACCCCATTCGTTATAAACTTGAGAAAGTGCTTTATCACCAATTAAACCGGATTTAGGACGGTTTGTTCTTAATTTAGGGTGAAGTCCACCTTGTTTCCCATCTAAACCTGCAATTAAACCCGTTAGCTCCGCATCATCGCTCTCTGTAATTACTCCATTATGAGCCTGCCTAGAGCCATTAGAACAGGCTGTTGTCAACACTGCCAATCCTACAATAATCAAAATCTTCTTTAACATAGCTTTTAAATAATAAAAAAATATAAAAACAAAACTGGTCGGATTTTATCAAAAAGTCATTTTGACCGCCAGTTTTTATTGAATTTTTATGCAATTTTGTGAGTTATCTCTCAAAAAATAAAGGCTACTCATTCGAGTAGCCTTTATGGAAGATTTTAATCAATTATTTTTTCTTCGCTTTTGCATTTGGAAGATCGGTAATTGAACCTTCAAATACTTCAGCCGCAAGACCAACAGATTCATGAAGTGTTGGGTGAGCATGGATAGTCAATGCAATATCTTCCGCATCACAACCCATTTCAATCGCAAGACCGATTTCACCTAACAATTCACCACTGTTAGCCCCTACGATAGCCCCACCAAGTATACGATGAGTATCTTTATCGAAGATTAATTTAGTCATACCTTCAGCACATTCTGAAGCAATCGCACGACCTGAAGCAGCCCAAGGGAATTTAGCCACTTCGTAGTTTAAACCTTCTTGTTTACATTCTTTCTCAGTTTTACCTACCCAAGCCACTTCTGGTTCAGTATAAGCAATAGAAGGAATGACTTTTGGATCGAAGTAATGTTTTTTCCCTGCGATCACTTCCGCCGCAACGTGACCTTCATGAACACCTTTATGTGCTAACATTGGTTGGCCAACGATATCACCAATTGCAAAGATGTGAGGCACATTGGTACGCATTTGTTTATCAACATGAATGAAACCACGCTCATCCACTTCAACACCTGCTTTACCTGCATCAATCAATTTACCGTTTGGTGTACGACCGATTGCAACTAATACTGCATCATAACGTTTAGTGTCATTACATGCTTTACCTTCCATTGAAACATAGATACCATCATCTTTTGCTTCAACTGCAGTCACTTTAGTTTCAAGCATTAACTTGAATTTTTTCTCAACTTGTTTGGTATAAATACCTACCACATCTTTATCTGCTGCAGGAATTACTTGGTCAAACATTTCAACCACTTCAACTTCAGAACCTAATGCATCATATACGGTACCCATCTCTAAACCGATGATACCACCGCCCATGATTAAAAGTTTTTTCGGTACTTCTTTTAATTTAAGTGCATCTGTTGAATCCCAAACACGTGGATCTTCATGTGGAATGAATGGTAATTGAATTGGGCGAGAACCCGCTGCAATAATCGCATTATCAAATTTGATTGTGGTTGGTTTACCATCACGATCACGTGCTACTAATGTATGTGGATCGGTAAACGCCGCTAAACCTTCAACAACGGTTACTTTACGTTGTTTAGCCATGCCTGCAAGACCACTAGTTAATTTCGCCACAACTGCTTCTTTACCTGCGCGCACTTCATCTAAATCAATGCGAGGCTCGGCGAAATACACACCATTTTTGCTTGCATGTTTCGCTTCTTCAATTACTTTCGCTACGTGAAGTAATGCTTTAGAAGGGATACAACCTACGTTTAAACATACCCCACCTAATGTTGAATAACGTTCAACAAGTACTGTTTCTAAACCTAAGTCCGCACAACGGAATGCCGCTGAATAACCTGCAGGACCAGCACCAAGTACCACAACTTGGGTTTTAATTTCTTTACTCATTTTTACCTCGTAAAAACGTTCAAATTTTTGACCGCACTTTGCGATCCTTTCTGTAAGATGTGAGCCTAATCACTCACATCTTACCGCGTTAATTACATCACTAAGCGACGTAAGTCAGCTAACACGCCATTGATATAGCTTAAGAAACGAGCACCATCAGCACCATCGATCACACGGTGGTCGAAAGATAATGATAATGGAAGCATTAAGCGTGGCTCAAATTCTTTACCATTCCAAACCGGTTGCATTTCTGATTTAGATACACCTAAGATTGCTACTTCTGGTGCATTTACGATTGGTGTAAAGTGAGTTGTACCAATACCGCCTAAGCTTGAAATTGTGAAACAACCACCTTGCATATCAGAACCTGAAAGTTTACCGTCACGTGCTTTTTTGGAGATTTCCATTAATTCACGAGAGAGTTCGATAATACCTTTTTTGTTCACGTTTTTAAATACAGGTACAACAAGACCGTTTGGTGTATCTACCGCTACGCCAATGTTGATGTATTTTTTAAGTGTTAATTTTTGACCGTCTTCAGAGATAGAGCTATTGAAACGTGGGAACGCTTCTAATGCTTTCGCTACCGCTTTCATAATGAACACAACTGGTGTAATTTTCACATCCAATTTTTGTTTTTCAACAATCTTGTTCTGTTCTTTACGGAATGCTTCTAAATCAGTGATATCTGTGCGATCGAAGTGAGTAACATGTGGAATCATTACCCAGTTACGATGTAAGTTCGCACCAGAGATTTTATTGATACGGCTTAATTCAACTTCTTCTACTTCACCAAATTTGCTGAAGTCAACTTTCGGCCATGGTAATAAGCCTAAGCCTGCACCATTTGCCACACCATTACCCGCTGCTGCAGAAGATACAGTGCCTGTTTCAAACGCTTTAACAGCGGTTTTCACGTAAGCTTGGATATCTTCTTTCACAACACGACCTTTACGACCCGTACCTTTTACGCGATCAAGGTTAATACCGTATTCACGCGCTAAGCGACGAATCACCGGTGTTGCGTGTGCATAACCTGCACTTGCTACAACTTGTTCTTGGCTTAAACCAGATACATTACCTGATTGTGCTGCCGGCGCTGCTGCAGGTGCTGCTTGAGGCGCTGGAGCTGGAGCTGCCGCTGCAGGAGCTGCTGCAGGCGCAGGTGCTGCACCTGCCACTTCAAATTTCATAATTAATGAACCAGTTGAAACTTTATCACCCGATTTCACTAAAATTTCTTTTACTACACCCGCAAACGGAGCTGGCACTTCCATCGAGGCCTTATCACCTTCAACAGTGATTAAAGATTGCTCTTCAGAAACGCTGTCACCAACGGCAACCATGATTTCAGTTACGTTAACTTCATCACCACCGATATCTGGTACATTCACTTCTTTGATCGCTGAAGCTGTTGGTGCTGCTGCTGGTGCCGAAGCTTGTTGAGCTGGTGCTGTGGCTGGTGCTGCACCTACCACTTCAAATTTCATGATTAATTTGCCAGTAACAACTTTATCGCCCACGTTGATTAAAATTTCTTTTACTACGCCAGCGACAGGAGCGGGCACTTCCATTGACGCTTTATCACCTTCAACATTGATGATTGATTGGTCTACTTCAACGGTATCGCCTACTTTCACCATAATATCAGTCACGTTTACTTCGTCTGAACCGATATCGGGTACATTGACTTCAACTACACTTGCAGCTGCTGGCGCGACTGCCGGTGCAGGTGCTGCAGCAGCTGGAGCAGGCGCTGCCGCATCCGCTGACTCTAAAACAAGCATTGGTGTGCCAGTTGTGACTTTATCACCCACTTTTACTAATACTTCTTTTACAACCCCAGCTTCTGGTGCAGGTACTTCCATTGAAGCTTTATCACCTTCAACATTAATAATACTTTGATCAGCGGTAATGGTATCACCGACTTTCACCATCACTTCTGTTACGGTAACTTCATCACTACCGATATCAGGAATTTGAATTTGTTTTGACATGTTATCTTACCTTTAAAAAACGCAGTTAAAATCAACCGCACTTTATTTGTAGATGATCCTGTGCGTTTTGCGCACAGGATGTTTTTATTAAGCGTAAAGCGGATTTAAAATTTCAGTTTTTAAACTAAATTTCGCAATAGCATCAGCGACCACTTTCGCATCAAATTTGCCTTGTTTTGCAAGCTCATGTAATGCTGCAACCACAACATAACGCGCATCCACTTCGAAGTGTTCACGTAAGTTTTCACGGCTGTCTGAACGACCGAAACCATCGGTACCTAATACGTGATAGCTTTGTGCAGGGATGAATGCACGAACTTGTTCTGCAAACAATTTCATGTAGTCAGTTGCTGCAACCGCTGGTGCATCGTTCATTACTTGTGCGATGTAAGGTACGCGTGCTTTTTCAGTTGGGTGTAACATGTTCCAACGTACTGCATCCGCACCTTCACGAGCGACTTCAGTGAATGAAGGCACACTATATACATCTGAGCTTACGCCATATTCATTTGCAAGGATTTGTGCCGCTTCACGAACGTGACGGAAGATTGCACCTGAACCTAATAATTGAACATGACCTTTGTTGCCTTTCGCTTCAACGGTTTCAAATTTATAAATACCTTTACGAATACCTTCTTCTGCGCCTTTTGGCATTGCTGGTTGTTCGTAAGTTTCGTTTAATGTAGTGATGTAGTAGAACACATCTTCTTGTTTTTCACCGTACATACGGTTGATACCGTCTTGTAGGATAACTGCCACTTCATAAACATAAGCAGGGTCATAAGACACACAGTTAGGAATAACAAGAGATTGAATATGGCTGTGACCATCTTCGTGTTGTAAACCTTCACCATTTAATGTTGTACGGCCAGAAGTACCACCGATCATGAAACCACGTGCTAATTGGTCACCTGCTGCCCACATTAAGTCACCCACACGTTGGAAACCAAACATTGAATAGTAGATAAAGAATGGAATCATCGGAAGGTTATTGACAGAGTATGAGTTCGCTGCAGCTAACCAAGATGATGCCGCACCTAATTCATTGATACCTTCTTGTAATACTTGACCATCTTTCGCTTCACGGTAGTAAGCCACTAAATCACGGTCAGAAGGCACATAGTTTTGACCATGTGGGTTGTAAATACCGATTTGACGGAATAAACCTTCCATACCGAAAGTACGCGCTTCGTCAGCGATAATTGGCACAATTTGTTTACCAATATTTTTATCTTTCAATAAGGTATTTAAGAAACGAACAAATGCCATTGTGGTTGAAATTGGACGAGCTTGTTCTTCCAATAATGGCGCAAACTCTTCTAGTGCTGGCACTTTAAATTCAGTGGTGAATTTTGGTAAACGTTTTGGTAAATAACCATTTAACGCTTTACGTCTGCCGTGAAGATAATTGTACTCTTCCGAACCTTCTGGGAAGGTGATGTATGGATAGTTAGGAATATCTTCATCTTTAATATCTAGTTGGAAATGATCACGGAAAGATTTTAAGCTTTCGAGAGACATTTTTTTAGATTGGTGCGCAGTGTTTTTACTTTCTGCTTCAGGAATTTTATAACCTTTAACCATATGCGCTAAGATAACAACAGGTTTACCTGCAGTTTGCGCTTTATGGAATGCCGCATAAAGTTTTTCTGAATCGTGACCACCACGTCTTAATGCCCAGATTTCATCATCTGTCATATCTGCTACTAATGCAGCGGTTTCTGGATAACGACCGAAGAAGTGTTCACGAACGTATGCACCATCTTTAGATTTGAAGGTTAAATAATCACCATCAAGCACTTCCATCATTAATTGGGTTAATTTACCGGAAGTATCTTTAGCGAATAATTTATCCCAGTTAGAACCCCACATAACTTTGATTACTTCCCAACCAGCACCAGCAAATAAACCTTCTAATTCTTGAACGATTTTGCCGTTACCCGTTACAGGACCATCTAAACGTTGCAAGTTACAGCTTACTACGAAGATTAAGTTATCTAAGCCTTCACGTGCTGCGAATGTTAAATCACCTTTTGCTTCGATTTCATCCATCTCACCGTCACCAAGGAAAGCATACACTTTTTGATCTTTGGTGTCTTTTAAACCACGGTTATCTAAGTATTTTAAGAAACGAGCAGTACGGATCGCATTTACTGGGCCTAAACCCATAGATACTGTCGAGAATTGCCAGAATTCAGGCATTAATTTCGGGTGAGGGTAAGAAGAAAGACCTTTGCCTGGTTCACATTCCTGACGGAAATTATTCATTTGTTCTTCAGTAATACGACCTTCAACAAATGCACGAGCATACATACCTGGTGCTGCGTGGCCTTGGAAGAAGACTAAGTCACCGCCGTTTTTATCAGTCGCCGCTTTGAAGAAGTGGTTAAAACAAACTTCATACATGCTTGCTGCAGATTGATAAGTTGAAATGTGACCACCTAATTCAAGATCTTTTTTCTGACCACGTAATACCGCCATGATCGCATTCCAACGTACAGCACTACGAATACGACGCTCAATAGCTTTATCACCTGGGTATGCTGGCTGTTCAGAAACTGGGATGGTATTAACATAAGGGGTTGTTACGCCACCTTTTGCAATGTTCACACCACCATTACGTGCCTGATCAATCACCTGATTGATGATGTAATGCGCACGCTCTGCGCCTTCTGCACGAATTAATGAATCAACAGCTGACAACCAATCCTGTGTTTCAATTGGGTCAATATCGTTTACTAAGGTATCTGACATAGTCTTTCCTTATTTTACTGAGTGAAAATGAAGTTTGGTCATGACCAAACACGAAAATCAAGCTTGTTAATCAATGTTACAAACATTTAACAAATCTTGTAAATTTTAGAAGATTTTTTGCAAGAAAGATAGTAGATTTTGACTGTTCTTGTGGTTTTCTTCCTGTTATTTCCACACTTCTGATTAAAAGAGCGGTTATTTTAGGAGGATTTTCTTAAGTTAGCTAAAAGAATACCTCACATATTGCATTCAATACCCGCTTTGATCTAAAGTGTTCGCATGCTTTTAAGCTTTTTAGAGGACAAAATATGAACACGACAACTCGCCCAATCTTTTCTCATAAACGAATAGCGCTCGTTGCACATGATAGCTGCAAACAAAACCTGCTCAATTGGGTAAAGAAACACAAAGATGCACTCGCTCCCCATCAACTTTATGCAACAGGTACAACTGGCCATCTATTGGAAAGAGAAACTGGACTCAAAATAGCCTCGCTATTAAGTGGCCCGATGGGAGGCGATCAACAACTCGGTGGACTAATTGCTGAGAAAAAAATTGATATGATGATTTTCTTTTGGGATCCGATGAATGCCGCACCACATGATCCCGATGTAAAAGCCTTAATGCGTATTGCAACTGTTTGGAATATTCCAGTAGCAATCAATCAAAGCACCGCCGACTTTCTATTAACATCAAGCTTATTTGATCAAGAAATCAATATTGATATCCCCGATTATGAAGGATATTTAAAAGCACGTTTAAATTAACCAAATAAAAAGGAGATAAATTACTTTATCTCCTTTCTAATTATTTCGTTGTTAATTACCGGCCCTGTGCCGCAGCTCCCATCATTAGCATAAATAACACGCCTTGAACCTGCTCTTCTGGAATCACTTGACCATTAAGTTTGAGCTCTCCCTTTTCAAGCACTAAGTTAAGCGTCACATTTTTATCATTATTCACCACAATATTTTGTGCCGCGGCTTGTTTGGCTTGCTCCTCAATTTTCTCTTTAATCAAAGCTTTATCTTCTTCTGGGGCAAATTGTGTAATAATTTTTTCTGCAGTCGCTTTATCTACATGAATATTTACCGCGAAATCCGTAAATTGTTTATATAAACTACCCGCCATTAAATCAAATTTCGGCTCTTTCGCTAATGCCACATTTAAATCTAATGAGACTTTACCCTGACTATTTGAAATTGAAATAGGGTTTAGTTTAATTTGAGGTTGATTATTAAAAATAGCCATACCATGATTTTCAGCCCATGAACTTAAAATTTCAGAGACCATTTCCTGATTAGCATTTTCATCATCACTGACTGATTTGAAGACGGTGAAGATAGCTTCAATTAACGCATTTGCTGCGTTTGCTTCAATATGATTTAACTCGCTATTGTAAGTTAATTTTCCAAAATCCTTCCCATCAATAGCTATCGAGTCTACCGTATTTTCACTTTTGGCACTAACAAAATCACCGTCGAGTGAAATATCAGATATTGCTTTAAAACCCTTTTGGACTACAGTGCTCTCTTTTCCAGCATAATCGAGCGTAGCCATTTCAAAACTGTCAACTAAAGAAGTAGCTTTCCCCGTATAAATGTAAGCCCACTTAGTTGGATTATATGAACCTTCGACTTTCATGCCTTTCATTTTCATTGTTACTGATTTGGGCATAACAACATCTTTGCTCTCTTCTATTTCAATATTATCAAAGTTTGAATTGAAGCTTATTTCATCTGAAACCAGATCATATTTACCCGCACGATCTTTATCAACATCAAAACCTATATTGATATTTGACCAAGCTAATTTATTTTGTGGAGAATTTGGATCTGTCACTTCCCCAGCAGCTAGTTCAACTTTACCTTTTGTTGCTAAGCTATAGCTAGTAGAGGCTTGATATTGAACTGGCTTATCTGATTTAAGTAAATCAAATAAAGGTTGGGTTGTTTCATTTTTACCAATCACACCTTGTGCTGAAAACATAGTTGGAACAAAGTTGAATTTTTCTAGCTGATTAAGCGGAAATGGGCCATGATAAAGTTTCGTTGAAAGGGGAATAGTGAATACTTTCCCTTCTTTAGGTAAAGAAATAACCACTTCATCTTCTACTTGAGAGGTAAAGAAACCGCGTTCAAACTGTTTATTTTGATAAACAACTTTAAATGAATCAGATAAGCCTAAAGCTTGAGCTTGTTTATTTGCTAATTCAATTTGGCGTAAATATTCAGTTTGTGCTTTTTCCCCGGTAAACCAAGCCCCACCGACACCTACCGCACCGAGAGCCACAATCACACCTAATGCTACGACTGACTTTTTCATTTCGATTCCTTTGTTAAATTAATAGATGATTAAAATTGTCGACAATTTACCACAAAACACAAATTTTTTCTTATTTTTTCAAAATAATTTTATATTTCCCCCTTGAACTTTGTTCAGCTGGACTTATTTTGTGAAACAAGAACGGAAATGACCGCACTTTAAAAGGAAGAAAAAATTTAAATCTTACCTCTTGAAATGCGAAAAAGTATCCACATCTTATTCATCGTAACAATTTACAACGAATTTAAAATTTAATTAGGAGTAACAAAATGGGAAAAATTATTGGTATTGACTTAGGTACAACAAACTCTTGTGTTGCGGTAATGGATGGTGATAAACCACGCGTAATTGAAAACGCAGAAGGTGATCGCACAACTCCGTCAATTATTGCTTATACAAATGATAACGAAATTTTAGTGGGTCAACCGGCAAAACGCCAAGCGGTGACCAACCCGAAAAATACATGTTCAAGAATTCAGAGTTTAAGTTCTATAGCGATAATTCTAAATGGAATTTCAGACAACAATAACCCGAAAAATACACTATTTGCAATCAAACGTTTAATCGGTCGTCGTTTTGAAGATGCTGAAGTAAAACGTGATATCGACATTATGCCATTTGAAATCACCAAAGCAGACAACGGTGATGCATGGGTAAATGTAAAAGGTGACAAACTTGCACCGCCACAAATTTCTGCAGAAGTATTGAAAAAAATGAAGAAAACTGCGGAAGATTTTTTAGGTGAGCCAGTGACTGAAGCGGTAATCACTGTTCCTGCATACTTTAACGATGCTCAACGTCAAGCAACAAAAGATGCTGGTCGTATCGCAGGCTTAGAAGTCAAACGTATTATCAACGAACCAACAGCAGCAGCATTAGCTTACGGTTTAGATAAAGGTCA
>OGYM01002312.1_pt1 | contig 12647 bp, 13 predicted proteins | sample 1576491 | NCBI WGS metagenome assembly OGYM01 (sample SAMEA3541515, study PRJEB24748) | human gut metagenome | biome: human gut; feature: human-associated habitat; material: faeces | place: China | collected 2012 | reverse complement strand
GGATGAGCCGGAGGATATTGACTATGATGAAGTTGATTTTTCGGAACCGGATGACGAGGAAACATTTCGAGCACAGAATGAAGAATTTGACAGACAGATGTAATTGGAGAAAAGACCGTTTGTGAGCTGGCAGTTAAGCCAGTGTTGTCTGGATACAGCGGAGAGTCTGGATGTTCTTGAGAAGAGCATACACGTATGTTTTTTGACATTATCGACCGCAGATACAACAAAGAGGGACCAAACACTATGATATTTACAAGTAATAAAGGTCCCGATAAATGGGGGGAATTTTTCAATGAAGATTCCTCACTGCTGTGTGCCCTTGACCGTATCTTTGACGATGCGACCGTATTCATGATCAAAGGCAACAGCTATCGCGGGCGCAACTGTGAAACAATAGCATTATCCGCTGGTGAACCATCGGCATTGCCAAAATCAAAGAATTAAAGAAAGGAAAAGCTGGTGTACTGGTTTTTTCCTTCTGGCTCAAATTGGCTATTTCTTCCCGACTTTGAATGGTTAATTTCTCCCGACGCTAACAAAATCAATGAAGTGGGCATGGAATTCAAAATATTTTGATGAAGTAAGAAAATATGTGTATATGAAAGTTTATCAAAAAGGAAATAGGTTGCAGAAGTAAATATAAGAAAATTGAGGATATTTAGAAATGGAGACTGGCGGAAATAGAACGAGTAGCTGAGTCTGTTAGCTCAAATGGATCCAGGTGGGATTTGGTTGAAGGTAACATAGCTGATAAAGAGTGTATTAACAGGCTTTTTGACACATACAAGCCGGATCTGGTTGTTAATCTTGCAGCACAGGCGGGAGTACGTTATTCCATTACCAATCAGGACTCATATATTGAGAGCAACCTGATTGGATTTTACAATATTTTGGAAGCATGCCGTCATTCTTATGATAATGGGCAAGCAGGAGTGCAGCATCTGGTTTATGCAAGTTCCTCCAGTGTGTATGGATCAAATAAGAAGGTTCCGTATTCGACGCATAAAAGGGGGCTGACCCCATTAAAAAAATATAAACTTTTTAAATGGGGTACTGTTTGCCAATATTATGGTATCCGGAGCAGATGCATTTTTGCTGCATGTTACCACTACGCCAAGTGTGGCATATGTAGTCCGTGATTTATCTGGCTACCAGATCTTACGATGGGATGCGCGTGGGGCAGGATTGTTCCAACGGAAGTACGTTTAATATTGCAAAGAGTGTGTTTGATGCGCTTGGTACCAAAACATATGTGGTTGGCAATGAGCCGGACGGTACCAACATCAATATGGGATGTGGACCGGTGTATTGCCGTGGATGAGAACGGTATGGAAGTGCACGGGGATTATATCCTGTATGTCTGTGGGAAGTATCTGAAGGAATGTGGCCGTCTGCAGAATAATACGGTGGTTGCCACGATCATGTCCAATATGGGACTGTTCAAAGCAATGAAGCGCGAGGGCATCGAGGTATGTGTGACCACGGTTGGCGATAAGTATGTCAATGAGGCGATGGTTGCCTCGGCACGCTGTGCAAGGGGATGCAGATGTACCCGCAGCTTTTGAAGAATGTGAGGGTTGAGGACAAGGCTGCGGTTACCGGCAATGCGCGTGTGCAGGCGGAGAAGGAGCGGATCAGCACTGATTTGGGCGAGGATGGAAGAATCCTTCTACGTGAGAGCGGTACGGAGACGGTGATCCGGGTGATGGTTGAGGCACAGAGTGATGAGTTGTGTGCGAAGTATGTGGATGAGATGGTGCAGGTGATTCATGAAGAAGGTCTTATGTGATAAAGCAGGGATGGATTAATGAGTGAAAAAAGGATTGCATTGGAGAGCGATAAAAAATATTTGGAAAGGAACTAAGGAAAATGTACGACTATTTAATTGTTGGAGCTGGTTTATTTGGATCTGTCTTTGCAAGACAGGCAACAGATGCAGGAAAGAAGGTTCTTATCATTGACAAGCGACCGAATATTGCGGGAAATGTGTATACTGCATATTCCGCAAAAACAGAGCACTCGCTCCGCATGAGCGGAGCGCTGTTCCGCTAGGAACGGATCATTGCCCTGTTGGTTAATAAAGTTACTTGCTTTCTACACGTCTATCGCGGCCTGGAAAGTCTAATCGATATGCTTTAGAGGTCATGCGGCTGAGACATGCATCTGCATATGTGTTATCACCAAACAATTGGTACTAGTTCGCTACTGGCATGCAGAAGAGATGGAGGCATTAGAGGGCAATTAAGAATAACGTAAAAATAATATCTGTATGAGATAACGTGGAAGTAGTATTTTATCAAGCAATATGTTAAAATTGATTTGCTGATTATGGAAGAAAATGCAGGAAGGAGTGAAAAAATTGAACGAAAAAGAATTACTGGAAATTATAGGAAAAGGCGAGTGTCATACGACTGAGTTCAAGAAATCCACAACAGATATCACCAAGGATGTATATGAAAGTATCTGTGCATTTTCTAATCGAGATGGCGGTCATATATTTTTAGGTGTAAAAGATAATGGGGAGATACTTGGTATAGAACCTAATTGCATTGAAAAAATGAAGAAAGATTTTGTGACTGCAATTAATAATGCAAATAAAATGTATCCACCACTATTTTTAACACCAGTGGAGTATGAACTTCAGGGAAGAAAAGTACTGCATATTTATGTTCCAGTTGGTACGCAGGTAAGCAGATGCTCTGGTCGGATATGCGATAGAAATAACGAATCCGATATCGATATTACTGATAATGAAGAACTTGTATATAAATTATATGCAAGAAAGCAGGGAACCTATTTTGTAAATAAGGTATTTCCAGAATGGGGAATAGATGTACTTCGTCCTGATTTAATAGAGAGAGCTAGAAAGATGACTCGTGCAAGAAGCAACAATCATCCCTGGTTATCAATGGATGATGAGGAACTATTAAGAAGTGCAAGGCTTATTTTATTAGATCATGAGAGCAGAAGAGAAGGAATTACACTAGCGGCGATTCTGTTATTTGGAAAAGATACAACTATTATGTCGGCACTTCCGCAGCATAAAACAGATATGATTTTCCGGGTGCAGAATTTGGACAGATACGATTGATAGAGATGTGATAGTTACCAATTTGTTGGACAGCTATGACAGAATGAGTGAGTTTGCTAAAAAGCATTTAAATGATCCATTTGTTTTGGACGGAATGCAGTCTGTTAGTGCCAGAGATGCAATTTTAAGAGAAATCATATCAAACAGTCTGGCACACAGGGATTATTCAAGCGGTTATGTAGCAAAGATGGTAATAGAGAAAGATCGGATATTTGCGGAGAATAGTAATAGAACTCACGGATATGGAAATTTAAATTTGAATACATTCGAGCCATTTCCTAAGAATCCTGCAATTTCTAAGGTATTTAGGGAAATTGGACTTGCCGATGAATTAGGTTCCGGTATGCGAAATACTTACAAATTTACAAAATTGTATTCCGGAGGAATTCCTCAGTTTGTGGAAGGAGATGTTTTTAAAACAGTAATTCCGCTGAATGATGCAGCAACAATGAAGTCAGGTCCGAAGAGTAGTGACCAAGTCAGTGACCAAGTCAGTGACCAAGTCGGAAGTGACGCAGTTGTAGAAAAGATACTGGAATTTTGTAAAGTAGCAAGAACCAAAAAAGAGATTTCAGAGCATATAGGATATAAGAATTTAACCTATATGACAAGAACCTATATTAAGCCATTACTGGAAAGCGGTAAGCTGACATATACAATACCAGAGAAACCGCAGAGCAGGTTGCAGAAGTATATTGCAAATAATAGGTGAACAGAATTGAGCTTTCAAGTCGAATAAGATTTGGAGGCTTATTGTTTGATGAAAAATATTATATATGCGAAATGACCTTACAGTTGTAGATTTTTGGGGGTATGTATATTATAATAAAATTAATTAGTTTTAATTATAAAGTTCGGTATAGGGAGGAAAAGAGAATGAGCCAATATCCAATTCCAGCAGTAGGTGTTTTTGTTTTCCATGAGAACGGGATTTATATGATAAAGAAAGGTCGAGGTATTTTTAAGGATCAGTGGTGTACTCCTGGAGGAAAGATCGAATATGGGGAGAATATTATGGATACTGTTCATAGGGAAGTATTGGAAGAAACTAATCTGGAAATTGAAAATATTAAGTTTATTACTTATGAACAGACAATCGAATATGATGAAAAAGCTAATGTGAGTAGGCATTTTGTTTTTTTAAATTTTCGAGCTACTGTGAAAGCAGGAAATCCGATTGCGGCAGATGATGCGGCAGAAATTCGACTGATACCATTAGAAGAATTGCGAAATATAGATTTATCTGCCCCTACTATAAGAACATTTAAGATGATGGGGATTTACTAATTCCGCTTTAGGAGGAGATAAGGTAGGACTAACTATAATTATAGGAGGTGTAGAATGAAACGTGTTGTAGCAATTGCATGCGGATTAAAAGAGCCTAAAAAAGATTATAGTATAATTAGTAAAAGGAACTTGTATTTGAACTATGGATTGTTGGGATTATGCACACTATTAAAACAGCAGGGGTATGAGGTAGAGCAATTTCAGGGTGAATATTGGAAACCTTATGAGCTGATAGAGAAAATCAATGATACGGAATTTCGATTAGATTCAATTGAGTATCCTGTAATAATATCTATTGTAAGTTTTTTGTCATTACAATGGTGCCAAGAAATTACCAGAATATTAAAAGTTGAATATGGACTTAAATGTATCGTTGGAGGAAAATATGTTGTTGACGGAAACATTGAATGGCTAAAAAGGAAGTTGCCATATGTGGATTTATTTATTGAAGGTGCAGGAGAAAGAAAAATTGTACATGCCCTTTCAAATATTGAATCTAATGGGTTAGAGCATTTTGGATACTATAATAGATTAGATTATTCGTTATTGAGTGATTATAAGTTATATAATCCGAGTATAGAACTTGCAAGGGGATGTGGAAGAGGTTGTGCCTATTGTGCTGATGGAAATAAAAAGAAATCTTCAGTTAAAGATGCAAATAGCGTTATAGATGAATTGCATTTTGTTGAGCAAACTTATGATTATGAAGATTTTAATATATATTTTCAAATGGCAACATTTCAAGTGGAAGATAGGTGGATCGAATTATATAGAAGAAGAATGTGTGAGTTTGATAAAATCTTTTATTGGCGTTGTACCTCTAGAATTGATGCCTTGGATTTGAAAAGTATCCCTAAATTGGGACAGATAGGTATGCGAGTATTAGACTTAGGATTAGAATCAGCATCACATAGACAATTGAAATTAATGAAGAAAACAACCAATCCTAAGGATTATTTACAAAAAGCAGAAGAAATATTACATGTTGCGTATGAAAGTGGTATTTGGGTTAAATTAAATGTTTTGTTAACAGCGGGGGAAACTTACGAAACACTTACAGAAACAATGCAATGGCTAGATAAAAATAGAAAATATATTAAAGGGATTTCTGCTAATTGTGAAACTATATACGGACCATACAATCATTTACTTGAAAGTTTAAAACCTTTTGGGGCGACCTATGTATGCAATAGTGATTTGGAGGAAAAGGGATATTCATATATTAATTTAAGTGATGAGATAAATTATGATTTGGCAAAAACACTAGCTAAAGATATATCCAGAACCATTATGACGGCTGATGATTATTATGATTTAAAAAAATATGGGTATTTTCCTAGAGATTATAGTAGAAAACAGTTTTTAATAGATTTAAATGATTTAAATCAAGAGGAGTTGCCATTCAAGATTTACAAGGGAGGATAAAATATGAGATTAGCGACATGGAATATTGGTTCTGCGTTAGGACAAGATATTTATAAAAATGTTGAATATATTGTTCAAAATATAGAAAAAAATTTAGTAGATGTGTTATGTCTACAAGAAGTAGTAACTTCTGGTGATGCTACAAATTTTATAGATGAGTTGCAAAGAAGGTTATCATTTAAGTATAGCAGATTTTATGAGTTATCGTCTGCCCATTTGGAAGATAGTACAATGATGGGGATAGCAGTTTTATCTAGGTATAGTATTGAAGAATCATTTGAGATTAAGCTAACCAATCCCAATATTGTTTTTAATAAAAATGGTAAAGAAATACGAAGTGATGATAAAGGTTTTTTAGTTACAGAAATACTTTATAAAGGTAAAAAAGTAAAGATAGTAACAGGACATATGCTGCCATTCCATTCTTTGGGAAGCGATAGTAAAAATTACGGATATTTGTATGAAGAAATGTATTCTAAGGTAAAGACATTTTGCAATGGATTTCCTTTTATTTTGTGTGGTGATTTTAATTCTTCGAAATTTGAATCCTTAGTTAAAGAGATTTCTGTTGATATGTTGAATGTTTTTCATGAAGCAACTCGATATAACGGAAATCAGAATGATTATATATTTATAAGCAAAGAATGGTTGTGTAAATCATATAGAATAGATATGAATGAATATGATCATTTTTTGTGTGTATGTGAAGTAGAGTTGAAATCAGAGACAGATTTGAATGTTCTTCATTTATCGGATATTCATTATTTGAGTCGGGATTATTCTATAGATGAAAAAAGCCGTTTGGCTAAGGTAAAAGAGAGTGATATAAGAAAAAGGTTTTTTTCTGAGAAAATGCTTGATTTTATAGAACCGCTTGATTATGTGGTTGTATCAGGAGATATTACTACTGGTGGAAATAGAGAAGGGTTCAAGCAATTTGAGAATTTTGTCAGAGAAATGCAAGATAGAAAAGTATTTCCTCCTTCGAACCATTTTGTGATTGTACCGGGGAATCATGATGTTGGAAAAAATAATAGATGGGATGATTTTGCCGGGGTGTTGGGTGGAAGTTTTGTGCGTCCATGGATTGAAGATATTGACATAAATCCACATGATTTGTTAAGAAAATTTTCTGACTTGTTTGAAAATGACATTGAAGACATTTTTGGCTTTATTAATGACCGAGTGACATTAGAGAAAGTACATTTTCCATTTTTATTAGATATAAGTAATCGTATATTCATTTATGCGTTTAACTCATCTAGTATATCTAGAACCAATATTATTTTAGATGATGAAGATGAAGATTTTATAAAAAGATTAAAAAGTAAAAAAATGAGTCGGGATGTTAATCAATTATTAAATATCCTTGAAAAAGAATTACAAATAGATCCGGCAAGAGTAGATCCGCAAGAATTGTTTTTATTTGATGAGTTTGTAAAAAGAATTGAAATGAAGGTGGATTTATCGACATTTCATAAAATTGCTGTTTTACACCATCATACAACAACAATTTCATGTACAGAAGAAGTAAAGAAATTTGATACAATAGTTAATGCAGGTACCTTTAAGAAAATGCTTTCTGATAATGGATTTCAAATTGTCATGCATGGACATAAACATAATCCAGATATTTTTTATGATACAGCCATAGAAAATCATAAAAAATTGCTTGTGATTTCAGGAGGAACGGTATTTGGTTATCCTAATCGCAAGGGAAATGGATTTTATATACATACTGTTAAAGAAGATGCTTTATATTCGAAATATATATATTTAGATGAGAATAAAAGAGTAGATAATGTTGTTACAAAGTTAAGCGGTGATATGGATATAAAATATGGATTGACTTTAGAGAATATATATAAAAATGTGGAGTATAGAGTAGTTCAACATATTAACACAGAAATTATAGAGGGAAAAGAATACATAGGATGGAGCAAAAATATCGAAGAACGAAAAGTAGGAGTAATTTCTACGGTTTATGGCTTGCTGATATTAGAAACGCTTGGAAGTAATGCAAAGTACTATGTGCAGAAAAAAGAGGAATTAATAAGATCATTATGGCAATTTAGACACGAAAGTGGGGGATGGGGAGCAGTTTCTCAAATTACTAACACAGGGGCGCCAGAAGCTACAGCTTGGGTTGTATTGGCATTATTTTCAGTAAAGTCTCCGCTATATAAAGATGCATTAAAGGATTTGTATGAAATATTGGAAAGAATGAAAGATAGTATTAATAGTAATTTCACATTGGGAATAATAATTAATATTTTATGTAAAGTAGATCCTGATAGTAAATACATTCCTGATTATTGCGAAAGGCTGTTGGATAGTGCTGTTAAAAAAGATGGGAAAGTAAAATTTTGGTGTAGTAAATGTAAGGAAAATTTAATTCGAAAAATAGAACCATCAATCGTACATACAGCCTGTGCAATAATTGCACTCTATAATAGTCAAGAAAAAGGTATTATTTCTAGAGATTTACAGAATGAATTGAGTGATACAAGAGAAATTCTGCTAAATAAAAAATTCTGGGGAAATACTCATGAAGCTATTTCAGTACAAATAGGAAATAAGGAGGATAGTTTAATTGTACATTATTATACAATTGCTTGGATACTGAAGGCATTGTTGCAAATGGATAATTTTATTGATATTTCTTTAACTCAAGAAGCAGTTGATTTATTGTTGAAAGATTATAAAAATGGATACTGGGATTATGAAGGTGACTTTTATATTTGGACAATATATGATGCATTAACAGCTTTAGAAGCATATCTTCTAAAAAAATAATTTGCATTGATAATAGATTATGCTATTAGAAATGTGTTTTAGGATATGAGGATGTTTATGGCGGAGGTAAAGGAAATCCTTAGTATATTAAAGAATACCTATTCTATTTGATATAAGAAATAGTATAGGAAGAATGAAAAAACGTTATTAGGAAATTAAAAGAAGCAATTTAAAGGTAAGCGATGAATAACACACCGCCTACCCAAAACAGTAAACGACTACCATTTACTTTAGGTTTTCCCTGCTATCTACATGGCAGGGGAATTCTGTTTTCCGAGACATTGGATTCCACATCAATGATCCCCGAACACCGCTCTTTGATAAATTCACTCCATGGCATCAGCTGTTCTATACCTGCGGACGAGTTCATATAATCCGGCATATACAGCAGTACCATATAGAGATATTGGAAAATATTCAGATTGTTTGCTTTTGCTGTTTCCACAATGCTGTACATTAGTAAGTACGTAATCATCCGTATCGTAAGTACGTAATCATCCGTATCTGTTAGCACCCATATTTTTCTGATACACTTTTTTCATAACAAAGGAAGGAAACTGTATCATTATGAAAAAAGATGAAAAAATCACACTGTGGTCTGAACGAATCCATGAATTTCAATCCAGTGAGCAGACTTGCAAAACATGGTGTCAGGAACATTGCATTCCAGTCTCTACAATGAATTACTGGATGCGCAAACTGAAAACATTGGACGAACAATCGGATACAGATATGATTTTTGCAAAAATGCCAACAGAAAAAGAAATTTCAAAGAATGAGACTTTGAACATCAGCCGTAAACGTCAAACCACTCGCCTTGGATAATTAGCATTTTTGTGAGACACTCTAAAAAACACGAAAAAACTAATAGTTTTTTAGAGGAGGCAAACTATCATGGATCAACTCACACACAATGTCAGGCGTGCCAATTGGTTAAACATCATAAAACAATGTCAGGAACGACATGCAAACGTAACCGTCCGGCAATGGCTGAAAGACAATGACATCAAAGAAAAGTCATACTATTACTGGCTGCGTAAGTTTCGCAAAGAATCATACGACCAGATGCAACTTCCAGCAGCTACTGAAGAACCTGCGGAAATTTCTTTTGTTGAATTCGCAGCTCCCACATCGGAGAAAGTTGTTTCAACACAAGATTCGCTGAATTCAACTACGACCGCGGTTATCCGACATGGAGCTATCACTCTGGAAATATCGAATGCTATTTCAGAGGAAGTACTGAGTCTGCTCCTAAAGGAGGTAATCCATGCTGGAGAACGTTGCTAAAATCACCCGTGTCGTACTTGCGTGTGGAACAGTTGACCTGCGCAAAGGCATTGATGGTCTCTCGGTGATCATTGGTGATAAGTATAAGCAGAATCCGTTTGAAAAAGGAACCCTGTTCCTGTTCTGTGGCAGGCGCTCCGACAGAATCAAAGGGCTGCTCTGGATGGGCGATGGATTTCTTCTGCTGTATAAACGGATCGAAGCTGGTTCGTTATCCTGGCCAAGAACCACGGAAGAAGCTGCGGATCTTACTGAGGAACAATTCGATTACCTGATGCTCGGTTTAAATCCGCTTGACCCTAAGATTAAGGATGTCACACCACAAAAGCCATTCTGAGTTTGTGCAAAACAGAGATTTTTTAAAGCCATTTATGGTGCTGCAAAAACTATAGTACAGCTTCGATTGTAAGCCATCTTTGTCACTGCTATGTTGGCTGGAAGAGGCTTGAAATAAATATTTCGAACTTTGAAAACTCTATATTTCCTTGCTTTTATTGGCAGTATACAGCCTTACGTCTGTAGGCATAATGACGAAGAACCAGCACATAAGCATTCGCTAATTAAGCTCACTTCTGCTATAATAAAATCAGTTTGAAGGAGCGAAGCAATGGCACAGAAACACACTTTGGAAGAACTGAATAATTGCAGCCGTGAAGAACTGATCACGATTGTTCTTATGATGCAGGGGCAGCTTGATGCTTTAAATGACAACATCGAAAAGCTCATTGAGCAGGTTCGCATTGCCAACAATTACAGATTTGGCAAACATACAGAGACCTTAAAGTCAATCGAAGGTCAGCTTTCATTTTTTGATGAAGCGGAGGCTGCCTGCGATGAATCAAAAAAGGAGCCTTCTGCGGAAGAAGTTCTCCCAGCAAAGCGTACAGTGAAGAAAAAAGGACAACGGGATCTTGATCTGAAGGATTTCCCGGAGGAAATACTTCCACCGTACAGTGTTTCTGAAGAACAGCTCGATGCTTTTATGGAAAGAACAACTGGCGCCGTATGCCGGATGAAACCTACAAAAAGCTTCGCCATGAGCCTGAATCATGGACGGTCGAAATTCATACCGTCGAGGTATATGTAGGAACTGATGGTGATCATCAGGATGAATTTCTGCGTGGAAACAGACCCAGGGATCTGCTTCGCAACAGCATTGTAACACCATCATTACTGGCTTCCATACTGAATGTAAAATATGTGAATTCATCCGCATTACACCGGATTGAACAGGAATTCCAACGTAATGGTGTGAATATATCACGCCAGACAATGTCCAACTGGATTGTTAAATGCTCCCAGATGTATTTCACTCCGTTCGTTGAGCGGATGAAGCAGGAACTGCTGTCGCCGCATGTCACGCAGTCTGATGAAACACCAACGCAGGTGATAGCAGACAGCGACCACCCCAACAGTAAATGCTATATGTGGGTGCACCGCTCCGGAGAGTTTTATACCAGGCGTCCAATCGTGGTCTATGAATATCAGAAAGGGCGTGATCATCAAAAACCTCTGGATTTTTACAAGGACTATAAGGGAGTCCTTGTAACTGACAGTTTGCAGCAATACCATCTGGTTGACAAAAAGCTGCCAGATGTAACAAATGCGAACTGCTGGGCACATGCAAGGCGTGATTTTGCAGATGCGGTTAAGGCTGCAGATAAAAAGGATCCGTTGTCGGTAAGACAATCGGTTGCATACCAGGCGTTGCAGAAGATCGCTGAATTTTATAATGCTGATACTGAGCTAAAAGGACTTTCATCAAGGGAACGTCTTCAAAAACGGCAGGAAGTGATCAAGCCGATGGTTGAAGAATTCTTTGCGTGGGTAAAACAGCAGGTAAGCGATTGTACAGTACCTCCAAAATCAAAAACAGGGCAGGGACTTAATTTCGTAATCAATCAGGAAAAATACTTACAGATATTTCTCGAAGATGGCAATGTGCCTATCGACAATTCAGCTTCGGAGAGAGCTATACGAACCTTTTGTCTGGGCAAGAAAAACTGGATGTTCCACAATACCGCAAAAGGAGCATCTGCCAGTGCAATGGTATATAGTATTTCTGAAACCGCAAAGCTGAATGAAGGCAAGAATAAGGTGTACCTCATTATTCTTATTCGCATATCCCAGTTTCAATGCGTCATGATAACGTCCCGCCACATTCCAGTCCAATCCGCCCAAAATACGCTCATCGTCATAAACCAATGCCTGACGCCCCAACTGGGCAAAAAGGCCGTGTCCGAAATCAAGTTTTGCCCATGCTTCGTTCAGGACAAAACGCCCGTTCTTGTCGATCTGCGGATCTTGTCCCCAAACTCCGACGTGCTGTGCCGACATCTTGATTTCCAAGTCCGACCGCTTGTAGTCAATTGACAAACGGGCACGATTGTTGATAGACGATGCGGCTTTCACCCCTTCATTGCGAGGAAACCAAGCTCCGTTCCGATACTCCGCCCGAGGTCTGATTTGCATCGACATCGAGAACTCATTTTCCTTCTCCGTGTTTTGTGTGTATGCCATGCTTGGCAATAGCATCATAAGCACTAATGACCAATAAAATGTTTTCATCAATATTGCAATTTAAATGATTTGATATTTCAATTCAAATTATAAGTGTGTACACTGACACCTTGTGCCGACGGAAGATAATTGATTCCATACCAGCACATCTGTAATAAAACAAACGATACTAACAAAATAACTAATGCCGGACGCACTTTCAACGGTTTACCCAGTCGGAAATGTATATATGTAAGAT
>OGYM01002311.1_pt1 | contig 12648 bp, 28 predicted proteins | sample 1576491 | NCBI WGS metagenome assembly OGYM01 (sample SAMEA3541515, study PRJEB24748) | human gut metagenome | biome: human gut; feature: human-associated habitat; material: faeces | place: China | collected 2012 | reverse complement strand
ATGGCATTCAAGAGGTCAGCGGTTCGATCCCGCTTATCTCCACCACGAAAAATCCCGGAAAGTACTGAAGTATCAGCGCTTTCCGGGATTTTTTCTTTTTAAATCAAAGCAGCAAAAATATAGCTGAATTCAGGAAAATCCAGTTCTATTACACACTCTGTTGCACACTCTGTTTTTCAAGGTTACAGGGCATCCGTTATCCTCCGCAGGTCATCCAGATCCACGTCCTGATAATAGCGCGTCATGGATATGTCGGTGTGACCGATCAGCTCCAGCATATCCTTTTCCGGCGCTTTGATGCGCTTGGCCAGCGTTGCAAACGTGTGGCGGCAGGAGTGCGGCGTGTACTTATGGCGTTTGACACCACCAGCCACTTCCACGATCGGATTGTCAATGCCGGCGGCTTCGAGCGCCGGATAAAAAGCGCGGTCTGTAAATGCACGGAGCGTCCATGCGTTGCTGGATTCATCGCAAAACAGCGCGCCGCTGCTGCGATCACCTGCAGCACGGTCTACGAGGCGCTGGATCTTCGGGGACACGGTGACGGTACGGCCTTTTCCGGCTGCGGTCTTCGCGCCGCCGACCAGACAGTGCTGCGCGCGGCTATAATTCTGCACGTCCAGCGCGAGAAATTCGCTCGGGCGGAAACCGAGATAGACCATGCAGTACACATAGTCTGCATACGGCACGACACCGACGGCCTGCCGGATCTTTTCAATTTCAATGTCCGTGAACGACGGACGGTGCGCGGCAGCTTCGCCCTTGACGGTCAAAAATTGCGCCAGATTCAGGTTCTCCGGAATCAGGCGGCGCGGGATGCCATACTTATACATCAGGCCGCAGGCGGCACGCATATTCTCCTTGGTGCGCTTCCCGCGCGGGCATTCGTCGATGCAGTCCTGCAGGTCGTCAATGTCCACGTCGGACATTTTCATCATCCAGATCGGCGTAAAATACTTAATGGCGGCGCGGTAGCAGCCGAGCGTGGATTCGTCCGCCTTGTGTGTGGGCAACCACGCATCGTAAAGCTCGCGGAAGGTCAGATCGCGGCGCTTCTCCTGCGCTTTTTTCAGGTCCGGAAGCGCTGCGAGCGCCTCCTTCTTTGTGGCGAATCCGCACTTGGTCCGCGTCTTGCGATGCACGCTGCCGTCCGGCTGTATGATATACCCGAGCGTAACTCTGGCGCGCCATGTGCCGTTCGCGGCCTTGAACACATATCCTTGCCCGTTGCCGCGCTTTTTCCGGCGCGTGACGGGCGTTTGCGGCTTCCCGCAGGCGCAGCAGAACCGGCTTTCATCCGGTATTTTCGCGCCGCATTTTTTACATTGCATTTTCTATCCCCCTATGATACCATAAAGGGGCAGTTGCCCCTTTAATTGCGATTGGTGGTTTTCTGCACGGCCGTCTCGGTGTTCCAGCACCGGGGCGGCTTTTTTTATGGCTCTTCATTATAGGCGCGGCCGTTTGAACCATCGTCATACCCTGTTTCGTATCCGATGAGGAAGCCCTCGTCGTATCCGTCGTCAAATCCTTCGTTTTTCCCGCTGGTTTCTCCTTCTTCATATCCATCATAGTATCCATCGTCGTACCCGCTATCGCGCCAATACTCCTCTTTATCCTTCATGCTGGACTTCATTTCTGCCTGCGTTTCCTCCGCTGTTTTCAGCGCGCTGCCCAGCGCGAGGCAAACGATGACGAGCACGATACACAATACCGACAGCACAGTGTTTTCCTTTTTCACGCAACGCCCTCCATATATATCAACGCGCTGCCTTTCTGTTCGCAAAGAACGTGATTGCATCGCAAACGAAAGAGACGATGTACGGAAGGAAAATGACTGCCGTTGCGACATAGTAAATAATCGCAAAGACATCCTGCGGGCCGCCGATTGCGCAAACAAGACCCCATATCCAGAACACGGCCGGTGCTCCGGGAATGAAAACCATGCAGAAGAAGAAAATGGCGCGCAGGAGGATGCTCTGGTGGATCATGACAAGCGGCAGGACAAATAAAAACAGCTCAAAAACATACCACAGGATGGCGCCAAATGTACCGAGCGCGTCTAACAGTTTTTCTTTGATCATAGGAACACACCTTTCAAAATGTTATTTCCGGCTGCGGAATTTATTCGAGCACACGTGGCACAATAACAGCGCGGCCTTCTATTGGAAAATAGCACATTCTGCGGGAATGCGCAATATATTTACAAAAAACGCTCTGAAAACAGAGCATTTTCCACACGAGGCCGACAAAATGTGTTAGGATGGCGGCAACGTGAACGACAAAAACTGTGAAAAAGGGAAATGCTACAACCAGATACGCGCATACCGGGAATATAAAGGCGTGAGCCAGCGGTGGCTGGCCGGGAAGGTGGGATGCAGCAGCAGCACGATCAGTGAAATCGAGATGGGAAAGCGCGCGCCCAACGTATATCTGGCGCTGCGGATCGCAAAGGCGCTGGGGACGACCGTGGAGAATTTGTGGGAGGGAGAGCTGTGACGGAAACAGAATGGAGGACGTACTTACTGGCGGAGATCGCGCGGCTGCTGGCCGCAGCGAATGACCGCGCGCTGGAGCTGACGGCCATGCTTTTGCGCAGACTAACAAAGCAATAGAAACCACCAATCGCAAAAAAGAAGCGGATCAGGAAATCAATCCTGATCCGCTTCTTTGTTTTCTGCGGTGATCTGGCGGGCAAACGCTTCGATGTCTGCCCAGCGCTCCTCCGGCAGGCGCGAGAGCGCCAGAAGAAAGCGCCGGCGAAAATTGTCTTCGTCGTCCTGCATGGTGTCGGCGACGAAATCCATGATCTCCTGGTCACGCGAGATCTGGATGAACATCTCGCCCTCGCCGGTGCGCAGCCAGCGCTCGTTTACATTGTATGTTTTGCAAATCAAACTGACCACGGCGTCAATAGGCTCATTTCTGCCAACCTCGTAGTTGGCAACGGCGCCACGCTTAATTCCGATTTTTTCGGCGAATTCCTGTTGCGAAAGACCGAGAGCGGTCCGGACTGCTTTGATGCGTTCGTTCATTGGTATCACTCCTCGCCTAAGAGAATAGCGCAACATTGTGAGAATGTCAATGTTTTTCGCAACAAAAGCACAAAATTCTCTTGACATCAGTAACAACGTGACGTATTATAGTAACGAACTCACAAACAACCGTAACAAAAAGACGATTCGCGTGGAACAGAAAGGGGATGAACAAAATGCTGACGAAGAACGAGCAGAAAACCATCGAGCGGCTGGCGACGGTCATGCAGAACATGGACGAGATGCAGAAGGCGCAGCTCTGCGCCTTCACGGAGGGGCTGGCGATGGCGCTGGAGCACAGCAAGCGCGCGTCGTAAGGCGCGCGCTGAGCGCCATCACTTTTTGCTGCGCTTTTCTTTGATCCGGTCGATCAAGGCGAGGATTGGATCACCGATGAACATAAATGCGTACAGCACTACAATCGGCGCGAGGATGACCAAAGCCACGATCTCGCCGACAGAAATGTGTTTCGCCTTTGAATCATCTGATTTCTGGGGCGAAGGGCGCGGCGTGCTCTGCACAGCATGGCTGCTGCCGGAATCGCTCCGGCTGCTGTGGTCGGTCTTGTCATCGAAATCGTATGGGCAGTCGGCGACGCCGTCGCCGTCCATGTCGTAGTGCTGGTGGGCTGGGTAGCCGTGGTGATAGTGATACTCGCCGGTGGAGCGGTCGTAGTGGCCGCCGTTGGCATCTGTTTTCCCGCTGTGTGCCAGCACAGTGGGATGGAGCAAGAGCAAAAACGCAAGCAAAAATACAAGCAATCGTTTCCTCAAGGAAACCACCTCCAAGAGGGAACATACCACGAATCTGAAAAAATGTACAGGAAAAGGAGGAAGGCACGATGGAGCGAAAGCACACGAAGCGAGCGGCCGTGACGGACGAGGAAGTCGAGGCCGAGATCGCCGAGCTGAGGCAGGACGAGTATGTGAAGCTGGCGCAGCGATACGACCAATACCGCGCACGGCGGCGGACGTACCTGTACCAGCTGCGGATCAAGCAGCGCAAGGGCATCGAGCTGGCCGCCAGAGGCGTGACGCTGGAAAATCTGGAGGAAATGGGGGACGAGCCGTGACACTGGAAGAACTGGCCGCGAAGCCGTCGGAGATCCTGACGTGCGCGGACGTGGCCCCGCTGCTGGCCTGCAGCGCGTGGACGCTGCACGAGCAGGCTATGGAGAACCCATACGCGCTTGGCTTCCCGGTGATTGTTGCGAAGCGGCGGGTAAAGATCCCTAAGCGGGCGTTCATCCGCTTTATGCGCGGCGAAATGGAGGGAGAGAGGACATGAAGGTATTCGGAGACCCGCGTGCGCGGGCAAAGGCGCGCAGATACATCGTGTGGTGCGCGGAGGACGTGCTGTTCTGCACGGGGCTGTTCGGCGGCATCGCGCTGGCCGGGTGGGTGTTTCACGTGATCTTCACGGCGCTGGGGGTGGCATGATGGAGCATCTGAACATCGAACCGCCGGTTGAACCCCCGGCCTACACCTGCCCGCGCTGCCCGGTGTGCGGCGAGGAGGCGGACAGCTACTACAAGGACAAGTGGGGCAACATTGTCGGCTGCCCGGAATGCGTGCAGGAGGTAACATCGTGGGAGACGTGAGCGGCGACATCTACATCCACGGAGGGCTGCCGCAGAGCCGATACTGCAGCACGTGCGCGCATTATCAGACGCTTTCCGGCAGTAGCATCGGCGGCAACTGCGGCGGCAGCGCGCGAGCGTGTCTGTACATACTCGATACCGGCCATCGGCGGGGATGCCCGCCGGGATACGGATGCCCGAAGCACATCACGCCGGAAGCATTCGCCAAAACGCCGCACGGGAGCGAGATCATGCGTATGCGTATGCGCAGCGCAGGCGGCGGTGCAAAGAACAGAGGGAGGAGAAAACGGAGATGATCACGAAGACGACGACCGTCGGCATGACGGACGAGCAATGGCACGCCGAGCGGCGAAAGAGCATCGGCGGCAGCGACGCCGGGACGATCCTCGGGCTGAACAAGTACAGCTCGCCCTACGCGCTGTGGGCCGAGAAGACCGGCCGCGTGACACCGGAGGACATCAGCGACCGCGAGGCGGTGCGGCTGGGGCACGACCTGGAGGACTATGTGGCAAAGCGTTTCGCCGAGGCGACCGGAAAGCGGGTGCGGCGGGAAAACCACTTTATCGTCAACAGCGACTACCCCTTCGCGCACGCGCTGCCGGACCGCATGGTGATTGGCGAGAACGCGGGGCTGGAATGCAAGACAACGTCCAGCTTCGAGATCCCGAAGCAGTGCGCAGAGGGCGAATTCCCGGCGGTGTGGTACTGCCAGATCATGCACTACATGATGGTGACGGGCGCACCGGTATGGTATCTGGCGGTGCTGTGCTTCGGGCGGGGATTTTACTGGTTTCGCGTGGAGCGAGACGAGGGCGAAATTTCGGCTCTGGCGGCTGCCGAGCAGGAGTTTTGGCAGTATGTACGGAGCGGGACAGAACCGCCTGTGGACGGAACGGACGCGACAGCGGAGGCACTGCGCACGCTCTATCCCGACAGCAGGGACGGCGAGACGTGCGACCTCGGTGCGGTGCAGTCGGCCGTGCGCAGCTACACGGCGCTCGGCGAGCAGATCGACGAGCTCAAGCGGCTGCAGGCGGAGCAGGCGGCGACCATCCAGCAGTTTATGGGCACGGCGGAAAAGGGACTGTGCGGCGATGTGGCGATTACATGGAAGACGCAGCAGCGCAGCACCTTCGACCGCAAAAAATGGGAGGCGGCGCACGGAGCGATCCCGCGCGAATACTTCAAGACGTTGCAGGCGCGGCCGTTCCGGGTGACTAGCCGATGACGCCGTCGACACCATGCAGGGAGTGCCCTGGCCGGTATCCCGGATGCCACGCACGCTGTGACCGCTACGCCGCATTCCGGCGCGGGATGGACGCGGCAAATCTGGCACGGCAGCGCGACAACGATATCCTGCGCTACATACGCGAGAACCACGAAAAACGAGAATATGTGAAAAAACAACCATAAAAAAGAAAAGGGGAAAACACATGAACAGACAGGGAAACACGGTTCAGATCAGCCCTGAGCGGCTGCGCCTATTTTGCAGCAAGAACGGCGGCCAAACGGTCGTGAGCGAGACTCTGGGCTACGGTAAAAGCTTCATCAGCAACGCGCTGCACTCCGGGAAGATGAGCCGGGCGGCGAACAAACTGCTGGCAGCCACGTATGGCATCCCGGAGGACTTTTTCCTCGCGCCGGATCCTCCGAAAACGGCGTTGCCGCCGGAGCCGAAGGACGCACAGCAGGGGGGGCGAGATGGGTACGCGCTGCGGCTTTTGACATCGGACAAGCAGGTTTTCCTGCTGCTGGAGCACGACGGCGAGAAGGTCGGCAGCGCGTACTCGAGGCGCAAAGACAGCAGCGAGCTGGCGCTGACGCAGGCGATCAGCTACGCGGCACACATGATCTATAAACTGTACGAGCAGCAGACGCTGCAGGAATCTATGGAGGGTAAGTAAACATGGAAAAGAATCTGATCCAGAAGCAGGGCGGCCAGATGAGCGCCGCGAAGGCCGAGAAGAAGGCGATGCAGGCATACATCAAGGCGATGGAGCCGGCAATCAAGAAGGCGCTGCCGAGCGTGATCACGCCGGAGCGGTTCACGCGCATGGTGCTCTCGGCGCTGTCGTCCACGCCGAAGCTGGCCGACTGCTCTCCGCAGTCTTTTCTTGCAGCGATGATGACGGCGGCACAGCTGGGCGTGGAGCCGAACACGGCGCTGGGGCAGGCGTACCTGCTGCCGTACCGCAACCACGGGCAGATGGAATGCCAGTTCCAGCTCGGCTACAAGGGCCTGATCGACCTTGCTTACCGCAGCGGCGAGGTGAGCGTGATCCAGGCGCACACGGTGTACGAGAACGATGTGTTCGAGTACGAGCTCGGAATGGATCCGAAGCTGCGGCACGTGCCGGCAAAGGCCGACCGCGGCGAGGCCGTCGCCTACTACGCGATGTTCAAGACCAAGGACGGCGGCTATGGCTTCGAGGTGATGAGTGTGGACGATGTGCAGCGGCACGCGCAGCGCTACAGCAAGAGCTACAGGAACGGATCGAGCCCGTGGCGCTCCAACTTCGACGAGATGGCAAAGAAGACCGTGCTCAAGCGCGCGCTGAAGTATGCGCCGCTGAAGTCTGACTTCGTGCGCGGTGTGGCGCAGGACGAGACGATCAAGGCCGAGCTGAGCGACGAGATGTACGCCGTGCCGGACGAGACGGTCTTCGAGGCCGAAGGCGAGGAGATCAGCAGCACGGCCGTGGACACGGAAACGGGCGAGGTGATCGACAGTGCTGAATAAGATCGTGATCATGGGCCGCCTGACGCGCGACCCGGAGATGCGCCAGACAGGGAGCGGGACGTCGGTGACGTCCTTCTCCCTCGCGGTCGAGCGGGACTACAGCGGCAGGGACGGCGGCGAGAAGCAGACGGATTTTATCGACATTGTGGCATGGCGGCACACGGCGGAGTTCGTCGACAAATACTTCTCCAAGGGCGATATGGCCGCCGTGAGCGGCCGCCTGCAGATCCGCGACTGGACGGACAAGGACGGCAACAAGCGCCGCAGCGCCGAGGTCGTGGCGGACAGCGTCTACTTCGGCGGAAGCAAGCGCAGAGAGGCAGAAGCAGCGCCTGCTGCATACGATGCGCGCCCGGTCGCCGTGCAGCCGACGGAGGCCGACATGGAGCGGCTCGACGCGCTGGTGAGCGCATACGACAACGTCGCATACGCAGATGACACTGACGGCGGGGATATGCCGTTTTAAGGAGGGCGGAGCGCATGGCATGGATCGAACTGCATCAGACGCTGCCGACGAATCGCAAGACGATGCGGTTCAAACGTCTGCTCAAAATCAAGACGCCGCAGGCCGTCGGCCATATGTGTATGCTGTGGCTCTGGGCAATCGACAACGCGCCGGACGGGGATCTTTCCCCGTTTGGCGCCGACGAGATCGCAGAGGCCGGGGGATACACGGGCAAAGACCCGCACGCATTTGTGGACGCGCTGGTCGGCGCTGGGTTCGTGGACGACGACGGCACATCCCTGATGATCCACGAGTGGTATGACTACGTCGGAAATCTGGTGGACAAGCGCGCGATCACAAAGGCGCAGAACCGGGAGCGCGCGCAGAGATACCGCGACAAGCGCAAGCAAATGAGCGTGACGGAAAGCGTGACGGAGCGTGATGATGTAACGCAGCGTAACGCTGACGTAACGCGTGACGCGAGCGAACGCGCAGCGTTACGTAACGCTGACGTAACGACCCTATACAGTACAGTACCGTACAGTACCTATACAGTACCCTGTATTTCTGAAGAAAGAAAGGTAAAAGAAAGAACTCCGGATGTGCAGCCTGTGACCGACGTGACGCCTCCGGAAGCTGTCCGGCCTGACGTGCTGGAGACGAAAAACAGATTGATCGTGCAGGCGGATATGCCGAAGGGCCGGAAGCTGGACGAACTGCCGGAGGGGATGCGCCTTGCAGACCTGCCGTTTATCCGGCTCTGGCGCAGCAAGGGACGCGACGTGCGCACGGACACGGTAACGCTGGCCATTGATACGTATCTGCGGGAACGGCCTGCACAGCCGGACGAAAAGGCGGGTGAGGCGTGTGCCGAGCGGTAGCTTCCGGCAGGTGTATGTTAAGTGCCCTTTTTACCTGTATGACGACGGCGCGGGGCGCATCTGCTGCGAAGGGATCGCGCCGGAGACGACGGTGGCGACGATGTTTCGCCACAGAAACCAGATGCAGCAGCATATGCGGATCTTCTGCGAGAACGCATACGCCTGCTGCGAGCTGTACCGCGCCGTGATGACAAAATACGACGAAGACGAGGAAGGAGACCAATGATGGAAGGAAAAGAACGAAAGCGCGCGGACGATCTTCCGGCCGGCGCTGTGGAGCAGGTACGCGAGCTGCTGAACCGGCCGCGCTCGAGCGCAGATTTCTCGCCGGCAGCGCGCTACGCTGTCAGCAAGCTGTGCGACTACGCCGAGCAGGAGCACGAACAGCGCGAGAAAGCGGAAAACAGATTTTGTGGTGAACGGCGCAAGGCGCTGGCGTTTTCCGCCGAAATGGCGCGGCAGGAGCGCACGATCGACGACCTGCGGCAGCAGCTGAGTTTCCTGCGGCAGGCGATGCAGGATGCGGGGGTGTAAGGATGGACGTTTTAGAATTTTTCAGCGAACACAGACGGATGTGTAAATCGTCCAATGATTGTACAAAGTGTGAGTATCACGGTGACAGATGCGATAACGCCATTAAGCTTCTTGGAAAAACCGTTGCGACGGTAGAACAGTGGTCTCGGGAACATCCGCGCAAGACACGGCAGGACGTGTTTTTGGAGCAGTGGCCGGAGGCGGAGCTGACTAAAGACGGTGCCATATCGATATGCCCGATTGCAGTCTCCGCTGCTTACAGAAACAAAACTGGTGGCTGCGCCTCCTCAATACGCCCGCGATGCGGGGACTGCATGCGTGAGTTTTGGATGCAGGAGGTGGAGTGATGGATAGGCTAACGTTTGACGGCAATTTTTGCGACATTGCTCAGTGCCGAGAGCTGCCGTGCCCGCACGGTGGAAGCTGCACGCAACGACGGGTGTGGGAGAAGCTCAAAGCCTACGAGGACACAGGGCTGACGCCGGAGGAAATAAAAAGGTCTAAACTGGAAATCGAAGCCGGATGCGTTAAAGCAATAGCCAGAACGTATGGAGTTGACATCAATCGCCTACGAAAGTTGGCCGAGGCCGACAGGATCGGGTGCTTGATGGTGCTGCCGTGTAAGGTGGGCGAAAAACTATGGGTAATCGGACGAGACAATGTGCCGCGAGAAATGGAGCTTGAAGCCCCGGACGTTAGAGCTGTTTGCACGGATGAAGATAATCTGTGTATGTCAACGTGCAATCGCAAGCCGGGCGGGTTCTGCGCGTATCGTCTGCGTAATGATGGCACGGACATAGGCAAGACCGTATTCCTCACCCGCGAGGAGGCGGAAGCTGCGTTAAGGAGGACTGAGAGATGAACGTAGTGTCTTTCGGCGGTGGAACAAATAGCACCGCCATGATTATCGGAATGTATCTGCACAAAATCCCCATTGATCTGATTTTGTTTGCGGATACCGGAGGCGAGCAGCCGCACACCTACGAGTTCATGGAGATATTCGATGAGTGGCTGATGGCGCATGGCATCCCGAAAATCATTCCCGTGGAGTATCGCGATAGGAATGGAAATCGTCTGACGCTGGAACAGGAATGTATCAACAGCGGGAGGTTGCCCTCAATCGCCTACGGATTCAAGAAATGCTCCCTCAAGCACAAGATCGGGACGCAGGAAAAGTTCTGCAATAACTATCAGCCGTGCAGAGATGTGTGGGCCAGTGGCCAGCGCGTCCACAAGTACGTCGGCTACGATGCCGGGGAGACGCGGCGCATCCAACACGCCGCCCCTATCGATGAAGTGGACAAGAAGTACGAAAAGCATTATCCGCTCTACGAATGGGGTTGGACACGCGAGGAATGTGCGCGCGTGATTGAGCGGGCCGGGCTTCCGAATCCGGGGAAAAGTTCTTGCTTTTTCTGTCCATCAATGAAGAAGAAAGAAATCCAAGCGCTGTGGGAGAACTACCCCGATCTATTCCAGCGTGCTATCGACATCGAGCACGGTGCGGCAGCCACGCTAAAAACAATCAAGGGGCTGGGGCGCAACTGGTCATGGGAGAGCTACTACAATGAGTTTATGCAAGCAAAGGCGCTGATGGAAGCCCAAATCACATTTGATGACCTGTTCCCGGACAGCCCAGGCGGGTGTCTCTGCGGTGCCCCGTGTGGGTGCTATGATGGCTAAGGAGGGCTGAAAATGGCTGAATACATCGAGCGTGAAGCGATAATGGAGTTCCCAATCCGGAAAGACCATTGCGACAAGGAACGCGCGAACGAGCATTTTATCTTCGGCATTGAGTCGGTTCTTGAATACGTGGAGAATCTGCCTGCCGCCGACGTTGCGCCGGTGGTGCATGGTCGGTGGATACATCTTGGCGGAGACGAGTGGTGCTGCTCTGCGTGCGGCTTTGTCATCACCACTGATGGCAGTTGGGATAAGCCTACTAAAAAATACTGCGAGGATTGCGGCGCGAGAATGGACGGTGACGATGATGTCAAAGAGAGTTAACCCGCGCCGGAGACCGGCGACGATGGCGGACGTGCAGCGCGCAAAGGACACGGCGACGGCGGATGCCTGCCGCGTTACGCTGGCGATCTTTTTTACCGCTCTACTGGACAAAGAGGGCATGGAGGCCGAGCAGCTGCAGCGCATCTGGCGTGAAGTGGAAGCGCTGTCGGAGAGCGTGCGCGACGGATATGTATCAGCACCGGACCTGATCCGCGTGCTGCGTGAGGAATATGAGATTGACATCATAGGAGGATAAAAAACGATGAACAGATTGGACACACTGAAGGCCGCAGCTGAATGCGTGTGCGGCAGCCGGGAGGAAGACTACGGCAGCCCGGAGGATAACTTCGCCGTGATCGCTGCGCTGTGGACGGCATACACCGGCACGGACGTCACGCCGAAGGACGTGGCCATGATGATGGCGCTGCTGAAGATCGCCCGCGCGAAGGCGGGCAGCAAGCCGGACACCTACGTCGATCTGGCTGGCTACGCTGCGTGTGGGGCGGAAATTTCGGCGCGAGAGCCGATGCGGACCGCGAAGCGCGCAGATATCACGTCCAGCGCGGCCGGAGGCGCAGAGACCGGGAAAACGGCATCCTGCGTGAAGCTGCAGCGGATGGACGGCTACTATCTGGTGGACGTGGACGGGAATCCGCATCGCTTTACACTTTGGGAAACCGCGATGCAGTTTATCCGCGAGCACGCCGGTGAGCTGACGTGACGGCGGAGTTTGTGATCCCGACGAGGCTGCCGGGGATGAACGAGTACACGGACGCCTGCCGGCGGCACGCGCAGGTGGGCGCGAAGATGAAGCACAACAACCAGGAGATCGCCGCGTGGGCGATCCGGTCGCAGCTGCGCGGGGTGAAGTTCACGAAGCCGGTGGAGATCACATACACGTTCTACGAACCGAACCGGCTGCGGGACAAGTCAAACGTCGCGGCGTTCGGCGTCAAGGTGATCGAAGACGCGCTGGTGATGTGCGGGGTGCTGAAGGACGACGGCTGGCAGTACATACGGGCGTTTACATCGTGCTTTGCGCTGGACAAAGAGAAACCGCGCATCGTGGTGCGGATCACCGACGAATGCGCGGGATAAACGGAAAGCTCCGAGGCGGAAGCCTCGGAGCTTTTGGCGTATTTTGTTACTGCATGGCTTCTGTCATCTCGGCGATTGCTGTCTCGGCAGCGGCACGCGCACGGTCCATGTGGATGCAGGCCCAGTCCATGCGGATGTACTGCGGCGATTCGATCAGGTTCTCCGGCATGCTTTCCTGCGCGCGGTCTTCTTCGGCGGACAGATCTGCAAGCTGGTCGCGCAGAGACTCGCACGCGGCGATCAAGGCGCGAAGCCGGCGGCGGCGGGTGTTATTCATGGGGCGTACCTCCCTTCGGTGGCTTGCGCAC
>OGYM01002309.1_pt1 | contig 12656 bp, 12 predicted proteins | sample 1576491 | NCBI WGS metagenome assembly OGYM01 (sample SAMEA3541515, study PRJEB24748) | human gut metagenome | biome: human gut; feature: human-associated habitat; material: faeces | place: China | collected 2012 | reverse complement strand
TAGTCTTGCCGTTTAAAACGGCTGAGAAGCACGTGACTTTAGCCATGTGAGGTTCGCGGAATTCAGCCATTCTGTTGCTGATTTACGGGATAAAAAATTCTAGAATAAAGAAAGAATGTGCGGGGAGGGAATCGTTATGAAACCATGGGAGTACGGAACGCTTAGAGTCAGCGATAATCAAAGATATCTTTGCAATGGAGATCAGCCGTTTTTTTGGTTAGGGGATACAGCGTGGTTGTTGTTCCAACAGTGTAGTATTGAGGAAAGCTATAGGTATCTGAAAAACCGTGCGGATAAAGGATTTACAGTGATTCAGGCAGTGCTTTTACATGAAGTTGGTGGAAAAACGGAGAGCAGTCTTGCAGATGCTGGTGGGGATGTAACAAAGAAAGAATTCTGGGAACATTGCGACCAGGTAATCAAAATGGCAGAAAATCTTGGACTTTATATGGGGCTGTTGCCGGCTTGGGGGGCAGTCGTGAAGCATGGTATTTTAAATACAGATAATGTGAATGAATATGTACATTTTATTGCGGAGCGTTACAAAAACAGTCCAAATGTTATTTGGATTTCAGGTGGAGATATTCGTGGGGACGTGAATCCGGAGTTCTATCAAATGGAAGGAAGATTATTAAAAGAACTGACTCCGAATAAACTGATTGGTTATCACCCATTTGGAAGATGTTCCTCTTCTATGTGGTTTCATAACGAACCATGGCTGGATTTCAATATGTTCCAGTCTGGACATCGCCGTTACGATCAGGCGTCCTTAGGAGCATGGGATGATAATGCTATAAAAGAGGGATTCTTTGGGGAAGATAACTGGAGATATGTGGATCGGGATCTTGGTTATCTGCCGAAAAAGCCGACAGTTGATGGAGAACCTTCTTATGAATGGATTTTACAGGGGTTGCATGTGGTAACAGAGCCATATTGGAGGGAATGGGACGTTCGCCGATACGCTTATTGGTCTGTATTTGAAGGTTCCATGGGACATACATATGGAGATAATGCGATTCAGCAGTTTTATAATGATTTGACAAAAAAAGGTGCTTATGGTGTGCGGGAAGTGTGGCAGGAGGCTCTTCATCATGCTGGTTCCGGTCAGATGGGAATTATGCGCCGTCTGATGGAGTCTGTGGATTACCAGAATGGATGTCCTGCGGAAGAATTGCTGTTGTCTGGGCAGAAAGAACGGTATGAGAGGATTGCAGTATTTGCAGGCGCTGATTATGTATTTGCGTATGATTATCTGGGCAGTGAATTTACTTTGGATTTGAAGCCGTATGCTGGAAAGAAACTTTCAGCATGGTGGTTTGATCCGGCAGATGGGGTGTACAGCTATCTGGGAGATTTTACCGAAAAAGAGCAGGTATGCGTCAAGCCGATCAATAAACAGAGAGAAGACAACGACTGGGTATTGGTGATTAAAGCAGAATAAATGTCAGCGAAAAATACGAGGGAGAAAACAAAGGTGAAATTGTATGATCTGAAAGTCAATTATCAGAAAAATCCATGGGAATTCCAGAGGAAAACTGGCATGGAAAATGGTTGGCGTTAAAGTCTCCATCCGTTTTTTCGGGAATTTATGATGGTTTCAAGGAATGTTTCAAGGAATGTCCGGGAAAATACTTGCCATCCATATGGTTTGGTGTTAAAATATTACAGATGTGCTAAACCCAAAGGACGAAAGCAGAAGAAAAGAAGGAGAGTTAAAGATGTCAGGACATTCGAAATTTGCCAATATTAAACATAAAAAAGAGAGAAACGATGCTGCAAAGGGCAAAATCTTTACCGTAATCGGACGCGAGATCGCAGTAGCAGTAAAAGAGGGCGGTCCAGATCCGGCAAACAACAGCAAGCTCCGTGATGTGATCGCAAAAGCAAAAGCGAACAACATGCCAAACGATACCATTGACCGTGGTATTAAGAAAGCAGCTGGTGATGCAAACTCTGTTAATTACGAAGTACTTACTTATGAAGGATATGGCCCTGGCGGTGTTGCGATCATCGTTGATACACTGACTGATAATAAGAACCGTACTGCAGCAAACGTAAGAAGCGCATTTACCAAGGGCGGCGGAAACGTAGGGACTCCGGGAAGTGTATCTTACATGTTCGATAAGAAAGGTCAGATCATCATCGACAAAGAAGAGTGTGAGATGGATGCTGACGAGCTGATGATGCTGGCTCTGGATGCAGGCGCTGAGGATTTCTCTGAGGAAGAGGACAGCTACGAAGTATACACAGCACCAGAAGATTTCAGTGCAGTTCGTGAAACTCTGGAGAAGGAAGGCGTTCCGATGCTGGAGGCAGACGTTACCATGATCCCACAGACCTGGACCGAGTTAACGGACGAGGAGTCCATCAAGAAGATGAACCGTATCCTGGATCTGTTGGACGATGATGATGATGTACAGGCTGTATATCATAACTGGGACGAATAATCAAAAGAAGATGAAAAATCATGATGGTAATCCATGATGGTTTTTCATCTTTTGTTTTATAAGTGGCAAAAATCTTATTTGCCACCTAGCATTTTCAAAGCTTCTATGATAGAATTGACCCGTAAAATTTTCACAGAAATGTCAGGAAAGCAGAGGCAGGATGATGAAAGCATTGAAAAGAGAGGCTTATTGGTTAGGCAGAAGCGTGATGATGTCGCTGTTGGTGAATCTGTTCATAGAGTCAGCCAGCAGGAAGTCCATATTCGCAGCTGTAGGCTATCTGGTGCTGCATCCTGTCATTTTTTTGCTTAACGGTCTGATCATTTTGCTTCCTTATATGCTTGTTTTTCTGACCAGAAGACGGTATTTTGTTATGGCAGCGGTTTCCATGGTCTGGTGTTGTGCAGGTGTTGTGAATGGATTCCTTCTGACCTTCCGGACAACGCCATTTACAGCGGCTGATTTAAGGCTGATCAAGTATGCCCTGAATATGCTGACCATGTATATGACATGGTGGCAGATCATTCTGGCTGCAGCAGGGATCATCGGTGCCGTTCTGGCCTGTGTCTGGTGTTACCGGAAAGCGCCGGTGATAGAGGAAGGTTTAAATTTGCCGGTAAAGGTGGCGGTGGCAGCTGCCAGTCTGGTGCTCGTGATCGGAACGGTCAGTCTTGCGATGGGAACAGGAGTTCTAGCGATCCACTTTGGCAATATTGGACAGGCGTTCCGCAGTTACGGATTTCCATACTGTTTTTCTGTTTCATTGTTTCACACAGGAATTTCAAAACCAAAAACCTATGATGTGGAAACCATGACCCAGATTGAAAAGGAACTGTCCGGGGAACAGGCATACACCTCGATCCAGGGGCAGAAGCCGAATGTGATCATGCTCCAGCTGGAGTCTTTTTTTGATCCGCTCCAATACCGGAATTATGAATTCCAGAATGATCCGGTGCCATTTTTCCGCTATCTGAAAGACAAATACCCGTCAGGCTATCTGTCGGTTCCGTCAGTGGGGGCAGGGACTGCCAATACAGAGTTTGAGTGTATTACTGCCATGAATCTGGACTTTTTCGGACCGGGAGAGTATCCATATAAGACGGTGCTTCAGAAAACATCGTGCGAGAGTGTGGCTTTTGATTTAAAGAAACTGGGATATGGAGCCCATGCGATCCATAATAATGAAGGAACCTTTTATGACCGGCATAAAGTATTTTCCCAATTAGGATTCGATACCTTTACGCCAATTGAATATATGTACAACGTGGAGCGAAATCCTACCGGATGGTGCAAGGACAAGATCCTGATCGGGGAAATTGAAAAAAATCTGAATTCCACAGATGGACCGGATTTTATTTATACCATTTCCGTGCAAGGGCATGGGGCATATCCAGATTTTGAGTATTATTGCAGCCAGGTCAGTGAGATGGATCAGTTTATACAGAATCTGGTGTTTGCTTTAAATAGAAGAAAAGAACCTACAGTTTTGATCATGTATGGGGATCATCTCCCTGGTTTTTCATGGGAAGCGGCAGATATGAAGAACAATTCTCTGTTCCAGACCCAGTATGTAGTCTGGAACAATCTGGGACTTCCGATCGTACACAGAACCGTGGAAGCCTATCAGTTAGCTTCTTATGTGTTGGAAATGCTGGATATCCATGAGGGAACCATGGTACGCTATCATCAGGGATATCTGACCGGACAGATAGGAGATAAGCAGCAGTATCTGGATGATATGAAGCTTTTGGAATATGATATTTTATATGGCAAGCATGATATTTATGAGGGCAGTAGTCCATTTCAGGCAACGAACCTCCATATGGGCATTGATCCCATTGAAGTGACGAAAGTGGTTTACGAGGAACCGGACCTTCTGATATTTGGTGAAAATTTTAACGAATATTCGAAGGTGTTCCTGGGGGACAAACAGTTAGAAACCACCTATGTATGGCCGGAACTGATCCTGGTGCGGGATGTTGCCAGGGATACCTATCGGAAAGAAAAAGATACACTGTCTGTAAAACAGGTGGGGAAAGACAAGGTTCCGCTGGGGGAGGCACAGATCCGGCTGCCATGAGGGAGAAGCGTGCGCGCAGTCATATGCGATGATGATGAAATGCTTTGTAGGATACTTCGGATATTTTTGGAGGAGTATGGAGAGAGCAGGGGAATTTCCGTGGATGTGGAGGTATTTTCGGACGGGGAAATTCTTTTGCAGCAATTAGAGATGGGGAAGCAGTATGATCTGTTATTCCTGGATATAATTATGAAACATGTAGATGGAATCCGGGTGGGAGAGTTTGTCCGCAATCGAATGGAAGACTTTCATACCCGGATTCTTTATATGTCCAGCAGCAAGGAGTATCTGCTGGAATTGTTTGACAGCCAGCCGGTTGGATTTTTGGAAAAGCCATTGACAAGGGAGAAAGTGAACTCCGGCATGGACCGGATTCTGCGGCAGATGGAGGAAAACAGCTTCTGTTACCGGAGCGGAAGAATCTCCAGGCAGGTTCCATATCGGGAGATCCTGTATTATGAGAGCTGTGGCAGGAAGGTACTGGTGCATACAAATGACGGGATCTATGAATATTTTGGAAAATTGTCCCAGATCATGGACCAGGGGCTTCCGTCTAATTTTCTGTGTATCCACAAATCTTATATCGTTAATCTGGATCATGTGGGGGAGATTCATAGGGATTGTATGTATCTTCCGGAGAAAAATCGATGGCTGTCTATCAGCAAGATCCATCGGAGACAGGTCGAGATCGTAGCAGAAGAGCATCGGACCGTTTGAAATTGAGGATGGGGATGAAAAAAGGGGCTGGTTTTTATCAGTTCCCTTTTTCCACCTGAAAAAGGATGAAAAAAGTTCATCCTTATCAAAACTAAGACAATGATCGCACGAGGGGTATTATGGAAGGATATTTCCTCCAGTTTGATCTCAGTTGTATTGGGTTATGTACTTGGATTTGTAATCGCACTTCCAGTAGCAATTATGATGGCCTGGTGTAAACCGGTTCGTTTTATTGTTGAACCTTGGATCCAGTTCATCCGTAACATCCCACCACTTGCATATGTACCGTTGATCGTTATCGCAGCAGAATCTATCGGTGCAGTAGCAGGACTTGGAATGAGGATCCGTTCTTTAAACAACAGCTTTGAATCAGCACCAATGCTTTTATACATTATTATCATTGGTATTCTTGGTATCACAATTGAAAAACTGATCAAACATCTGGAAAGGAGACTGACATCATGGCAGGAGAAGAGAGAAATTTAACAAATCGCGATGACAGCAGACCTGTTCGTGTAAAAGTTGATAATGTAAAGAAAATTTATAACGGAAGAAATGGCGAGATGGTAGCTTTAAACGGAGTTACACTCGATATCCACGATAATGAATTTATTTGTGTCGTAGGACCATCCGGATGTGGAAAATCCACTCTGTTAAATATTATCGCAGGTTTATTAGAGCCAACAAGCGGTGCAGTTTACTGTGATGGAAAAGAAGTAAAAGGAACTGGAACAGATCGTGGTGTTGTATTCCATCAGTATGCATTATTCCCATGGCTGACCGTAAAGAAAATACCAGTAACTAAAATAGAACAGATGGCAGGATGCTTGTTGTGAAAATAAGAAACAGCGTAACTATGAGGGTACTGAATCGTTACGAAACAGCTACCAAAAACGCAGCATAAAAGAAAAGGATTGTGGGGAGGGAAGAAGATGTCGGAAAAGAAGAAAATACTGATCGCAGACGATTTTGAAATATTAAGAGAAGATCTGACAGAGCTGATCAATGATCAGAGGGATATGGAGGTTGTCGGTACTGCAGCGTCAGGAAAAGAAATTGTAAATCTTGCTAAGACAACAGACTACGATCTGATCCTGATGGATATTGAGATGGAGACGATGAATGCAGGGATTATTGCGACAGAGATGATCCGGGATCAAAATCCGGAAGCTGAAGTCATTTTTCTGACTGCCCATGAGACGAAGGAGATGATCGTGACGGCAATGGGAGCCGGCGCCCGGGATTACCTGGTAAAGGGTTGTGAGGATGAGGAAATTTTATATCATATCCGCTGTGCCTTAAAAGGAAATCCGGTCATGTCAAATAAAATCCACGAGACGGTCATGCAGGAATATGCGAGATTACAGAAGAGCGAACGGAGTCTGCTTTATTTTATTAATAATATTTCCAAGATCACGTCAACGGAACGTGAGATGATCCGTTTCCTTTTACAGGGCTACAAGGTTCATGAAATTGCAGAAGCCCGTTGTGTGGAAGTCAGCACGATCAAGACCCAGATCAAAGGACTGCTTCGAAAGTTCGGATGCAGCCGTACAAAAGAGATCGTACAAATGATCAGAGATTTAAATATAGAGCATCTGTTCTAAGCAGCAGATGCGTGTGGAAACAGACCTTTTGAGACTAAGAAAAAGAGAGGGACAGATTTTGGATATGATATGAAGATTTCCAGACCTGTCTTTTTGGATAAAGATAACAAACGTTTGCGTAAATCTTAAGCAAACGTTTGTGAAAATATGCTATAATAAAAACATCGTAACTATGAAGGTACTGAATAGTTACAAAACATCAAAAGGAAATTCGGAGATAGGATTAAAAAACTCGAAAAGGCATAACAGAAATCAGAAAACAGGAGGAAAATTAAAATGTTAGTACCAATGAGAGCAATTCTGGATGCAGCAGACAAAAATGATTATGCGCAGGGTGCATTTAACGTAAATGCTGAGTGCCAGGCAAAAGCAGCGGTTGAGATCCATGAGCTGTTAAGAAGCCCTGCAATTATCCAGGGAGCAGATCTTGGAAACGGATTTATGGGTGGATGCACTGATTTTGCTAATTCTACATTAGAAGACAAAAAAGCAGGCGCAAAGAATATCGGAAACGCAGTAAAAAAATACGGCGAAGACAGCCCCATTCCGATTGCACTTCACTTAGACCACGGCAGAAACTTTGATTCCTGCGTAGCAGCGATCGAAGGCGGATATACAAGTGTTATGATCGACGGAAGTTCTCTTCCATTCGATGAAAACGTAGAATTAACTCGTGAAGTTGTAAAATATGCACACGAGAGAGGTATTACAGTAGAAGGTGAGCTTGGTGTGTTAGCAGGTGTGGAGGATCATGTATTTGCTGCAACAAGCACATACACCAATCCATTAAGCGCAATTGAGTTCTTCCGTAAAACAGGTGTTGATGCATTGGCGATCAGCTACGGAACGATGCATGGAGCAAACAAAGGAAAGAATGCAGTGATCCGTAAAGAAATCGCGATCGCGATCAAAGAGTGCATGATGCATGAAGGAATCGAAGGATACTTAGTAAGCCATGGTTCTTCGACTGTTCCACAGTATATCGTAGAAGAGTTGAATGCACTTGGCAGTGAGATCACGAATGCATATGGTATTGATGTAAACCAGCTGGTAGAAGTAAGCCATTGCGGCATTAACAAGATTAACGTTGATACAGACATTCGTCTTGCAGTTACAAGAAATATGAAAGAGCTTTTCGCAAAAGATGCAGCGCTTAGAAATAGTGCTTCTGTTGGTCAGATTTATGAGTTATTAGAGAAGAAGAAAGCAGCATATGATCCACGAGTATTTATCACACCAATCATGGATACGGTTATGTACGGCAATGTTCCGGATGATGATGTTGCAAGAATCTGCAAATGCATCGAAGATGGTGTAAAAGAAGCAATCGCACCATTACTTGTAAAATTCGGAAGCTATGGAAAAGCACAGAAAGTAGAGCTTGTTACAATTGATGAGATGGCAGAGCGCTACAGAAAAGCAGGAATTTAATCTGGAATTAGAAAAAAGGGGCTGATTTCACAGCCCCTTTAAAAATCAGCGTACAGCGTGAATGATCATACTGACCCGTTTATAGATCAGAGCGGTGATCAGGGAAACGATAAATCCTTTCACCAGGTTAAATGGAGCAACTGCCAGGAACACGAAGGTCCATACGTTGCAGATGGCCGGGTTAATGGCTGCACCGGCAGCGATGATGGTGTCTAATGGCATAAAGTTGGAGTAGAACGGCAGCATGACCAACGCATTTAAAACAGCGCCCACAACAGCCATGATCATGGTTCCTACGACCATGCCGACGATGGCGCCTTTTTTGGTTTTCTTGAATTGATAGATCAGTCCAGCTGGCAAAATCAGGGAACAGCCGACGCAGACATTGGCAAATTCACCTACAAATCCGGTGGAAGTCGGTTTTAAGACTAATTTGACTAAGATTTTTACAAGCTCGATCACCGCGCCAGCCACAGGTCCTAAAGAGAAAGTACCGATCAGAACCGGGATCTCGCTGAGATCCAGAGTGTAAAAGGATGGAGCGATGAATGGAATCGGGAAGTCGAAAAGCATCAGGACAGCGCTCAAAGCACCGAACATGCCCATTAAGACGACGTTTTTGATTGATAACAGATTGTGTTGTTTCATAAGATAATCCTCCTAAATGAAATATGATGCAACGATACGGAATCGTTACAAGGTAGTTAAGTTCATCGTGAGGATGCTGTAAAAAAGAATGTGCCTTGGCACATTCTCGCGCCGAGCGCGGTCGCTTGCGACATGTTTCTTTTTCGCGCGAGTGTGATCCCGCGGAGCGTTTTTTATGTCATAGGGCGAAGTTTCCTATGACATAAAAAAACCCCGGGAAATAGACCCGGGGCATTATGGCATGCGAAAATACAGCAGTTCCTTCTCTCATCCAGACTATACTGTCGGTTCTGGAATTACACCAGATCAGCTGTCATAAAAAACTATGGCAGGTCGCGGACTATACCGCCGGTGGGGAATCACACCCCGCCCCGAAGAACTTATGAATTTGATGTAGGCAATTATAGTACATACGAAATGAAAAATCAAGTATTTTTATTTTTTGGAATTCAAACTATAATAATATTGATATTTTGTGAATTGCAGGAATGTAGAGCAATCCATTGGAGTGAACAGATTGTTTGGATTATAACGATAAAGGAGGGATTCCATGAAGAAGAAACTGAGAAGTCTGCTTCGGATCGTGTTTGGTCGGACAGCCTTTATGCTGTTATTTATCATGTTACAGCTGGCATTCTTTTTTGGAATCGTTCACTGGATCAGCAGTGAGTATTCTCTGATCTCATACGCAGGACTTCATCTGTTAGGTACGCTGACCTGTATTTATATCTATAATAAGCCGGAAAATCCAAGCTTTAAGCTTTCCTGGATCATTCCGGTGCTGGCATTTCCGGTTTTTGGAACGTTATTGTATCTTTATGTGGAATTGGAGATCAGTGGACGGATCATTTCCAAACGGGCGAACCGGTTGGTGAAAGAATCACGGATCTATCTGCAGCAGGATCAGAAGGTGCTTTCCCATCTGGAAAATGAGGATGATCGTCTAAGTGGTTTGGTCAATTATGTGGGAGAGTTTGGTGGATTCCCTATTTATGAAAACTATACGGCAGAGTATTTTCCGAGTGGAGAGCAGAAGTTTGAACGTCTGAAGGAAGAGCTGGAAAAGGCCCGGAAGTTCATTTTTATGGAGTATTTTATTGTAGAACACGGTGTTATGTGGGATACGATTCTGGAAATACTGGAAAGAAAGGCAAAAGAAGGGGTAGAAGTCCGGTTTATGTATGATGGCATGTGCTCTATCGCCCTTCTGCCATACCACTATCCGAAGATTTTGGAGGCCAAAGGCATTCATTGCCATGCCTTTGCGCCCATTAAACCGGCATTATCCACGTATCAAAACAATCGTGACCATAGAAAGATCGTGGTCATTGACGGTCACACGGCATTTACCGGCGGAGTTAATCTTGCAGACGAGTATATCAATGTGAAAGAACGTTTCGGCTATTGGAAGGATGTTGCCGTGATGATCAAGGGCGAAGCAGTAAAGAATTTCACGATCATGTTTTTGCAGATGTGGAATATCTGGGAGAAAACGCCGCTGGATTATGAAAAATACTTAAGCCATGATCTGCCGCAGCAGATCGAGGGGCGCAGATCTGAGGGCTTTGTGCTTCCTTATGGTGATTCTCCGCTGGATCATGAGCCGGTCGGGAAGATGGTCTATTTGGACATTCTAAATACAGCTAAGAAATATGTTCATATCATGACCCCATATCTGATCCTGGATGATGAGACGATCAATGCCCTGCGCTATGCTGCAAAACGGGGAGTGGATGTGAAGATCATCATGCCGGATATCCCGGATAAGAAATATGCATTCCTTCTGGCACACACGTATTATCTGGAACTGATGGATGCAGGAGTGCAGATCTACCAGTTCCGGCCCGGATTTGTACATGCCAAGGTATTTACCAGTGATGATACGAAGGCCGTGGTGGGCAGTATTAATCTGGATTTCAGAAGCTTGTACCATCATTTTGAGTGTGCAGCCTTCATGTATAAGAATCAGGTAGTAGGTGATATAGAGAATGATTTTCAGAGTACACTGGAGAAATGCCGCAGGATCGGACCGGAAGAGATTTTCCATGCACCGTTATGGAAAAAATTGGCAGGCACGATATTGAAGCTGATCGCGCCAATGATGTAGCGCCCAGAAAAAACAAGCGCCACCGTCCGGTGGCATTTGTTTTTTCTGGGGCGCTAACGAACGGGTCGTCTGCGCCAGCAGACAATCGAGCGCGTAAAGCGCGTGCCCGTGAGTCTTACGCCATGGCTGACAACATCGTTATATGGCGTTAACCAGAGTAAGAAAGAGAGGAAATGACAACGATGATCAACGCAGCTTTAGTTCTGGAGGGCGGCTCCCTTCGCTGTATGTTTACATCCGGAGTGTTAGATGTTTTTGTGGAGCAGGGCATCGAAATGTCCTATGTGAACGGTGTTTCTGCAGGTTCCATGTGTGGGCTGAATTATATCGCCAGGCATGTAGGCAGGAATCTGGAGATCAATACCCACTATCTCCATGACCGCCGTTATATCAGTATGAAGAATATGCTGAAGAAACGGCTGATCTTCAATTTTGATTTTTTGTTTGGCGAGTTAAGCCACGAACTGGTGCCATTTGATTATGAGACATTTGAAAATTCCCAACAGATCTTCGAGGCGGTTGCTACCCGCTGTAAGACCGGAAAGCCTGAATATTTTACCAAAGGTAAATGCAGCGATATTTATAAGGCAGTGGAGGCTTCTTCCAGTATGCCCCTGTTATCCCGCATGGTGACTCTGGATGGCAAAAAATATCTGGATGGCGGTATTTCCATGCCGATCGCCTATGAGCGCCCCATGGAGCTTGGATATGATAAGATCGTGCTGGTGCTGACACGGGAACAGGGATACCGCAAGCACCAGGAGGGCAGATGGATGAAGCGGGCTTATGACCGTTATTTTGCACCTCTTCCGAGTCTGCGCCAATCCCTGCGTGACATTCCGGAACGCTATAACCGGATCCAGGAGGAGTTAGACCGCCTGGAAGCAGAGGGAAGGATCTTTATCATCCGCCCGGACCGTCCGGTAGAGGTGTCCAGACTGGAGCAGGATGTTCATAAGATCCAGGCACTCTACGATGAGGGACGCCGGATCGCCCTGGAGCAGCTTCCGGCTTTAAAGAATTATCTGGAACTGCCACAGTAGAAAACTCAAAAAAAGATGTTGGGGTCAAAAAGTAATAAAAATAAAATTTCATCACAGAATGAACACAGAATGAACACAAACGCCTGTTAAAGTTATCGGCAGATAACTAGCAACGAACGGTTGAAAAGGAGTTTGTAGATGAAAAAGACAGTGAGATTCATGACTTCCGTTGCCGCAGTTGCCGTAGCTACTGCGGCAATTCCATTTTCTGCGGAGGCGTCCAGTAACTTTGAGATGAGAAAAAAAGTGGTTACTTTAAGCGGTATCGTGACCAGCAAAGACACGAACCAGTATATAACCAGAGGGGAATTTGCCAGAATGCTGGTCAACGCTTCTTCGTATAAAGAGTCTGCTTCAGCGACCACTTCCATGGCAGTTTTTCATGATGTTCCGGCATCCAACGAGTATGCCTCTTATATTCGCATCGCGACCAATAACGGCTGGATGAAAGCCTATCTGGGCGGTCAGTTTAAGCCGGATCAGCAGATCACCCTGCAGGAGGCGGCAAGAGGCGTGCTGGCCCTTCTTGGTTAACATCTCGTCCCAATCTACCAGAGCGCCGTCAAACTCAGGACC
>OGYM01002302.1_pt1 | contig 12679 bp, 8 predicted proteins | sample 1576491 | NCBI WGS metagenome assembly OGYM01 (sample SAMEA3541515, study PRJEB24748) | human gut metagenome | biome: human gut; feature: human-associated habitat; material: faeces | place: China | collected 2012 | reverse complement strand
AGAGCAATTAACCTACGCTCATTTCCAATAAATTACACTCTTTTCGTAACTTCCATTAGCAAATGTACAGAATGGCAGCACTCTTGAAATCTCTTTTATCGGCTATCTGAACCAGGATGTGAAAGTCAACGGCACGAAACCCGTCAGCATTATCCTGAAGGAAGACACTAAGATGCTGGATGAGGTAGTAGTGGTAGGTTATGGTGTGCAGCGCAAGTCGGATATGACAGGTGCAGTTGCTTCCGTAAATACCAAAACACTGGAGAATCGCCCGCAAACCAACATCATCCAATCTTTGCAAGGTGCCGTACCGGGCCTGAATATCTCAGTGACCGGAACCAATGCGGAAGGCTCTTCCACCAAGACCCGCATCCGCGGCGAGAACTCCATCACGGCAGACAACAAACCACTGGTTATTCTGGACGGTATTCCCTTTGATGGTCCCTGGTCCGAAATCAATCCGAACGACATCGAATCCATTGAAGTATTGAAAGATGCTTCTTCGGCTGCCATCTACGGTGCCCGCGGTTCGAACGGTGTCATCCTCATCAGCTCCAAGAGAGGTGAAAAAGGCAAACTGACCGTATCTTACGACACCTACATCACCATTGACAATCCTATCAACTTCCCCAACCTCATGAATGGAGCTGAATTCTGGAAGTATAAGACGGAAGCATTGAAAGATGCCAATACCACCCCGCCCACAGAAAGCAATCCCGAACCGTGGATGGGATCTATGACCGCCACAGAATTGCGTATGCACGAAGCCGGCATGGATACCGACTGGCTGGAGCTGGCAACCCGCACCGGTTTCAAGCAGCAGCACAACATCTCCTTCCGTGGTGGCGTCAACAAAACCAACTATTTTGTCTCGCTGAACTATACCGATGTGAAAGGTACTGCCGTAGGCAACCAATTCAAACGCTACAACATCCGTTTCAACCTCGATCAGGAGTTCACTTCCTGGTTTAAGTTCTCTACCAGTACCCAGTTGGGACGCTACGACCGAAGCGGCAGCAGCGCTTCTTTCTCCAGAGCATTCCGTATGAATCCCCTGGCAGAAGCTTATGACGAAGAAGGCAACATCCGTTCCGCCGCCTGGGAAGATTCCAGCGAAGCTTTCTCTGTAAACCCTTTAAGCAGCCTCAACAACAAGAGCAACGACATACGCTCTAAAGTCATCACCAACAACGTGGTAGAAATAAAGTTGCCGTTCGTCCCCGGACTCAGCTATAAGCTCAATACCGGCTATACGTACCAAAGCAGCAGCTGGAAACAGTACCAAGGAATGGACACTTACTACGGCGCACGCTCCAATGGTATTCTGAACACCGACGACTGGCACTCACAAGAGTGGATTCTGGAAAACATCATCACTTATACCCGTGAATTCGGCAAGCACCGCATCTTCTTCACCGGTCTGTATTCTGCACAAAGCTACGAGAAAGAAGGCAACGGAATGGAAGGCAAAGACTTTCCGAACGACGTGATGTACTATTACCAGATATCCAAAGCCGCCACCATGTCCGGCAGTTCCAGCTATACCAAGCAAAACCATATCTCTCAGATGGCACGTCTGAACTACTCATACGACAGCCGTTACCTATTGACACTGACTGCACGCCGTGACGGTTACTCCGCATTCGGTAGCCAATCCAAGTTCGGTATATTCCCTTCCATGGCTATCGGCTGGAATATTTCCAATGAACATTTCTTTCAGACAAGCCCGTTGGCAAAAGTGGTAAGCAACCTGAAATATCGCCTGTCATGGGGTAAGAACGGTAACGAAGCAGTAGGCGCCTACACTACATTGCCTGACCTTTCCACCTTCAATTATCTGAAAGACGACCATACCCCAAACTACGGTTTCTATCCTTCCAAGCTGGCTTCTCCTTCGTTAGGATGGGAAACTACACAATCCATCAATACCGGTATCGACTTCCAACTGTGGAACGGACGTATCCAAGGAACATTCGACATGTACTGGTCGAAGACAAGCGACCTGTTGCTGAATCGCTCCATCCCCACCATCAACGGTACGGGAAACATTACCGAGAATATCGGTGAGACCAAGAACCGTGGTTTAGAGTTACAAATTACTTCCAACAACATTGCCAAGAAAGATTTCGACTGGTCCACTACTTTCAACCTGTCGCACTACAAGACAAAGATCGTAAATGTAGGTCTCTACGATGCCAACGGCAACCCTATGGATGATATCGGTTCCAGGTGGTTCATCGGCCAGCCCATCAACGTGAACTACGACTACCGCTTCATCGGTATCTGGCAGATCACCGACCCGTCTAATCCGAACGGACAGCAAGACCCGAACTATCGCTACTCCATCCCCGGATATATGAAGTACCATGACAAGGATGGTGTAAACGACATCACCCCAGCAGACAAGGAAATCATCGGCTCGGCAATTCCTAAAGTAACAATGGGTATGACGAATACTTTCCGATACAAGAATGTCAGTCTGAGCGTATTCCTCAATGCCCAACTGGGACAGACAGCCAATAACTGGCTTTACGACGTATCTCACAACTCCTATCGCCAGAACCGCCTCATGGTAGACTTCTGGACACCGGAGAATCCTACCAACAAGTACCCGAAAAACTCACTGGATACTTCTGTAAACCCGATGAGCGCAGGTTTCTACGAAAAGACCGACTTCCTCCGTGTGCAGGATGTCACGCTGGCCTACCGTGTTCCTCAGCGTTGGTTAAAGAAGATTTCCCTGAACCGCCTCGAAGTATATATGAACATCAAGAACCTGGCAACCTGGACAAGCTGGACCGGCCTCGACCCGGAATTTATCAGCGACCAACAGTCCACTCCGCAGGTACGTTCATTCACATTCGGTCTGAAACTTGATTTATAAACCGCTAAAACAAAGAGAAACAGTATGAAAAAGCTAAAATATACACTGATAGCACTACTCGTGCTCTGCATGACCGGATGCAATGAATCCAGCTTCCTGGAAGAAGATCCGCGTGCTTCACTCTACCCTGAAAATCTGTTAGTAGATTACAGCGGGTTCCAATCCATGGTAACCAGCCTCTACGGAATGATGCGTAACGAATACCGCCGTGCCGATGCACTCGGTGGTGGTCTGCCGCTCGTTCTGCACTCTGCATGGGGTTGCGGTGTGGACAATTCATGGAGTAATAACTCACACAGCGACTTTAAATACATGTACTATCCGTCGCAAATCAACCAGACGGACTTACGGATATTTCAGAACATCTTCCAATGGTGTTACCGCATCATCAATACGGCAAACATGGTGATTTCACGTGCCGAAGGCAGTGGTATCGACTGGAAAGGAACCGAAACCGAAGCTGCCGCCCACAAGAATAAGATCATCGCACAGGCCCGCTTCTTCCGCGCATGGGCTTACCGTCATCTGACGTATTCATTCGGTGCCGTACCTTTGTCCACCGAAGAAATTACAGGTATGAACTACCGTAACGACTGGGAGCGCAATTCCGTAGAATCCATCCGTGAAGTCATGGAGCAGGACTTTGTTTTCGCCATGAACAATTTACCGTTGCGTGAAGAAAGCAACAGCAAGATTTCAGGAGCCATGGCACGCCATTATCTGGGTGAACTATACCTGGCAATGGACCAGCCCTCCAAGGCAGTCGAAGTTTTGAAGCCGCTGACAGAAGGTTCCGAATACAGTTTGATAACCAACCGTTTCGGCAAGAACTCCGCCAATCCAGGCTGTCCGTTCATCGACGTATTCCGCACACCGATGTATGCGGACGGAAACACAGAGGTTTTATATGCTTTTGTCAACACGGAACCGGAAAACAGCGCGTTCGGTACAGCCGAAGTTTACATGAAGAGTACATATAAAAATTATTACTCCAACGATGGTGTCATCAACAAGAGCAACAAGTACGATCCCGACTATACAAGCGGTGCAGCCACTTGGCCTCAGGTGTTCTGGATAAACAACGGTGGTAAAGGTGCCGGACGTTGCGTGCCTTCAAGAGGTGCTTTCCGCCTCTACAACTATAAAGATCAGGGAACTCAGGACGACCGTGTATCCGATCATGCAGTGGTATGGACTATTAACGAAAAGGGTGCCGACGGCAAGATTACGGAATTCCTTAATAACGGTAAGATGGTGGTAGACACCACTGTAACCGCCGCTATGCTGGATGATAATAAGACAACCATCAAGAAGTATAACTGGCCCACTACCCGCAAATGGGATTACGTGGCACCGTTGCTGGCAAATGGTGACAAGGATGGATGTTATCAGGATATTGTTTATCTCCGCCTCGCCGACACGTACTTGCTTTATGCGGAAGCCTTACTGAAAAACAACCAGGCAGGTGAAGCCATCAAATGGATTAACAAGGTACGCAATCGTTCCAATGCAGTCAGCATCACAGAAGCTGAACTTACCGCAGGAGGTATGGATTTCATTCTGGACGAACGTAGCCGTGAACTTCTTTCCGAAGAAGAACGCCGTCACACCCTGATTCGCGTAAGTCAGGAGAAAGGTGGAGATGAACGTGATGTGAACAATTACTTCAAACGCCGTATGCGACAGTTGAATGAGATTGCAGGACGCGATGCACGAGGCATGAATTCGTATGATACGCCTGTGTTGTTCCCGATTCCGCAAGAGTTCATAGATTCCAATACAGGTCGCCACGCACAACCTCAACTTGCTTTCGGAATATTCCGGAAAAGTGTACAAATGCGAACATCACCGTCTCACGGAAACGACAAATTCATAAAAAAGACAAAGGAGTAAAAGGATTTTTGCCCAAATGACCCCAAAATAGGGTTTTTATTATTACATTTGCTCCCGAAATTAATTAATTATAGAACATTTAAAATTCGAAACGTAAAATGAAAGTTTTAAAGTTTGGAGGTACATCTGTGGGTTCTGCACAAAGAATGAAGGATGTGGCCAAATTAATCACTGACGGCGAACAGAAAATTGTAGTCCTGTCTGCCATGTCAGGTACGACTAACACATTAGTTGAAATTTCGGATTATCTGTACAAGAAAAATCCAGAAGGTGCAAATGAAATCATCAATAGACTGGAAGCGAAATATAAACAGCACATTGATGAGTTGTATTCTACCGAAGAATATAAACAGAAAACACTGGATTTCGTAAAATCTGTATTCGATTACATTCGTTCTTATACGAAAGACATATTTACTTTATTTGAAGAAAAAGTCATCCTAGCTCAGGGAGAAATCATCTCTACCAACATGGTGACTAACTACTTGTGCGAGCAGGGCGTAAACGCGACATTGATTCCGGCACTGGAATACATGCGCACTGACAAGAACAGTGAACCGGACCTGACTTATATCCGCGAAAAACTGTCGGCACAACTGGAAGCAAACCCGGGTTATGAAATCTATATCACTCAGGGATTCATCTGCCGCAACGCATACGGTGAAATCGACAACCTGCAGCGTGGAGGAAGTGACTATACGGCTTCTCTGATTGGAGCTGCCATCAATGCTTCTGAAATCCAGATCTGGACAGACATCGACGGTATGCACGACAATGACCCGCGCGTAGTAGACAAGACTTCTCCGGTACGTCAGCTTCACTTTGAAGAAGCAGCTGAACTGGCCTACTTCGGTGCAAAGATTCTGCACCCGACTTGTATCCAGCCGGCTAAATATGCCAACATTCCGGTACGTTTGCTGAACACCATGGAACCGACTGCTCCGGGCACACTGATTTCTAACGATACGGAAAAAGGCAAAATCAAGGCGGTAGCTGCCAAAGACAACATCACCGCTATCAAGATTAAGTCAAGCCGTATGCTGCTGGCTCACGGTTTCCTCCGCAAGGTATTTGAAATCTTTGAAAGCTACCAGACTCCGATTGATATGGTATGTACTTCAGAAGTGGGTGTATCTATGTCGATTGACAACACAAAACACCTGAACGAAATCGTAAACGACCTGAAGAAGTACGGTACAGTAACGGTAGACCATGACATGTGTATCGTCTGTGTAGTGGGCGACCTGGAATGGGAAAACGTAGGTTTCGAAGCAAAGGCACTGGATGCAATGCGTGAAATTCCGGTACGTATGATTTCATTCGGTGGAAGTAACTACAACATCTCTTTCCTGATTCGTGAATCAGATAAGAAGCAGGCGTTGCAGTCATTGAGCAACGTGCTTTTCAACGGTAAAGAGAAATAAAAGCAACCTTTTATAAAAGCTAAAGGCGGAGGATACGGTCAGTAAAAACCGCATCACCGCCTTTTTTATTCTTCTAATATAACAACAATCACAACTAAACCCATTTTATGAAAGCTAATTTTCCAATAGAGCAGTTCCGAAAACTGGAAACGCCATTTTATTATTATGACACAAATCTGCTTCGTGAAACCTTAAATAAAATCAAGGAGGAAGCAGGAAAATACAATAAATTCTGTGTGCACTATGCGGTGAAAGCTAATGCCAACCCTAAAATATTAGGCATCATTCGTGAAAGCGGACTGGGAGCTGACTGCGTAAGCGGCGGCGAAATCAAAGCTGCCATCAAGGCCGGATTCCCTGCTAGCAAGATTGTATATGCTGGAGTAGGAAAAACAGACAAGGAAATCAATCTGGGACTGGATTATGACATTTTTTGTTTTAACGTTGAGTCTATTCCAGAACTGGAAGTCATCAACGAACTGGCTGCAGCAAAGAACAAGATTGCCCGCGTGGCTTTCCGTATCAATCCGGATGTAGGTGCTCATACGCATGCCAATATCACTACCGGACTGGCAGAAAATAAATTCGGTATCAGTATACAAGACATGGATCGTGTGATTGACCTGGCACTGGAGATGAAAAACGTGAAGTTCGTAGGATTACACTTCCACATCGGCTCACAGATTCTGGATATGGGCGACTTCGTGGCACTCTGTAACCGTGTAAACGAATTACAGGAGAAACTTTTTGCCCGTCAGATTATCGTGGAACATATCAACGTGGGAGGTGGCTTAGGTATTGACTATGCACACCCCAACCGCCAGCCGATTCCTGACTTCGCAGAGTATTTCGCTACTTATCACAAGCACCTGCGCCTGCGTCCGCAGCAAACGCTTCACTTTGAATTGGGACGCTCAGTGGTAGGTCAGTGCGGTAACCTCATCACTAAAGTTATTTACGTGAAACAAGGTACCAACAAGCAGTTTGCCATCGTAGACGGAGGAATGACCGACCTGATTCGTCCGGCTTTGTATCAGGCTTATCACAAGATTGAGAACCTCACTTCGGAAGAACCTGCAGAAGCATACGATGTAGTAGGTCCTATCTGTGAATCATCGGATGTATTCGGAAAAGCCATCGACCTGAACAAGGTACACCGTGGCGACCTGATTGCACTTCGTTCTGCCGGAGCCTACGGTGAAATCATGGCTTCTGGATATAACTGTCGTCCACTTCCGCAAGGATATACTTCGGACGAGTTAGTATAATGCAACTATTTTTATTTGTTGAATAATTCGAAGGTAAATTTACATCCCAAGGAGGTAAATTTACCTTTTTCATTTCCGATAAAGACACCCACATCAAACAAGTGGGTAGCAAAGCCGTAACCGAATTCCAGATAAGGATTCAGGTGGGGCATGAAAAGAACGCCGGCATAAATACGTTCCTTCTGTACGAACGACAACAAACGGGTGACCGGATATAAGAGGATGAAAGGTGCCTCAAAGGTCAGATTACCTCGTATGTAATGACTGGAAGCATTGTACCAGCGTCCGTCCAGCATCTGGAACGTACCTCCAATATCGTCATTCCAACCCTGGGGAAGATTCAAGTTGGCAAAATGCGCATAATCCACAAAGTACATATCCGATTGATTGGTAAACATACCGGCTCCCACATGATAAGCCAGTGAACGCACATTCTTCAAACGAATGATTTGTTCCACAGAACCTTCGATTCGTTCATAGGTACCGGAATTCTTTAAAACTTTGATACCCCGTTCGTAATCCAGCATAAAGGTAGGAAAGAAAGAGCCGACATTTATCTTTCGGTTGCCGTTCATATAATAATACATGCCCGGTGTCCATTCCAGACGAATACGGGGAGCGAAACTGTTATAATTAGAACGTACACGTGCTTCCACTTCCGGCGTACTCTTAGTATAACGCCAATGCATAGCCAAACCTGTGCCTAACTTTAGTCCGTTGCACAACTCAATGTTATGCGATATATCTACGTATACATCTTTAAAATAATCCAATTCAAGTCCATCGAAGGTAAACGCACTGTCCGGAATCTGCTCCAGCTGGTCGAGTACCACACTACTGTAAATTCGGTTACCATTTCCTCCATGTACTTCAATGGAGCCCAATTTCCGAGGATTGTAGATATATTCCATATCCGCCTTGGCATAAAACTCTTTCTTTGTAAAGTTATAACCAATCTGAGGAACAATACGTAGCAAACGCCCATCATGGAAAAGCTTGTTGTACTTAAATACCTGCCGATAGGATATTCCGTTCCGGTGGCTATAACTCACTAATAAGGGATTGATAATCGGAGAGCAGTTGATGCTTCCCACTTTAGAGATGTCAATGTCATAGCTGCTAATCAAGGCATCCCCCAGCTGCCCCAAGAACACCATGTTCTTCTTCAGTTTTGTAGGCTCTGCCTTTATCGTATCGGCCTCCCGTTTCAATCGCCGCTCATCCGCCGAACGGTAAAGCGAATCCTCATAAGCAGACAAAGGAATCGGACGGATGCGGTTGAACGAGTCACGTTCCACCACGAGCCGACTGGTATCACACGACAAAGTATAAGAATTCGAAAGATTATGGTCGTTCGTTTTCTTGACAATCCATTCCTCCCCCGGCTTACGATAAACAACCGATGAATACTTCATCCACCCCGTATACTTCATCTCCAGATGATTCTTCAGGAACTTGAAGTTCAAATCAAGATTCAGTAAAACAGGAAGATATTTCGTATCTTCCTCCTCGCCCATCTGCATGCTCAGTTGGAACCTTACCAGGTCATAACGTCCCTTGAGATTCATTCTTCGGATAGTCCAGTCGGCTGATGAAAGCCACAGAAAACCTTCCACCAACTGCGTGCTCCGGTAACGGGGTACGACACGAATGCAATACAATTCTCCTCCCAACCGGTGCTCCACCCTTTCAAGCAAATAATGATAATGTACCTGAGCCTTTCTGTTCAGCGGTGAAAGTATCCTGTTGCCCATCAGCGAAGGAGCATAAATATTGAACTTCATGTAGTCCATAATGTCGAATATCTGCCCTCTGGTGCTGGGGAAAGTCGTAGATATTGCCCTGACCTTCCGGTCGTAAATGGCAGGAGCCGTATATTGCAGCTCACTGATAGACTCATGAAAATAATCATTTATACCCTTTTCCAGACGAAACATGGAAGGCACATACTTGATAATCCGGTTCTGCTTATGTACTTTCAGATGACCTTTCAAATACAAATCGCCCTTGTATCCTTTCACCTCACGCAAATAAATAGATGCAGAATGAAACATGTAATCCAAAATAGAATCGGCCACGACAGGCTTTTTCGGAAGCCCGGCTGCACCAGCACGTCATATTCGCGCGAGGCGGTCACGTGGATGGTCGTCATCGGCCGTCCACCTCCTCCTTGCGCCGACGGCCCTCGTCGAGCAGGCGCGTGAGCGCGGGCAGATCATCGCGCTGCATCGCGTCGCAGTACTCGCCAAGATGCGCTATAAATATGTCCAGCTCATGGAGCAGGTTATCCTTGTTTTCCAGAAAGAGCTCCGCCCACATCTCGGGGCTCAGCCACGCGACACGGGTCATGTCCTTGTAGCTCCCGGCAGAAAAGCCCTTGTGCTGCGCGGCCGTGGGGCTCTTGATGTAGGCATTTGAGACCACGTGCGCCATCTGGGACGTGAAGGCGATCATCTCATCGTGCGCCTGCGCCGTCGTGAACGAGAAGCGTGCAAAGCCCGCGGGCTTGAGCAGCTGCTTGACGCGGTCAAAGAGCAGCACATCGTCAAAGTCCGGCGGCACGATGACCATCGGCGCGCCGTGAAACAGATCCGCCTTCGCATTCTTGAAGCCGGAAAACTGCGTTCCGGCCATCGGGTGGCCGCCGAGGAACGTGACGCCGTATTCTTCCGCGATCGGAAAGCACGCCGCGCAGATGGTGCGCTTGGTGCCGCCGCAGTCGAGCACGACGGGGTGCGAGCCGATATGTGGCGCCATGCGGCGGAACCAGTCGATCGTCGCCTCCGGATAGAGGGCGATGAGCACGAGGTCGCACGCGGAGACGTTGTCCTGCGTGAGCTCGCCGTCGACCGCGCCGCTCATAACGGCAAAATCCAGCACGCTGCGGCTGCGGTTATACGCGAGCACGGTCGCGCCGGCTGCATGATAGGCCTTGGCAAAGGAGCCGCCGATCAGCCCAAGGCCAACGATCCCGACCGTCATTTTGCAAGCACCTCACGGATGCTGCGCACCTTGCGCGCAAGGTCGTCGTAGACCTCCGGACGCAGGGACTGCGCCCCGTCGCACAGCGCGTGCATGGGGTCGTTGTGCACCTCAATGATGAGGCCGTCTGCACCGCAGGCGGTCGCGGCGAGGGCCATCGGCTCGACAAGACGGGCAATGCCGGTCGCGTGGCTCGGGTCGACGATGACCGGCAAGTGCGTCAGCTCCTTGAGCATGGGCACCGCCGCGAGGTCAAGCGTATTGCGCGTGTAGTCGTCAAACGTGCGGATGCCGCGCTCGCAGAGGATGACCTGCTCGTTGCCGCCGGCCATGATGTACTCGGCGCTCATGAGCAGCTCCTTGAGCGTGCTGGCGAGACCGCGCTTGAGCAGGATGGGCTTGCGCAGCTTGCCGAGCTCACGCAGGAGGTCGAAGTTCTGCATATTGCGCGCGCCGACCTGAATGATATCCACATCCTCAAACAGCGGCAGATGCTCCACGCCCATGATCTCGGTCACGATCGGCAGGCCGGTGGCCGCGCGCGCCGTTTTGAGCAGCTCGATGCCGGTGGCCTTGAGCCCCTGAAAATCATAGGGCGAGGTACGGGGCTTGAACGCGCCGCCGCGCAGGATGTTCGCGCCGGAGGCCTTGACCGCCTGCGCGACCGCGACGATCTGCTCCTCAGACTCCACGGAGCACGGCCCCGCGATCATGACGAAGTTGCCGCCGCCGATCTTCACGTCGCCGACCTCGACGACGGTGTCCTCCGGGTGGAACTTGCGGTTGCAGCACTTGAAGGGCTCGCTCACGCGCTTGACGCTGTCGACGATGCCGAGACTCGCGATCAGGTCCATGTCCACGTTGGTCGTGTCGCCGACGAGACCGAGCACGGTCTGATATTCGCCCTCGGAAATGTGGATGACCAGCCCCTGAGCCTTGAGCCAGTCGATGAGCTGCGTGCGCTTTGCCGCTTCCACGTCATGTTTGAGTACGACGATCATGATGATTACCTCCGATACAATGTTGCAGATTTCTTGGATACCAAAAAGAAAATGCGGCACAGGCTCAACCTGTGCCGCATGAAACAAACCCGATATCCGAGCTCTTTTTTGCATCACAAATCAGCCTTACTATTGGAGTATAGTAAAGTAATAAGCGTATGCAAAAAAGAAGCTGCGGTTCATATGTGTTGCTCCGATCGTGAAAAATGATCTTGATGGTTCGAGTATAAAAACTTCGCGGCGAAATGTCAACCGCAAATTTTCACAAATCCGCACTTTTTTTTGCATCGCATCCTTCATCAGATATGCAAAGGCGATGAAAAAGCGCGGGCGGCTGCCGCCGCCCGCGCAGAGGAGATTGCTTTGAAAGAGGATTTACGCGTTGACCACGTGCTCGACGTAGTTCATGAGGATCATGGCGACCTGCGCGCGCGAGGCACTGCCCTGCGGGTCGAGGATCGTCTGCCCGTCGCGCACGGTGCCGTTGATGAGGCCGGCGGCATTCGCCCAGGAGAGCGCTTCCTCCGCCCAGCCGGACACGCTGCCGGCATCCGGGAACGCCGTGAGGTCGGCGCGCGCGCTGACGTCATAGCCCTTGCTGTGCGCGTAGTTATAGAGGATCTCGGCCGTCTGCTCGCGCGTGACGAAGCCGCTGGGATCAAAGCGGCTGCCGCCGATGCCGGAGACCACTCCGTTTTCCGCAGCCCAGGTGACCGCGTCGGTATACCATGCGCCGTCCGGCACATCCACGAACGTGTTGGGTGCCTTCGGCGCGGGCGCACCCGCGAGGCGCCACAGCACGGACACAAGCATGGCGCGCGTCATGGTGGCATTCGGCGCGAAGGTCGTCGGCGTCATGCCGGCGAAGAGGCCGTTGTTGTAGGCATACGCTGCCGCGCCGTAGTACCACGTGCCGGCGACCACGTCTGTGAACGGGAAGCGCGCGATGGCCGTCACGCCGTTGACCACGTCGAAGGCGTAGGTCTGCTGTCCGGCGTCGTAAGCGCCGCTGACGGCGGAGATGCTGCCGTCGTCCGCGAGGCTCCACGCGGTCAGATCATCCGCCGCGTTCACGGCCACTGCGGCGCGCACACTGCCGGCAGGACAGCTCGCCGCCGCACCGTCAACCAGAACGGAAGCATTGGCAAGCGTCGCCGCAGCGGCCTGCGAGCCGAGGGCGCGCTGCTGCGCGGCGTTGAGAGAAGCGCCGCTTGCAAGCGAGACGGC
>OGYM01002301.1_pt1 | contig 12680 bp, 12 predicted proteins | sample 1576491 | NCBI WGS metagenome assembly OGYM01 (sample SAMEA3541515, study PRJEB24748) | human gut metagenome | biome: human gut; feature: human-associated habitat; material: faeces | place: China | collected 2012 | reverse complement strand
GATTCCTTATTATCCGACTTCCGCAGCCCCCGGCCCACCTGTTGCAGGTATTTCGCCAACGAAAGCGTGGGACGTGCCAGCTGCACGAACTCCACATCGGGACAGTCAAAACCTTCGGAAAAAATATCCACATTGACCAACACGCTGATCTTTCCCCGCCTGAAATCCTCTACCAGTCTTCCACGTTCCAAAGCGGGAGTCTTGCTGTCAATAGCAACAGACTCCACGCCATGCAGGCTGTAATAAGCCGCAATCTGTCGGGCGTGTGCGATGCTCACGGCATAGACTATCCCTTTCTTCCCGGCGGCATATCGACGGACGCTCTCATACAATTGGCGGATACCGGTCTCCCGGTTCAGCACCGCATTCATTTCCTTCACCTGGTAATCCCCGTCCGCACCCCGCTTCTTCAACGAGTCAACCAGCCGCTGTTCCCTGCTGTTCGCACGGATGGACACATAGTCAAAGGACGACAACCAGCCCCTCCCGATAAATTCCGCAATGCTCCATGAGGTAATCAGGGTATCAAACAAATCCGTGAATCCCTTGCGGTTCAGCCGGCAGGGAGTAGCAGTCATGCCCAGTTTCCTCGCCTCCGGATATCTCTTCCAAAGCTCCCGGTAGGTTTCCGCCAGGGCATGATGCGCCTCGTCAATGACGATCAAATCCGGCTGTCCGTCCATAATCTTCCGGTTTCGTGACAACCACTGGATGGAAAATACCCTCACCCTCCCGGATTCTTCCGGCATACTGTCTTTCCCCGTCCTTCCGTTCTTTGCCGACTTGTCCGGTTCTTTTCCCATTCCATACCGGGCTACGGTTTCCTCTATCTGCTCCACCAGCTCCCTGCGGTGTGCCACTATCCACACCCGCATACCGACACCGCCACCACAGAGAAACTCTTTCACCACCGCAGCCAGCAGATGTGTCTTTCCCGTGCCTGTAGGCATTTGTACCATCACACTCCGGTGAAGCTCCCACTCTTCAAAGAGGCGGAGCTTCATCTCCTGCTGGTAGTCACGGAGACCGTCGTTTCTTGCCATACATCATCCCTTATTTCAGATGTATCCTGAATACCATCCCTGCACTGGGATACTTACATTGGGTCAGTTCCACCACACCACTAATATAATCCTTCCAAAAGTTATACCCGATACCGCAATTCACCGAATAACTATCGTATTCCGCTATCACATTCAGCCCATTCACAGCCTTCATCCAAAAAGAGGTAGCCGGCAGGGCAAACTGAAAATTCACCCCCGCCACAGGTCCGTTCCGGTGATAATCCAGCCGCTTGTTATAGACATAACCGAAGTGCATCCCCAACTCCCCCACATTCTTCACCCCGAAATGCTTGGTGGCAACTATGTAATAGCGGTTCCAGTGTCCGTTACCCACCGAAGACGTACCCGTAAAACCATAATCGTCCTTATTGGGGTCGCCCAGCACATCGTTGGTGGAAGGATCGTTCGCCCCCACCACAATCTGCGGTGTCCACTCCTTCCACCATCCTTCCTTCCATACACGCAGCCGGGCGGAAAACTGGCGGTCCTGATTGCGGAACTTATATGAATAACCATACTGGGGCAATCCTATTTTGTGCAGCGTACAGGTATAGCCCACTTCCAGCCACGGAAAGAGGGTGATGTTTATGTAGTAATTCCACGTGTCATAATTCCAATGCTTCGGGGTAGCCGCCACTTGCAGATAGGAAAACCCGCACAGAAAAGTCTTGTCGCGCTGCATATCCGCGCTGGGGGCGTGAAGAAGCCCCGTGGTGCCATATACATATTGTGCCCGCGTATGCTGCAAACCTGCTACCATCAATAATGCCGCCGCACAAATCAACTTCTTTATCATCATCCGTTTTATTCTTATTTCAACAAACCCTCATAAACTCCCATCACCTGCTTTGCAATCTTGTCCCAATCATACGGAGCCATGTCATACTGCACACTATGATAATCCTCGTCTATCACCTTCTGCAATCGAGCGGCAAGAGCATCCACATCTCCACAATGAAAATAGCAGTCAGAAGAAAGACCTACCTCCAGATTGGCAGGAATATTACTCACCACCACCGGCAAGTGATAACTCATGGCCTCCAATAATGCAATAGGCAACCCTTCGTGCGATGAAGGCAGGCAATAACAGCGAGCATTTGTCAGCAACGAGTGCAACTTATGTCCCTTCACGAATCCTGTCAGCACCACGCCTGCCTCTTGCGCCATCTTTTTCAATCCCAGTGAATATTCATCTTCAAAATCCGTATCGCCAGCCAGCACTAACTTACAATCTCCAGCTTCCAACTTCTTGAAAGCTTCTATCAGGTGATGCAGGTTTTTCTCCGGCACAAAACGACACATGCCAAGGATGTACTTTCCTTTCTCAATACCCAGTTCTTCAAAGTATTCGGGATAGTCGCAAATTTCAGGCTTCGGCACACCATTGTAAATCAGATGTACCCTCTCACGCCGATGGTACTTCCGGGCAATCAGATCCTGAATTACTTCAGATATGACGATTACATCATCTGCAAACCTGCACCCCAACCGCTCCCCCAGTTTCAGCACACTTTTGGCGGTAAAGCCCCACTTGTCACGGTCATAGTCGGGCCCGTGATGCGTGAACACCACCTTCATGCCGAGCATCTTGGCGTATGGCACTAACAGCGCAGGCCCGATGGCATGGATATGCACCACGTCTGCTCCCAGCTTTTTCGCCTTGTTTACAGCCCGAAACGTATGGACAACCGCTTCGTATGATTTCCTTTTCGGTGCGCTGATATCCACCAGCTTCACCCCCTTCCACTCGGTGAGAGAATCTCTCACATAATCTTTGCGGCGGATGAGAGTGGTGTCCACACCTTTGGCCGCAATGCGGGGAAACAGTTCCTCGCAATGCGTCTCTACGCCACCCATGATATCGGGGATACCACGGGTGCCGGTAACTACTAGTTTCATCAAAATTTTAGATTATTATTAATGAAGGCTACAATCCGAATAGGACAGCCACAATGCATTCAGCCTCATTTCCTGTATCAGGAAATGAGGAGATAAGTTTTATCGGTAAATATTAGTTATTAAGAATCCACGCCAAATCCCTCAACAACCAGACAAAGGCAACTTCGCCCCAATTATTTGGCTTTCTATAAAAAATTATTCAATTCTTCTACAAGCCTATAAACAGTAGTAGAAGACTCTTGTTGTGCCGGATTATTCCCATCAAATTGTTTCATGATAGTTTTAGCGTGATTAATGGCTTGTTCTTGTTTAAGAAATAAAGCATTAAACATTTTAGAGCTTACGCCCGACTTCTTTGTATAAGCAAATCCGAGCAAAGTACTCAACATTTTTTCATATCTGGAACGATGCAAAGCCCCCTGATACAGATTGAAGTGAAGCAAGAACCAAAATTCAAAAGCCTGGTTGCTATAAGCCACTTCAAAACCATTCTGGCGAGCTGACAGGATTGCGGAGTTAAAGTCATTTTCTGGAAAATCATCTTTTCAAAGACCACCCAATTCTGATTGTATGTCCTTCCTCTTTGCCTTTCCTGCTCTTTTATATTGATAGCTTTCTGTACTAATGCTAATGTCCCCATGCCTTGGCCGATAGCTTTCACAGTGGCAGAAGTCAAGCGGAAGGCATTAAAGTAGTCTGGTTCAGTATTAACCCCCTCGCAAATAATCAGAAATGTTTGTTTCACTTCACGCACACCACTGATACGGGTTATTTTTCTTTCGATACGCGGATTTATATTTTTCCTTTTTGTAGCCGCCATAGTTTATTTTTCTTGCGTATTAAACAAACGGGTTAAATCTCCGACAATTGGAATAGCTCCATACTTTCCGGACAGGTAATCTTTTTCAAACGAAGCATCATTACGAACTTTATACTCTGCCAATGAATAAAGTTCGGTTGCTCCATAACGGTCTTTTTGTGTAAACCAAATCTGATCTCGTCGGAATATATTAGCACTCAACAAGTTTGTATCGTGGGTAGTGAAAATCAATTGGGCATTTTTCGGATTTGTTTCTTTTGAATTAAACAAGGTAATAATTCTACACGTAAGAAGTGGATGCATTTTGGAATCAAATTCGTCTATAATCAGACGCTTCCCATTATCCAAAGCATCAATAATGGGATATGCTAAAGAAAAATACTTTATTGTACCTTCCGATTCATTTTTCCTGAATGGGAAGGTAACAGCTTTGACTTCATTACCTTCATCATCGTATTGTGTATGCATACTGACAATAGTATTATCTATTTTTTCAATATTTTCAATACCTAAATCAGCATAACGGGAAAACTCCACAATTCGCTGTTTCATTCTGATGTCATCCAGTTGGATGGTGGCGGTATTCCATATCTTCTCATCATTAGAACCTGAAATAATAGTGGTATCGTTCAACCATTTCATGATCTCCACTGCCGTCGGATCATTGAATTGTGCCGCAACAGAAAGTAATAGTGCATTTGCTCTCACCATTCGTTTACCTGCAAGCTCTTTACCAACGGCAAACTTGGTATGAATATCAAAACTGTCTTTTTCCCGGTAGAATAATTCCACCTCCTTAGCCCTTTTCTTATTAGCTTTTTGATAGAGCCATTCCGAATGTACCGATGAATTGTCAGCTTCAAAACCATAACGATATTGATTATCCTCATCACAGAATATGGCTTCAAAATAACTTGGTTCACCTGCTGTAAGCGAATTTAACCGGAAACTTTCTATATTGACACGTTCCCCTGCCTGAATATCCTTCGATGAATTTATCACATACCACTTGAAGAACTCAAATGCTTTAATGAAATTGGATTTACCGGATGCATTGGCACCGTAAACAACCGCACTCTTCATTAACAATAATCCGGCAGTCCCTACACTAAAGATTATATCTTCAGCCGGAACCTGTATTTCTTTCAAAGCCGATGCCGCTAATGACAATATAGATTGTTCTTTGAAAGATAGAAAATTTCCTATTGTAAATTGAATAATCATACTTTAATTGCTTCATTCGAGATTTTATCACAAATATAGCTTTTATTTTTCATATAAGGATAACTATCAAGTGAATTATATTATTTTATGTCTAATAACATGCAACAGTTCCTCGCAATGCGTCTCTACGCCAGCCATGATATCTGGGATACCACGGGTGCCGGTAACTACTAGTTTCATCAGAATTTCTCCCTTAAATCACCTTGACAAGAGTCTTGCCCTACATCGCACCATTTCGGTTCCAGACAAATATCTTTCCCTTGCAGTGATTTCAGTTTATTGATTAACGCCCATTTCAGCGGATACTTAATATATTTGTGCATTACCGGCGAAGCCGTACCCACCATCCAGCAGTTTTTGGGACAACGGCGCACCATGGCGCGAACCTCCTGTGCCTGCTCACTCTCCCATATGGTCATAAAGTCGGGAGTTTCGTGAATATTCCCCATCGACTTCTTCCAATACTTCTCTTCCAGCCCATTACAAGGATATACATCACCAAACGGATCAATGAAGAAGTTAGCCGAACCGGCCTCACAAGGCAACATACGGCGACCGCCTTCAATATAATTTATCAGTCCCATATTGAACCAGGCACGGAACCAGCTCTTCGGATGACGCTCCTTCAGCTGCCATTCAATGAGTTGCTTGAAGTCACCACACACCTCATTTTTATTAGTGATTACATTGTCTTCTTTGTGGAAGTAGTACGAATTATGAAAAGCAGCTGTGGCGAACTCCATCCCCAAGCTCTTGCTCAGTTGGTAGAGCGAAAGCATGTCTTTAGAGTTATTGTTAGACACCGTGCAGCCGAAACCGATATCCTTCAGCCCCATTTCCTTCAATGTCAGCAGTGTGCGAAGTCCCTTGTCGAAGCCACCCGCATGTCCACGCAGTTCATCGTTCTTACAACTCAATCCCTCGATAGAGATGCGGATGCCGATATTTGGAAACTTTTTGGCCAGCGCCACCACACGATCCTCAAACCATCCGCTGGTCGAAATGACAATACGGTCGGTATGCCGGTAGCATTCCTCCACAATCTCCGCCAAATCCTCGCGGACGAAAGGTTCGCCACCCGTCAGGTTGATAAACTTCAACTTAGGCAGTGTTCTCAAATCACTTGCTTTTATCTCTTCGCTTTTGTTGGTGGGATTAAACCAGATGTTGCACATCTTGCACTTCATGGGACAACGATAAGTCAGGATAATACTTGCATCCGTAGGAGTAGGAACAGTTTTTTGATAAGCCATAAATATTATAATATTTTTACATTTTATACACTGTGATTATTTCATTATAATACCTTTCCGCATTATAACGCTTATGTGAAGCGACAGCAATCTTAGTATTGTTGAAAGTCCGACCGTACATCGCTTCAATTTTTTTCTTTAAGTCGGCCGTATTGTGACTTTCGAAAGTCATGCCCGTTTCCTCTGATATCAATTCAGGGATACCTCCAATCCGGGCACCCAGCACCGGAGTACCCAAGCACTGAGCTTCTATCACCGAAAGCGGATTGTTCTCGTACCATTCCGATGGGATGACCGAGAAACGGGCTTTGCCCACCAAGCGCTTGATTTCGCTCCACTGTTTAAAGCCTGCCAGCTCAATGTGCTTGCCTGCCATAGACTTCAACTCGTCTTCCAAAGGCCCTCCCCCAATAATCACCAGTTTATGTTGCGGCAACGCATTGGCCGCTTCAATCAGAGTCTTGGCACCTTTCTCGTGCGAAAGGCGGCCGATAAAGCAATAATAATCATCACGTTGACTGTAATCATCGGCCACACATGGGGCTACATCGATAAAATTGCACAATGTGTGCAACTTTGCAGCAGCAAATCCACCCTGCTTCATCTTGTCGCGCATAAATTGTGAAGGACAGACGAAAGCGTCCGTGCAGTTCTCCAAGCGCTCCCGGTGCCATTTCATTGCCTCACCATAAGAGAGGAAACTTGCCACTTTCGAGTTTTTCATGCATTTATATTCCAACACCTTGTGCTTGTCTGCAAAGCAGGATTCACATACCGTTTCCCCATTCCGCAAACAATCGTATCGAGGGCACAGCAATTTATAGTCGTGTAGGGTCCACACCACCTTTATACCCCTTTCGTGCGCCATCTCTGCAATGACCGGCGAAAGTTGCGAATGGATGTTGTTGAGATGTACCACATCCGGATGGAAATCATTGAGCAGCGCATTGAACTTCCGCTGTACCTCCCGCGTGCCAAACGGTCTCATCAATGCCTCAATCATGCCCGTTCCGAGTTTGAATTTCACCTCAGAAGGAAAATACTTGCTCCATTGAGTTTTCAGATTTTCAGGGTAGTCCATAGCAAACACTGCCACTTCGTGACCGTGCGCTTTGAGCAGTTGCTCCAAGTTGAGTGTATGGACACAGTCACCACCCCGGCGGTAATAGAATTTATTAGCCAGTAAGATTTTCATATATAAACATTAATTATATGACCTGCAAGATTTTCAAGGCTGCAAAGCCTGATTAAGTTATTTTGTTATACACTTCAAGAGTAAAGAATATCAACTAATTCTCACATCTGACATTCGCACAACTCCGCCAGTTTTTCCATCGATTTCTCCCGCTCTCTATGCATTATCTCATTCACTTTAGCATAGTCAATCTGCCGGTCTGCTAAAAAGAAGTCATTAAAATCTGTGACAATTCGGTCTTCCAGTCCTGTCAGTTGAAGTATACTTTGATTTCGTGCTCCGGTCTTGTTGTTAGGCAGCACTTCCAGAAATGGAGTATGGAAGTTAATGGCAAAAGCTGTTCCATGGAAACTATCGGTAAGCATGTAACGTGCATTCTTGATATACGAAAGGAATGTACCTATTTCCGGACAAAACACAAATCTGCCCCCTCGGGCTAACTGGTGAAACGTAGGAGACACACGTACTAACGGCAGACCGACATGAGCGGCAAAACGCTTGGCATAATCGTCCAACCGGGGATTGTTATGTATTTCATAAATCAATACATACTCTTTTTTCACATCTTCTTCAATATACTCACTCCACTGACTGGAGTCAAGCAATAAAGTAGGATCCAGTACTTGTCCTCCACAGTCAATCCCCCACTCCTCTAAAAGCTTCACGGCACTGCTTTCACGTACGGTAAGCGCATCATATTTTGACAGTAACCGCTTATAAGATGCAATAATAATGTCCGAAAACTCAGTGCGGCCAAAGCTGCCTGCATACGATACCTTACGTATACCTTCCTTTACAAAAGAAAGAAAATAGGCCTCATCATATCCTCCATCCAGCAACGGTCCCCATACCTGGTCACTACCCGTCATAAACACATCCGCTTGAAGCGACTCCAACTCCTCCATTGAATAGCAACGGGGAGTCAGCTTTAGATACCGCCTACGCATTTTATCGAAACGTAACGCCGCTATTTTCTCACCCGGATACCGCAAAGCCACGTATGCCATACGTTTAAACAAACTGTTTTTCCATAATGATTTTCCTTGCAGCGATGTGAGAATTCCTTGCAGTCCCACCTCATCGCGTTTCCAATAATCAATAATCTCACACTGATGTCCCAAAGATTCAATCACCCGGAGGGTTGCAATGGACTGCAACAACGAACCGTAATTATTGGGCGTATGTCTGGTAATCACTTTAATTTGCATCGTTAAAAAGAATGAAGGGTTATTTTAGTATTCTGTTTCTTAAATCGGGCAGTTTAGCAAGAGTCCGATAGCAGATAATGGGTAAGCGAGGCAGCATTTCCACCACCATGCGCAACAATCTTTGCTGCCTCCGTTCCGCACGGACTGCACGGACATAACGTTTCTTACAAGGTCTTCCCCTGTAGACCGGCTCGGTCACTTGTTTGCGCCACACATCCTTGAGCGAAAGTGCAGGCTCCACTTCGGAAAATGACCGGGGTTCCAGATTCAGGGAAACACATTGTTGAAGCAATTCATCCCCCTTCTGAGTATGAACCGTTACCAAAGTCTCTCCCAACTCATTGTGCGAGCAGATAGTCCAAGGATCCATCAGCGTGATGTCCGCTCCTGCTTCCATACCAAAAGAATCCCCACAGATGTCGCATCCAGGCACCGTCCACAATCGTTTACCGAACGGGATTTGAGCTGCCCTGGAATAGGGCAGCTCAAATCCGTCCACTCTCACGATTCCCGGCCAACCATCTCCGCGATAGCGGGGTCGGAATTTTAAATTTGGAGGAACGGACGTACCCATCATCTTAGCCAGGAAACGTGTGGAGTCCAGTGTTTTCTGTTGCTTACAAAAGATACACACCCGGACAACCTCATCGCATTTATCCTTTATGATGGAGTTCAAGGCTCTCAACTGGCAGGCCGTCCCCACTAACATCAATCGCTTGCAAGGTTGAATCCGGTCAATTTCCGTGCAAGCCATCACGGAGTGATACACGGAATTTGGCATATCTCCGAATGAAGGAATATGCTCACGGGTATAAAACTCACCTTGGGCAAAAGGGAAAGAATCTGTACACTTCAACGAATAAGCCCCGTCTACCATGCCATTCTTTAAGGAATCGATGATCAATGTTTTACATACACCACCCGAAGAAGATTCCCTACGGATACGGTTGTCCGCATGATATCCCAAGTAGTATTTCTTTTGTGCAAAGCCATCAAAATAGCCTTCGTAACCATACTCTTTGTTAGCCGGACAACTTCTCACACATTTGCCGCAAGCGATACAAAGCGCAGCATTTATCTTTATATCGTGCAACCCGTCATGCCGCAAAGATAATGAAATGGCATTTTCAGGACACACCGCATAACAAATGCCGCACTGCTGGCACCGGTCAAATGTGTAAGACAGTTTTTTTTGATTTAGTTTTAACATGGCAAAGAAGAATATATAGACCTATTTTCTTGAAAGCAAATAGCCGGCAGGCATAAACGCCAGCACAAGGCATTTGCCGATAAACGAATACACGTCAGTGATGAGTGTACGATAGAAACACTCCATGGTAGCTTCACGTTGATAAGCGGGAGTAAAAATCGTCATCCAATGCACATCGGCAGAAAATGCTTTTTCACTCATGCACGTCCATACAGATTGTTTGTTTTGACTCTTCATTGTAATTTTTATTTTATCAATTTTAAATTATCTTTCTGGTCATTCTCTCCTCACATTATTTATCTGCGTACGAATATTACCCGTGGACGTCCCCGACTTGAACGTCAGGAACTGCTGGAGCGCCTCTATGAAATCCTTGCTTACCATACGTTCGGCAGTAAGGATGGTATGCTTATGCATATCATTCACCACAAGGTTCGCCAAGTCCGATGCACTGCGGCAATCAGCTATGCGGCGGATGATATCATTCAGTTCCCAGTCATCAGAGTAGTAAATGCACAACGTGCCACGGGCAATACGCACTGCCTCATCCTCCTCTTTCTCTTCCATACCATTGTTCTGTGTTCTCACATGGGCGAACTCAGCACCATAAAAATTTTGCACTACCTCTGTAGCGTTGGGCAGTATTTGATTGTTACCGCCATGAATGTTGATAACAACACTTGCCCTCGCAGTATTTTGAGATTCTTTAGTCTCGTTTTTCATTATCGTTTTATCTTGATTTCTAATTATTCCCGATTATTTTAAATCATAGAGTGATTATTTTAAATCGCTATTGTCCTCCTGAAAATTTACTCTGTACTTTGCAGACACAAAATTCTACGCTACACATTATGAATAAAGATTTTTTTAAATCAAGCAACCCATCGCGCTTCCACTCCCTGCGCGACACCCGGCCTGAACCCACCACCTGGCAGGTTCTTTTCAAGGAGATAACCAACAGCACCCACACCGCCGCCACCCGTCATTACCGCGCCCATCTGGCCACGCTGTCCGACATCGAGGCGACAGGCGACGCGCAGCAGCTGGAGCAGTGGAAGCTCACCAAAAGCAACCTGAAGAACGCACAGCCGGCATTCATCCCCTCCGTCCTGCTGGAGGGAGGGAGAACCTACGCCCATGTCAAGGGATTCACGGGATTTATCATGGTGGACATAGACGGCATCCCCCCCGAGCGATTCGCCGCCATCCTGACTTTGGTAAAGGAGGATATTCATTCCTTTTTGGTGTACATCACCATCTCGGGATGCGGCATCCGGGTCATCAGCCACGTGGAGGGCGGAGTGACCAAGGCCAACTACCGCATGGTATGGGAGTGGGTGAACGACCATTACGCTCGCCTGTGCGGAGTGGAGATTGACGGACAATGCAAGAACGCCACGCGCATGTCGGTCCTCTGCCACGACCCCGAAGCCCTGCTCCGCCCCGAAGCCTCCTCCTTCCACACCAGCGGAATGAAGCCCCGCGAGAAGCCGAAGCGCGGCACTGCCGTGACCGTGACGGCAGAACGTGCCTACAAGATTATCCGTGCACAGTTGGAAGAGGAAGGAATAGCATACGCACCGGGCAGCTACAACGACTACGTAAGCCGTTGTTTCTATCATACCAACCGCTACGGTGTTCCGCAGGCGGACGCCGAGGCATGGGCCCTCCGGACTTTTCCCGATTATCCGCGCGAGCAGCTGCTGCCCATCGTAAAAAGTTGTTACTCGCTCACGATGGAGTTCAACACCGTTCCCCTGCCCCGTTCCGTCCGAAAAAAGGAGAAAGAGAATGATTCCTCTCATAAGAAGGCCACCGTGGAGGAGATGGAGGAGTTTATCAACGGCTATATGAAGTTCCGGATGAACATGCTTACCCACCAGATTGAGACACAACTGATTGCTGATGCGTACACCGACCGTCCCGAAGCTTCCGCCTGCCACTGGCAACGGCTCACCGACCACATCGAGAACTCCCTGTGGTGCGCTATGCAACACCATGGCATGGCGGTCAACCTGAACGAGCTGCATACGCTGCTCGGCAGTGATTTCGTCAAGGAATATCATCCGTTGAAAGAGTATCTGGACGGTCTGCCGCCCTGGGACGGAGAGACCGACTACATCGGCCGGCTGGCCGCCATGGTGCATGTCAAGGAAAGTCCGCACAGTCCGTTGCAGCAGGACAAAAGCCGGGAACGGAACGACCTCTCCGAAACTCCCGTCCGCTTTGCCGACATCCTGAAACGGTGGATGGTGTCCATGATTGCCGCCGCCCTGAACGAGACCGTGGTGAACCAGGTGATCCTCACCCTGATAGGGCGGCAGGGCAGTTACAAGACCTCGTTCATGCAGCATATCCTGCCGCCCGTATTGTCCGAATATTACACCACAAAGAGCAACTCTAGCCGCATGACCAAGGACGACCTGTTCACCATGACGGAGATCCTGGCCGATGAGCTGGGCAAAGAGGGCGGCCCCAAGGGGGTGCGTCTGGTGGCCCTGAGCGGCCCCACCCACGCCGAGGAAGTGGCGCTGGACCTGCCCACCACCATTGTGTCGGCCTGCCCGGATGACGAGGCGGCCCGCTTTGTGCAGGATGTGTTCAGCAACACCTGCATGCGCGTGTACACCAACCCCGACATCAAGGGCGTGGAGCTGAGCGGTGCCCTGAAGAACGTGATCGCTCTGGGCGTGGGCATCTCCACCGGCCTTGGCTACGGCGACAACGCCCGCGCGGCCCTGATCACCCGCGGCATTGCCGAGATCGCCCGCCTGGGCGTACATTGATGTCTTTGTCAAGAATGACAA
>OGYM01002289.1_pt1 | contig 12716 bp, 10 predicted proteins | sample 1576491 | NCBI WGS metagenome assembly OGYM01 (sample SAMEA3541515, study PRJEB24748) | human gut metagenome | biome: human gut; feature: human-associated habitat; material: faeces | place: China | collected 2012 | reverse complement strand
GTGAGGACAAAAGGCTTGCTCAATCGGTGAAAAGAATAAGCGACGCAACGGCTATTTCTTGTCGTCCGGAGATACAACTCCACAGCCGGAACAAGTAAAATTGACGAAGTCAGTATCAAAACTGAATGTAGGACAGGCAGACACCTTACAAGTGACTGTGACTCCAGAAGAAGCAACGGCGCAATTAGAATGGACATCGAGCGATGCAAGTATCGTACGGGTTGATAACGGTGTAGTGAAAGCACTGGCTGAAGGCAAAGCCCAAGTAAGTGTACAAGTGGCAGGAGCAGAGGGGCTGACGGATGTTTGTATTTATACAGTTTCTAAAGAGGAAATAAAACCTGAAACAGATCGCGAAGCAGAACCTGAAGGAGGAGGTGGAAACCCAACAACAGATCTTAATTTAGGATATGCTACATACCAAGGTGATATGAAAAATGGAAAACCTCATGGCAATGGTACCTTGGTATTCAAGTCCAGACATCTCATTCCAGGTACTAAAGACAACTATGCAGAAGTCGGCGAGCAAGTCATCGGTGCTTTCCGTGACGGCGAAATCAACATGGGTACTTTGTACCAGAAGAATGGTAACCGAGTAGTCGTAAAACATAAATAAGGAACTATTTATCAGCTATACGATGAGAAAGATCGGTTTTTGTTTCATATGCTTGTTCCTCATGCTACATACAATAGCATGGGGACAAGTACGGTATGCGACCGCACGCTTGGAATCGATGGCACAACTATTGCCGGTTGACTGGAACAAACTGACCTATGGTGAGAACAATGGTTTTACGTATTCAGGCCATCCGTTAACAATCTACGTAAATGAATGGAATGAAGTAACGCATATTGGTTACAGACTGTTCTCGGCAGACATTCGCAGGAACAATCCTTCTCCTGTCTACGATTTTCTGGAAAGATACTTTCTAGAACTCGACTTGCTAAAAGACATTGACAAATCCATGCGGCTAGCACTTGATAAAGTACAGATGAATGTAAAAACTCCGGAAATCATCCACACACTTGATGGTACAGAGAAACTGCAAGTGGATATGCTCAATTTGAAAAGGTATCAGGTATCATGGTCGAAAAATGGGCAGAATATTTTGACAGTTGATTTCGACATGGATTATCAACTTCTGTCAGGATGTAATGCGATTGAAACCGAAAAGAAATTGATGCGCGAACTCCAGCGCTATCGTCGGGAAGAGATATCTGAGCCAATCGGCGAGTTGCCTGAAACAGATGTAACCGACAACGATTATTGGCAAGTAGACGAAGGAAGCTATATTCTTGATGAAATTCGTCATACATTGTATTACGAAAGAAAGGATAAGAAAAAATGGAGTCTGGTTTGCGATATTTCTCATCCCATATGGAGCACGTTTAACCTAATGCTATCTACGAATATTGATCATCATTGCAACCTTAATATGGTGATCGACCTATATGGTTATCGTCAGAAAGAGATGACTGTACCTTTAAAAAAATGGATTACATTTTGCCTTGAGCAAGGATGTACAGCATACGTGGGGATTAAAACCCACCAAGATAAAACGATAACCGGTACCGTATTTATGGTTAATGAGAAGATGGGGTATAACCACATGCTCACAATCGAATTGGACAAAGATGTTATCAAACGTCGCAAAGGAGACATCCATTCGCGCTTGTATGCCTATATTCCTTTACACAATGTATCGGACGATTATTTCCAGTTCTATACAAAAGTACCGAATGTTGACACCCTAAAATAAATATAAAAGAATGAAACACCTATTTTGCTTTGTATGGTCATTGTTGATTGCCTTTCCGTGCATTGCACAAACAAGCAATGCGGAAACGAAGGCTCAAATCAATAAGATAAAAAAAAGTTCTTCCTACCTATACGGAGAAGCAACATTAGCATCCACGGAAGATGCTATAAAACTGGCCAACGAAATATTACAAGAAGAAATAGACGCTTGGATTCAAGAAAAGAAAAAACTCCGTGAATCCAATACTGTCGTAGTTAAGAATATCAATGAAGTTTCCCAACAGATGATGCTGCCCAGAGGAAATATGCACCGTGCTTTTGTCTATGTAAAAAAGAGTGATATCATTCCATCGGATAACGTAACGGTGGTAGCCATAGAAAATGCTCCAACCCATTCACACACCGAAACTGGCACTCCCAATACCGGTAAGGTTACAACGAAAAGCGAGCTGACATCGGCTCAGAAAACGGCCTTGGAAGCTATTCTAAAATTAACAGATTTTAATCAATTGAAAGATTGCCTGACTTCTTTAAAACGGGAGGGGAAAATAAGAGACTACGGAAAATATTCTTCCCTTACACAACCAGCCAACTATTACCTTATCGTATACAACCGGCAAGGAATAATAGAGGCTGTGTTAACACCAGGAACGGATACCCGTACAAACCTAAAAACAAAAGGTGCTGACAACATTGGTAATTACAAAGGAAGGGGCGCCATAGGATTTAAATTTTAAGATTCAACTATTTATATCAATTTAGTACATGAAGAAGTTTTTAATATTATTCTATTTACTCTGCTTGTACAGCGGAAGCCAATTAGATGCCCAAACAGTCACGGTTACTCTCACCACGGACTCAAATTTCGATAATCCTACGATGATTGGAAAATTGGAAACTAATTTAAGTAGAGTTTTGACCGAAATCAATCGTGCACAAACAGAAAACCGCCCATTAAATTTGGTAGGTATGCCACTAAATGAATTTGCAGCCAACTCTCTATCTATGCTTTGGGCAAACATCCATTTCTATTGCGATGACGAGGAAGTGGTAGAGAGATGCTGGCCATTAACCAATGGCTACCTGCTTCGCCGCATTCCACTCATCATCACCCCCGAAGGGGAAGAATTCGGAAGCGGTACTTATCAGGAAGCCATTGTAGAATTCACACCATCGGGAATCATCTCTGATTTCCGTTTTGCTTTGGACGCACAATTGGGAGAAAGTATGGAAAAAGGCGGCAACAGCGTAGTGGAAACAGAAAGACGTATGAAAATTCTCAGCTATTGCGAACGTTTCCGGACTGCTTATAACACTAAAGACATAAACTTCCTGAACCAAATTTTCAGTGATGATGCATTAATCATCACAGGAAGTGTAGTGAAAGCCAAGCCGAATGAAATGGGAATAGGAGGAGAAAAGGTCTTGTACAAGAAGCAGAACAAACAACAATATCTGGCCAATCTTAAACGAGCTTTCCTGCGCAACAAATGGATAGATGTCAAATTCTTCCAAATCGGAGAGAAAGGAGAAAAAGGCGGGCCGGATGCCATTACACGTTCTACTGAAAATCCCAATATGTATGGGGTACGTTTACGTCAGGAATGGCGTTCGAGCAATTATAGCGATGAAGGATACGTATTCTTGCTATGGGATTTCACAGATGAAGAAGCACCGGTTATCCATGTCCGCACTTGGCAACCGGAATGGGTTGGTGGACAAAAGCTCCCTGAAAATGACATATTTTCTTTAAGTGATTTTGATTTATAAACATAAAGTAAGAGATGATGAAAAATAAACTAATATTGATTGCATTGGGAATTATTTTTCTTTTGTTTCCTACGGTTCAAGCTCAAAATGTGTTCATGACAATCGATGAGCAGACCGAATTACAACGTTCTATAAACCTTGATGGCAAAGCATCTGCAGTATTTGTTTCTTCCATGGAAGATTTGGTTATTGTATCAAATAAAAAAGAAGATAAATTTATACAAAAGAAGAACGGCCAGATGTACGAATACGAAACAATGATTGATATTACGGATGGTGATAGAACTTTCAAAGTTATGCGTAAGAACACTGCTTTAACTGCAGAAATAAAGAAAATATTTACTAAAAAGAATCAACGCTATTATTTTAAGGTTGAAACTGTAGCTAATCCTATTATATTGAATGAACAGGGTGGTAGAGCTGAAGCTTATTTAGTTGAAGGTAAAGCATGTGTAGAATTTACAACTACAATAGAAAATTTAAAAGTGAAACACCCTCAAGGATTATCTTGTTCTGTCCAGCGCTCGAAATCTGAAGCCGGTGCTTATGTTACATCAGTTATTGTAGACATGGTTGCTTTCAATAAACTCCGCGATGCAATGACCAAAGCTGCAGAAGAATATAATGCACAAGATAAAAAAATTCAGGAAATGGGGGAAAAAGGAATAGAAATTTCAGATACAGAATGGCAGAAACTTGATGAACTGCAGAAAAAAACAGACGCAGCCGATGTAGCCTTTAATTCAGTCTCTTCACTCACAGTATATGCAGATAATTCTAACTACTTGTCTGTATCTATTAGGGATTTATCTATTAAGCAGAAACTGCTATATGGGATACTTCCGTTACTTGAAAAAGTGGAAATCTACAATCGTAGCTATGACCAATATGTAGGAAGTGCAGTGGAAGCCGAAAAAAGTAGAAAATTCAACACGGCACAAGAATTTTATGAACAAGGAGCGAGTGCTACTGATGCAACCGAAGACGAAAAGGCAGCATGTCGTGCCAAAGCTTTAGAAATGAAAGAATGTGCAGGTTATTGGAATATGGCCAACCAAGTCTTAAAGAAGCTTAAAGAGCTCCAACAACAAGGAGGAAAGGCTGATTATGGAATGATTGAGGAATGTTATAAAGTAGCCATTGCCAACTACGAATCACTATATAAAATTCGAAATGATGAAGAGTTTCAAAGACGAGCTATTATTCTGAAAAATGCGTTAAACAAACTTGGATTAGTTATAGAAGGCAATGTGGTTAAAACCAATATGAAACAAGGTCGTTTACTTGAAGAGTCGGCTACCGATGTTTCCATTTATGCATGCAAAAGTGAGTTTAACAAAGACATGAAAAAAGGCAGACACGGAACATATGTAGGCAAGGTGGATGCAAAAGGGAATTTTCATGTACAAGTAGATAGATATGCTTATGCTGGTCTTCTATTCGTACCTGAAGATGGTAAAAATAATACTTGGGTTTCGCTTCAAGAACAAAAACATCTGAAAACTAAAGTAAGAATAAAAGATTGATATTGTTTAACTAAATATATAAAAAAAATGAAGCGTTTAATTAATTTACTGCTGTTGATTCTTATGATAGCAGTGGCCGCACCTACCTCTATGCAGGCCCAAAAGAAAAAAGAGAAAAAAGAAAAAAAAGAGTTTATTTGGGAAATGCCTGAGTTAACTAAAAACAAGGATTTTGATACGTATCTCCTTACTTGTGACACACTAAACAGTCGTATTCGTGCGTATTGTGATAGTATTGTCTTTTATGAAGTGAAAAAAATTCAAGAAACAGATGCCAGTGGTAATGTCATAATGGATGAAAACGGTAACCCTAAAGAGATTTATGCCGTAGTAGATAATGAGAATCATATCCGGGGATCTAAAGAAGCTATATTCCAGTATGCAGATATGATCTTGAGCGGTACAAATATTATTTTAGATATGGCAAATATGTCTATCCTTACAGCTTCTGCCACTACAGCCCTTCCTTCATTAGGTTTGAAAGCACTATCATACGGTAAATACTTAAAGGCCGGTCCCATTATGGTTAAGAATGGTGCTATAGAAATAAAGGAAATAGTGAGTAAATGTAGAACACAGGCCAAAGCTATCCGTGCCTACAAAAATAGTTTCACTGAATCTGGTGAATTAATTGATCCACAAGCTGATGTATCCAATTTAGAAGGAGTCAATCTGAATGATGTACCTACAATTACAAAACCATCTGAAGAATTGGCACAAGAACTTGAAAAAGCAAAACAAGAAAATGCCAATGCAAAAGATGCAGATGAAGATGCATTTGAAGACATTGCCTAACACAGATGTACATTGTAGCAATGTATAAATGAGTTTTAACAAGCCATCTAAAAAATCGATATATAAAAACGTAATAAGGAAGAGGCTGTCTCAAAATAGAATTGCAAAAGTAAAAATCTTATAGATTGAAACTTTGAAGTAAAAAATCTCCTGCTTTAGCCCTTGTTTATTGCAATTATAGGACTAAAAGCAGGAGATTTTTATGTTGTAGCTTATAGATTGTTAGTTAGGGATATTCAGTAAATGTCCCTAAAACGTAAGATGGCATCTCCTCTTCCTTATTTTGGGAGACAATAAACCAACCATTACTTGATTCCGAAAGAGAAAGCCAGTGATTCGGTCCGGTCTACATGCTTGGGCAAATAGACCTTGACGCGGTCACCATCCACTTCACATTTCACACGCTTACCGGTGGAAAGCAACGTCACCTTCTTTCCCGCAGGAATATTGCCTGTCCATTCAATTACAGCAGGAACCTCGGGATCATCTTCCTTCAGGGCATACATGGCATACATCTTCTTTCCGTCTTTAGACTGGGTGAACCACACATTTCCATCGTTATATTTCCGGGCATTCACTGTGGCATAAATTGCCTCACCATTCTTGTCCAGCCATTTGCCGATGGTTGTCACGCGGTCTACGGCCTGCTCTTCGATCGTTCCGTCCGGTTTAGGTCCAACTCCCAGCAGGAAGTTTCCGCCTTTAGCTACAACTTCAATCAATACAGCCAGCACCTTCTTGGAAGATTTAAGGGTAGCCCCCTTTCTCCATCCCCAGCCATACAGACTGTAACAGGTTTCCCAGGGAATATCCAGCTGGGTTGCAGGTACCTCTCCCTCCGGTGTCTGATAATTTTCAAACTCTCCCTTCACGGTACGGTCCACAACAATCAGTCCCGGCTGATTCTTTCTGGCCATAGCTGCAATCTTGTCCATGTGGATATCCTGGTTATTGCCGGGAGCAACCTGTCCGCCGTCCAGCCAAAGGATATCTACATTTCCATAGTCTCCGTTAGTCAGTTCATTAATCTGATTATAGGTAAACTGGCAGAACTTTTCCCAGCGGTCCGGATGTCTGGCTATGTTATAATTTACGTTGCGGTCTTTGGTCGGATAGAAAGGCCACCAGTAATATTCACTGTGCCAGTCCGGCTTGGAGAAATAAGCACCGATCATGAAACCTTTTTTACGGAATGCATCAAACACATGCTTCGTAACATTAGCTCTCGGATCTTTTCCGAACGGACTGTTCATGATAGAAAAATCCGTCTGCTTGGTGTCAAACATACAAAAGCCCTCGTGATGCTTGGTGGTGAAAACCATGTATTTCATGCCACCTTTAGCCATCAGATCCGCCCACTTGTCCGGATCAAACTTCACAGGATTTATTGAGTCCTTGTGACTCCAGTACCAGCGTTTATAGTCTTCATAGTTCAAATCTTTTCTGCGGGCATTCTCTATCCAGTCCAGATCTTCACCACAAAGTACCCATGATTCCATAATTCCCGGCACAGAATAAAGTCCCCAATGGAAAATCACACCATACTTCAAGTCCTTCCATTGATCCAGCTTCTTCAAAACCAGTGAATCAGTAGGCCATACATAACCGTCAGAACGTTTGTGACGCATTCCTTCGTACTGTCCGAAAGTCGGAATTGATGCAGTCAGAGCCAACCCCAAAGCTAAACATTTAATTGTGTTTCTCATTTCAGATAAAATCATTGCTGAATTCAGGCAAGCCATAAAGCCATTCTGAATTCAAGGTTTATTAATTGATTAAAATACTCTCCGGCCTACGATTCATCCAATCCGATCCTGCAGAAAGGAAAAAGACCGGCTTCGTCTTTAACAGGCCGGCTAAAAGTACAAATAAATTCGGAAAAATCACTCCATTCCAACGAATATTTCAGGCAGAAGCCCATAACCCTGATCCCCAAAAGTAAGTACTCACTTTATACTATCCGAACCCGAATTTCTCTTTTCTGTAATCCTTTTTTCCCTGTTTCCCTACCTATTTTGATGTATAGAGAATGCTTCTTTCTCCCTCCGGAGCACCCCGTAAATGGTCTTTATTAGGTATTGTCCGGGAATGAAGGGGCCTGTACCTTTGCATCACCAATTAATCTAAATAATTAAAAATTTATGAAACTTAAGAACTTGTTCGCAATGACAACCATTGCACTCAGCCTGATTGCCTGCTCCAGTAACGAACCGTCCGACCCGGCAATGGAAGCAGCCAAAGCCGTGGCAAACAACTATGAAGGAACCTTCAAGATGTATGTGATGAACAACAATGTCGGAGAATCTGCCATGACTGTTCAGATCAAAGATCAGAAAGACGGGAAAGTAAGTCTGGAAATTCCGGAAACCGGAAGCGGAAGCATGGTCATGTCTGCCTTCTCTCTGACTGATGTCCTTGTCACTCAAAATGGAGAAAACTATACACTTTCCAAGGCAGACACTTCACTGGTTGCAGGAAACACCAATCTCAAAATACAAGATTTTACCGGCACCGTCAGCGGCAGCAATGCACAATTCAAAATGTCTGTCACACCCGGCTCCATGCCGATGGCAATTACCTGTGAATTCACCACAGCCCAATGACAACAAGCAATTATCCGCTCATGAAAAAATACAGGTTTCATGTCAAGGCCGCCATGCTGGGAACTCTATTACTGACGTTCCCGGCATGCGAAGGCCTGTTTGATGACATCTACGACAATCCGTCGAAAGCAAACCTTTCCACCAACGGATTCGGCTTTGTCGAAGTCTCTCCGGAAACTCATTCCGGAACACTCTATGTCAATTCCAGCGATTACACGCAATGGGTCTACATCGACTTGCATTCCCTGAGTGTCGACTCCACCCGCATCCTCAATGAGGCAGGCGAAGAAGTATCCCTTTCCGACAAAGGAACATTACCGCAAGAATGGGACTTTGCCATTCACCGGTATGATACCAAAACCAATGAAGGAGCTGTACTGGAAACCTCGGCTGAAAGTATGGAAGAACTCCTGGCCGGAAAAGAAATTCCGCAGGGAAACTATACCGCCGACACACCGGGAACAACGGATAAGATTACCATTGACCTTTCAGACATGTATAACGGAACGATCAGATACGCATGTTCTGACTACAATTCCGTCCTTTCCCAATGGCTCTCGCGAAAAGGTATGCCTCCCACTTATACCCTGTCGGGCAAAGTCTATGTCCTCCGGCTGAAAGACGGAACCCATGCAGCCCTGAAACTGACAGACTATCGGAACGAAATGTATGTCAACGGCTATATGCGGGTGCAATATATCTATCCACTGGAAAATGCCCTGAAATAGCTGTCATCCGTTCTTATACCTAATATAAACCAAGGAAATCAACCATGCAATTTATCTTAAAAATCTTATACATGCTCCTTTTGGGATGTCTGTCCATCATCCCGGCTGCGGCCCAGAGAAATCTTTCGGGCACAGTCTGCGACAGCAACGGAGAGCCACTCATCGGAGCAACCGTTTCCGTAGAAGGAAGAAAAGGCCTGGGAGCAGTCACCGATCTTTCCGGAAAGTATCAGTTGAGGCTTCCCGAAAAACATCAGACCTACATACTGAAAGTGCGCTTTGTGGGCTATGCGACCGAAAGCCGCAGTATTTCTCCCCAGGACAGGACAGCCGATTTCCGGCTAAAGGAAGATGCCATCGGAATGGAAACCGTCGTCGTCACCGGTACCCGTACTCCCAAACGGCTGAAAGAAGTTCCTGTCATTACACGCGTCATTACCCTCGATGACATCCGCAAAACAGATGCTACCAACATTGTCGATGTTCTTGAAATGGAAATGCCGGCCATTGAAACATCATATTCAATGGACATGCAGCCATCACTCAACATTCAGGGGTTCAGCGGGAATGCCGTACTGTTTCTGGTCGATGGAGAACGTCTGGCAGGCGAAACCATGAACGATGTTGACTTCTCCCGCCTGAACATGGACAACGTGGAACGCGTGGAAATTGTCAGGGGAGCGGCTTCTTCCATCTATGGTTCCAATGCCGTAGGAGGTGTCATCAATCTCATCCCCCGGACATCCGCCGAACCCTGGACCGCCAATGTGAATGCCCGATACGGAGCTTATGACAACCAGCGTTACGGAACAACCGTCAGTTTCCGGGCAGGCAACTTCAACAATTCGTTCAACCTGCAACGGCTCAGTCAGGGACGTATCGAATATTTTAATCCGGACACGGAAGGAGACAAAGGATCCTATGACTCGATGGATCCCACAGCTTCCTGGAATTTCAAAGACCGGCTGACCTTTACACCCAACAACCAATTAAAGCTGACAGCCAACGTTGGATATTATTACCGCGAACGTGAGCGGAGTTCATCGGAAGATAACCGTTACCGGGATTTCACCGGTGGCTTGAAAGGACGCTATCTTTTCAGCAAGGGCCAGTCGCTCGAAGTGTCATATGCTTTCGACCAGTATGACAAAAGTGACTTCGACAAGGTGAAGCGAAGCGATGTGCGTGATTACAGTAACGTACAAAACAGTTTCCGTGCCTTATACAATCATACGTTCAACGGGAAACATATCCTGACCGTCGGAGGAGATTATCTTTACGACTATCTGGCCAGTTACATGTTTTCCGGAGGAGAAACTTACCGGCAATATACGGCTGATGCCTTTGCTCAGTTTGACTGGAATCCGAACAGGCACTTCAACGCCGTAGCAAGTGCACGCTATGACTATTATTCGGAAGCCAAGGCACAAAACTTTTCTCCGCAGCTGAACCTGATGTATAAACTCAGGAACTGTTCACTGCGCGGCTCGTATGCTGTAGGATTCCGCGCTCCTACCCTGAAAGAAATGTATTCGGCTTTTGACATGGGATCCATCTGGTGGATCTACGGCAACGAACATCTGAAACCGGAAAAAAGTCATAATTTTTCCCTATCGGCAGAATATTTCAAAAGCCGCTATAATCTGACAGTCACAGGATACTATAATCTGGTGAACGACCGGATTGACGTACAATGGGATCCTTCTCTGGAAAACGGAAAAGGTGCCATGATGTACACGAATATCCGGAAGATGAAAATGGCCGGTGCCAATGTGGATGCTGCTGCCAAATATCCCTGCGGACTGGAAATCCGTCTGTCGTATGCTTACACTTACCAGTCGGAGAAATACAACCAATATGTTTCTACCGCCCGTCCGCATGCAGGAACAGCCCGTTTCTCGTATGGAAAGGAATGGAAAAAATACGGATTCAATGTAACCCTGAGCGGCCGCCTGCTTTCAAAGCTGACCACTCTGGTATACAACGATACCAGCGATCCTTCGAAAGGAAGCAGTCAGGAAACCTATCCGGCTTATACGATGTGGAAACTGAACCTGACTCAAAACATTTACAAAGGCATCCATGTCACACTGACTGCAGACAATCTGTTCAACTACCGGCCATCCTACTATTATTTCAATTCGCCTTACACTACCGGAACTACTCTTGCAGCCGGTGTGTCTGTCGATCTTGACCGCCTGTTCTGAATTATTAATCATACATATTAAAAAAAAGAGAAAAGACATGAAACCTATTCACAAAAAACGAAGCCTGTACGGAGGAGCCGTCCTGCTGCTGATCCTGCTGGTGGGCTGGATATGGAACAGCTGGTTCAGTACCACCCGTATCGCTTTCATCAATTATCAGGTAATCAATCTGGGAGAAATCTCAAAAGCCAACGACAATTCATTCATCCGGATCAACGAACTGAATACGGAAAATCTGGATCACCTGAATGATTATGACATGATCTTTATTAATGCCATGGGCCTTCGCATCACAGAGGAACAACGGGAACAGATCCGGCTGGCAGCCGACAAAGGATTACCCGTCCTCTCGACTGCCATCACTAATCCGGCCAACAATATCTGTTCTCTGGATTCCCTGACGGCAGATACCCTGAAACAATACCTGAACAATGGCGGACGACGCAATTACCGGAGTCTGCTGAATTATGTGCGTAAGTATATCGACCGCAAACAAATTTCTGTCAAACAACCGGAGCCTGTTGTAGCTGCGGCCAATGACATGATCTATCACTGCGATCCCCGCCATCCGGAACAGGAGGATCTGGGATTCAACACCGTAGAATCATACAATCGCTTTCTAAAGGAAAACGGACTCTGGAAGGAGAAAGCTCCGCGTATCGTTGTTACCGGACAGATGGGAGATCCGGCTGACCTGATCCGACGACTGGAAGAAACAGGCAACATGGTTTATCCGGTCCGTTCCATGACGAAATTCGTACGTCAGCATATTGATTCCATACAGCCCTCAGCCGTCATCAATATGGCTCACGGACGAATGGGTGATTACATCGTTGACTACCTGTCCCGACAGAACATTCCGCTATTTGCACCGCTCAATGTCAACCGACTGACAGAGGAATGGGAGAACGATCCCATGGGTATGAACGGCGGCTTTCTCTCGCAAAGTGTCGTAACCCCGGAAATTGACGGAGCCATCCGTCCTTTTGCCCTTTTCGGTCATTATCAGGACAGTGAAGGACTCCAACACGTCTACGCCATTCCCGAAAGACTGGAAACTTTTGTGGAAACAGTCAACCGGTACATCCGCCTGCAAGAAAAGCCCAATGCCGAAAAGCGGATAGCCATTTATTACTACAAAGGCCCCGGACAACATGCCCTTACCGCTGCGGGGATGGAAGTGGTACCTTCACTCTACAACCTGCTGGTACGCATGAAACAGGAAGGATATAAAGTAGACAATCTTCCATCCAGCAGTCAGGAACTGGAGCGCATGATCCAGTCACAGGGAGCAGTATTCAATCTGTACGCAGAAGGTGCTTTCGACC
>OGYM01002278.1_pt1 | contig 12743 bp, 11 predicted proteins | sample 1576491 | NCBI WGS metagenome assembly OGYM01 (sample SAMEA3541515, study PRJEB24748) | human gut metagenome | biome: human gut; feature: human-associated habitat; material: faeces | place: China | collected 2012 | reverse complement strand
CCTCTGCACGGCCCAGATCCGCCGCAAGATGGAGCGCGTGATGCAGGAGTTCGAGTAGGCGCGGCGCGGGCGGACAACAGACGCGGCGGCGAGATGCAGGCGCGGTGCGGGCAACAGGCGCGGATGTTTGGCCGTTCGGAATAATTGACTAACTTTGTCTGTAACCAACCCAAACCGACAAAGCAATGAATCTGAAACGCATGCTGTTGCTGCTGGCGTTGTCCGCAGCAATTTCGGCCGTAGCCGGACCGCAGAAAGTCAAGACCTCCGTTGAAAAAGTGACCCTGTTCATCGACGGGGCGCAGGTGACGCGCACCCGGCAGGTGGACCTCCCGGCCGGAAATTCGACGGTCGTATTCACCGGCCTGTCGCCCTATCTGGATGACAAGAGCATGCAGGTCAGCGCCAAAGGCCCATTCACGGTGACGGCCGTCAACCGGCTTTTCAACCACACCGACAGCCTCGAACGCACAACACGCCAAAAGACGCTCGAACAGACGCTCGAAGAGACGCAGCGGCAGCTGGACCGGCTGAAGGCCTCGCGCGAGGTCATGGATGCGGAGAGCGAACTGCTGAAAACGAACTGCTCGGTCGCCAACCGGAACGTCGCCACCCCGCTGGCCGCCATCAGGGAGTTGAACGAGTACTATGCCGCACGGCTGGAAACGCTGAAAAGCAAGACGCTCTCCCTCGACGCGGAAGAAGAGAAAATCAACGAGCGCAGACGGCAGATTCTGGCCGAACTGGTGAATCTGGGCGGCAGACAGTCGGACCCGATGAGCGAAGTGGAGGTGCGGATCGAAGCCCCCGCGACCTGCAAGGCGTCGTTCACGCTGACCTACTACGTCCGCAACGCCGGCTGGTTCCCCTCGTACGACATCCGTTCGGGCGGGTTGTCGGAGCCGGTGGAGATCTCCTACAAGGCCAATATTTTCCAGAACACCGGAGAGGAGTGGAAGAACGTCGCCTTGACGCTCTCCTCGTCGAACCCCAATACCGGGAGCATCGCCCCGAAATTGCAGACCTGGCGGCTCGACTACGGTCTCGTCCCGCCCCGCTACAACCTCAACATGACGAGCAACACCGTGTCGGGAACAGTCCTCGACCATCAGCGCAAACCCCTGCCCGGAGCGACCGTCCTGATTCCCGGCACGACCATCGGCGCCGTCACCGACACCCGGGGCAGCTACTCGATCACCGTTCCCAACGGTGCTTCCAGCCTGCAATTCAGCTACGTCGGCTACATACCCCGAACGGAGAGAATCACGGGCAACACGATGAACGTCGTGATGCAGGAGGATGCGACGAAGGTGGACGACGTGGTCGTCATGGGATACGGCGTCTCGAATCAACTGGCAGGCGCCGCACCGGGTGTCCGGATTCGCGGCACAGCGGCTTCGGACAGAAAGGTGGCGGAAGTCGATTTTGCAGACTTCGACGCCGAGAGCGCCGTGATGGAGGTGGAGCAGACGCAGAGCCAGCTGGGCTACGAGTTCGAAATCAGACAGCCCTACACCATCCCTTCAGACGGCAAGAGCGTCGCAGCCAGGATGCCGACCGTACAGAACCTACCCACATCGTAGAAATCAAGAAAGATTCCATCTTATATAATATATATAATAAGGAGAAGATCTTTGTCAACTCGTTCCACCATCAGGCGGTAAGCGAGCCAGGCAAGCATCTGCGCACTATCGCCAAATCTTCCGACCATATTATCGAGGCAGTAGAGAGTAGCGAATATAAGCAGATTCTCGGTGTGCAATGGCATCCGGAATGGCTGGAAGAAGAAGGATTGAAGATTTTCCAATGGCTGGTTAATCAGGCTAACAACTTTTATGCAGCCAAGCAGTTGCATAAGCGCATCCTTACGCTCGATACCCATTGTGATACTCCGATGTTCTTCCCTCAGGGCATCAAGTTTGATCATCGCGATTCCCGCATCCTGGTTGATCTCCATAAGATGACCGATGGTCATCAGGATGCTACCACGATGGTAGCTTACCTGCCACAGCCTCAGATAGGCGAGAGCTTCAGCAGCAAGGTGGCTTTCGATGTAAAGGGACCTGCGCAGTATGCCGACCTCATCTTCGACAAGATAGAAGAGATTGTGAGCAAGAACAGCCAGTATCTCAGCATAGCCCGCACTCCTGCCGATCTTTATAGCGATAAGCGGAATGGCAGAAAGAGCATCATGCTCGGCATCGAGAACGGTCTCGCCCTGGAGCACGATATCAGTAACGTGAAGCATTTCGCCCAGCGCGGCATCGTTTATATCACGCTCTGCCATAATGGTGATAATGATATCTGCGATAGTGCCCGCGGCTGCAATACCCATAATGGTGTGAGCAGTTTTGGCGAGAAGGTGATTCAGGAGATGAACCGTCTGGGCATCATGGTAGATTTGAGTCATGGTGGCGAGAAGAGTTTCTACGATGCACTTGATATCAGCCAGACGCCTATTGTCTGCAGCCATAGCAGCAGCCGCACGCTCTGCGATGTGCCTCGCAATCTGACCGATGACCAGATGCGTGCTCTCGCAGCAAAGGGTGGTGTGGCTCATACCACGCTCTATCACGGATTCCTGCGTAAAGAGGGTGAAGCCGACATCATGGACGCTATCGCCCATCTTGAGCATGCCATCGATGTGATGGGTATCGACCACGTAGGTCTGGGTACCGACTTTGATGGAGACGGCGGCATCCGGGGGCTCGCCGACTCTTCTGAACTCATCAATTTCACCCTCCAGTTGTTGCGCCGCAAATATAGCGAGCAGGATATTATCAAGATTTGGGGAGGCAACTGGCTCAGAGTGATGACGCAGGTGCAGAACTTTGGAAAGTGAAGAATGAAGAGTGAAGAACGAAGAAACAACGTTCGGCGGCCAAAGGGAAAGCCAATTCGATAGTTATTAAGTAATCATAAAGTTCAAAGTAAATACGATGACGAAGAAAATGAAGATAATTTTAGGCTTGGTAGTAGCTGCCGGAGTGGTAGCTGGAGCTATCAGCTATAAGAATGCCAACACCAGTTCGCCGGAAATCCAGGAAGTAGAGGAAGCAGAGAAGCTGAATCCTGTAGGTCCTGCCTTTAATGCCGATTCGGCGTTGGCTTATTGTGCCGCACAATGCGATTTCGGTCCTCGCGTCATGAACAGCGAGGCGCACGACAAGTGTGGCGAATGGATAGTGAGCAAGTTCAAGCAGTTTGGTTGCGAGGTAGAAACCCAGAAGGCTGACCTCAAGGGCTATGATGGTACCATCCTGAAGAATACCAATATCATCGCCCATTACAACCCGAAGGCTGAAACCCGCATCTTGCTCTGTGCCCATTGGGACAGCCGTCCTTGGGCCGACAACGACCCCGACAGCACCAACTGGCGCAAGCCTGTAATGGGTGCCAACGATGGAGCCAGCGGAGTAGCCGTCATGTTGGAGATTGCCCGCCAGCTGCAGGCAGACAAGAAGCTGAATCCTAACATCGGCGTAGATTTCGTATGTTTCGATACTGAAGATTGGGGAACACCTCAGTGGGCTGATGTTCAGGACGATGGCGATACTTGGGCTTTGGGTGCCCAGTATTGGAGCGAGAACAAGCCTGAGGGATATAATCCACGTTTTGGAATCCTCCTCGATATGGTGGGCGGACAGCGTCGCATCCTGCTGATGTCTCCGGTTCACCACCACTACCAGAAAAAGGGCATCTTCGAGACCAAGATCGTTCTCCGTTTCTGGATCATCTCGCTGCTGTTGGCGGCCATTACGCTGGTAACGCTGAAAATAAGATAATATGAAACAGATCGTCGTTCTGGGCGGGGGAATCAGCGGCTACGGTTCCGCGATCCTCGCCAAAAAGAAGGGGTTCGGGGTCTTCCTCTCCGATGCGGGGCGCATTGCCGACCGTTACAAGGCCAAGCTGGACGAATGGGAGGTCCCCTACGAGGAGGGCGGCCACACCGAGGAGCGCATCCTCGCGGCCACGGAGGTCGTCAAGTCGCCCGGCATTCCCGATACGGCCCCGATGGTGCGCAAGATCCGCGAGGCGGGCATTCCGGTGATCTCCGAAATGGAGTTCGCGGGCCGCTATATGGGCAAGGCCAAATGTATCTGCATCACCGGATCGAACGGGAAGACCACCACCACGTCGCTTATCTACAAGATCATGCGCGACGCGGGGATGAACGTCGCCCTCGGCGGCAACATCGGCGAGAGTTTCGCCTACTCGGTCGCTACCGGCGATTACGACTGGTACGTACTGGAGTTGAGCTCGTTCCAGCTCGACGGCATGTTCCGGTTCCGCGCCCATATCGGCGTGCTGACGAACATCACGCCCGACCACCTCGACCGTTACGACTACTGTTTCCAGAACTACGTGGATGCCAAGATGCGCATTACGCAGAACCAGAATTCGCGCGACTTCTTCATCTATTCGGGCGACGACGAGGTGATCTGGCAGCAGTTGCCCAAATACGACCTGCGGATGAAGCAGCTCCCCTTCGCGGCCAAAAACGCCGTGGCGAGCGGCGCAGGCGATGCGTTCCTTCTGGACGGAAAATTCACCGCAACTGTCGGCCGGGAGTCGGTGGAGATCGACACGACCAAAATGCGGATTCCCGGGCTGCACAACGCTTATAATGCTATGGCGGCGGCGCTCGCAGCGCTCGCGGCCGGAGTATCCCCGATCCGCATCCGCAGCTCCATCTACGACTTCGCGCCGGTGGAACACCGGCTCGAACCCGCCGGAGAGATCGGCGGCGTGGCCTACATCAACGACTCGAAAGCCACCAACGTCGATTCCACGTGGTACGCACTGGAGAGCATGAAACGTCCCGTAGTCTGGATCGCAGGCGGTACGGACAAAGGCAACGACTACGAGCCGCTCAAGCGGTTCGCCCGCGAAAAAGTGCATACGCTCGTCTGCATGGGCATCGACAACCGCAAGCTGGTCGAAAGTTTCACGGGCATAATTCCCGAAATCATTTCGACCGATTCGCTCGACGCGGCGATGCAGGCGGCCCGCAAAGCTTCCCGTCCGGGCGACGTGGTGTTGCTTTCACCGGCCTGTGCGAGCTTCGACCTCTTCAAAAATTACGAAAACCGGGGCGAACTGTTCAAACAGTGGGTCGCCGAACACGCGAAATAATAAGATGGAAGCGGAAAAACAGACGGAGAAAACGGCCGGCAATCCGAACACAGAGGGTACGACTGTGCAGACCGACGCACCCGGACAGGAGCCCGGCATGAAACTCTTCGCCGGGGACAAGGTGCTGTGGATCATTATCGCGGCACTGGCCGTCATTTCCGTACTGGTGGTCTATTCCTCGACGGCGAAGATGGCCTACGATGCGCATACGGCTCGTTCGACGGCCCACTTCCTGCGCCAACAGCTGCTGATCCTTTTCGTCTGCATTCCGCTGATCATCATCGTACACAAGATCAACTCCCGGATATACAACCACCTGGCGCTGGTCGCCTATGCAGGCAGCGTTCTGCTGACGCTGGCCGTCTATTTCATCGGCGCCACGACCAACGGCGCCGCCCGCTGGATTCCGCTCGGTCCTTTCCAGTTCCAGCCTTCGGAAGCACTCAAGGTCGCCACCGTACTGTTTCTGGCCCGGCAGCTCGCCGGCCGGCAGAGCGTGATCGACAAATTACGGATCATCCCCTCGCTCAACCCGCTGCAGTGGAAGCGCCCCGACCAGCGCAAAATCTGGCGCGAGGGCACGTGGCCCATCCTGGCCCCCGTCCTGCTCTCCTGTGTAGTGATCTTCCCGGCCCACACCTCGTCGGCCGTGCTGGTCTTCTTCGCCTCGTGGGTGATGATGCTTATCGGACGGGTGAGGATCGGTGAACTGATGAAACTGCTGGGCCTGGCCTTCGCCGCCGTAATGCTGGCCGGCCTGCTGAATCTGGGCCGCAGCGAAACGGCCGGCGGCCGCGTGGAAACCTGGATCGACCTCTGGACCAAGCCCCAAACCGAAAAGCCGATCGACCAGCTGACCGACACCGAGCGTTCGATGATCGCCATCCACAACGGCGGCATCCTGGGCGAAGGCGCCGGACAGAGCGCCATGCGCATAGAGATGATCCACCCGGAAAGCGATTACGCCTACGCCTTTTTCGTCGAGGAGTACGGTATCGTCCTGGCGCTGCTGCTGCTGTTGCTCTACCTGTGGATCTTCTTCCGTGCCATCGAAATTTTCCGACGGTGCGGCACGGCATTTCCGGGTCTGCTGGTCCTGGGATTGGCCCTGTTGATTACCTGCCAGGCGCTGCTGCACATCATGGTAACGGTAAACCTGATTCCCGAAACGGGACAAACCCTGCCGCTCATCTCACGCGGCGGCTCCTCGACGATCTTCACGGCTATCGCCCTGGGCATGATCTTGAGCGTCAGCCGACAGAACGACGAACAATCGCACGACATGCCCAAATCGGAAAGCATCTATGAGAAATAGCCCGCGACACTTCCCCACCGAAACCGCCGTTCCCGAGGGATCGATGCAACTACCGACCTCCGGTTCGAAGACCGTCGAACAACCCGCAGCCGCACACTACCGGCTTCGGCTCTGTTCCGACATCCTGTCCCGAATCGTCAGCACAACGGAAAATCCGAATCTGCCGGAGCCACCGAGCCTTCCGACATCGGATTTTGCCTGTACGATATAATTGAAAAAACGAAATGGAAGCGATCAGATTAGACAAATACCTCTGGGCCGTACGCATCTTCAAGACCCGCAGCGACGCGGCCGAAGCCATCCGCCAGAACCGGGTGCTGGTGAACGACGCCTACGCCAAACCTTCGCGCGAAGTGCGGATCGGCGACCGAATCGCCGTCAAACGGATGCCCGTGACCTATCTCTTCGAAGTCGTGGGCTACGTGTCGAGCCGCCAGCCGGCCAAGAACGTCCCCGACTACTGTCGCAACATCACTCCGCAATCGGAACTCGACAAGCTCAACATCCCCCGCGAAACGGTCTTCGTCTTCCGCGACCGGGGTACGGGACGTCCGACCAAAAAGGAGCGGCGCGAACTGGACAACCTTATGGAGGAGATATATTTGGAAGAAGAGGAAGAGTAACCAAAGAAATATAATACTTATCGGACAATAATTCCATTCAAACGAACTTTTTTTTCACAATAATGTTATTTTTGCAGTATGGGAAACGGCAGAAACCTTCAACTTAAATAAAAATACCATTATGAAAAAATCTTTACGTTTTTAATCGGTTTGTCCCTGTGGACCTTGACTGCGACAGCACAAGAACCGGTCGCCGAAACGACCTCTCCCGTTGCGACGGAAACGGATTCGCTGCAGCGGGTCGTCGATGACCTATCCCAGCAATTACGGCACCAAAAGAACGAGGAACTCGATCGCAAAATATGGAAAAACAGGTCCAAGTACTTCAACCTCGGTTACGTAAAACAATCGCTCGTATTCAAGGATTTCGGCGACGAGAAGCTGAAAAACGATTTCGGCGTGTCGATCAGTTGGGGTAAAACCTATTTTACCTGCACAAAAAACCGTTGCTCGGAATGTTGAAATTCGGTCTGGACTGGAGCTGGGTCGATCTGAACTATTCGAAATACACGATCTCCGAATCGGAAGAGCCGGGTTCGGGTTCCGTCGGCGACATTATGGATGAAACGATCGACATCGGCAATCATCAGCTGGAATACGGCATGCAGGTCGGTCCTTCGATTACGATCAACCCGGTTCACGAACTGAAAATCAGCCTCTATTTCCGACTCACGCCCTCCTACTCGATGATGTACCTCGACGATAGTTTCAACTCCAACTTCGCCCTGTTCTACAGCTTCGGCGGATCGGTGGCCTGGAAAGTGATTTCGGTCGGCGTGGAAGGTCGCTGGGGCCAGGCCAAATACAATGGATTCTCACTCGAAGATGCAGACCTGGAGGGCATCTCATCGACCAAAACGAAACTGAAAACCAACTCCGTCCGTTTCTACGTCGGATTCCGCTTCTAAAAAGCGCCGACCGCAATAACGAAGAAACGCGCCGCTGAATATCAGCGGCGCGTTCTTTGTGTTGAGCTACCTGGATTCGAACCAAGAATAACAGGACCAGAATCTGTTGTGTTACCATTACACCATAGCTCAATGTCCTTTCGGTGATGCAAAAGTAGAACTTTATTTTTCAACTGCAAAGAAAATTCCGAAAAAAATTTATACTTTTGTTCATAACCCCTTTCGGGAAAAACGGCCTGCAAAAGTAAAACAACACATAAATCAACCAATTATGGGAATCAAATTCCGTCTTATCGTCATGAACTTCCTGCAGTACGCGATCTGGGGTTCGTGGCTCATTTCGCTGGGCGCCTACCTCGGCGGAGGACTTCAGTTCACAGGGTTGCAAATCGGCAGTTTCTTCGCTACGATGGGTATCGCATCGCTCTTCATGCCGGCCCTCATGGGTATCATCGCCGACCGCTGGATCCCCGCGCAGAAGCTGCTGGGCATCTGCCAGCTCATCAGCGCCGGGTTCCTCGTCGCAGCCGCCTCGCAAACCGCCTACGGACCCCTGTACACCTGCATGTTGATGAGCGTCATGTTCTACATGCCCACCATCGCCCTCTCGAACTCGGTGGCCTACAATGCCCTCGACCTGGCGAAACTCGATGCCGTGAAGCACTTCCCGCCCATCCGGGTCTGGGGCACGGTCGGCTTCATCGCCGCCATGTGGTTCGTCGATCTGGTTCAGATAGGCGGCGTACAGATCAAACTGACCTATTGGCAACTGTACGTTTCGGCCATCCTCTCCCTGATTCTCGCAATCTACTCCTTCACGCTGCCGGGCTGTGCCGTCAGCCATGCCCGGAAAAGCCAATCGTGGATCGACACGCTCGGACTCCGCGCATTCGCTCTCTTCAAGGAGAAACGCATGGCGATCTTCTTCATCTTCTCGATGCTGCTGGGCGCCGCTCTTCAGATTACCAATGCCTTCGGCGACAGTTACATTCAGAACTTCGGCACGATGCCCCAATACGCCGACTCGCCCATCGTGCGCCACTCGGTAATCCTGCTCTCGCTCTCGCAAATGTCCGAAACATTCTGCATCCTGCTGATTCCCTTCTTCCTGCGACGCTTCGGCATCAAATGGGTGATGCTGATCTCGATGCTGGCCTGGGTGCTCCGCTTCGGATTCTTCGGTATCGGCAATCCGGGATCGGGTGCCGTTTTCCTGATCCTCTCGATGATCGTTTATGGGGTCGCATTCGACTTCTTCAACATTTCGGGCTCGCTTTTCGTCGAAAAGGAAACTACCCCCGACATCCGTTCCTCGGCACAGGGTGTCTTTATGATCATGACCAACGGACTCGGTGCTTTCTTCGGCTCCTACGCGGCAGGTGCGGTAGTCGATGCTTTCGGCTGGCCCGAATCATGGTATATCTTTGCGGGTTACGCGCTGGTCGTCGCCATCGTCTTCGCAATGGTCTTCCGCTACAAACACAAGCCCGAAGAGATGGGGGCCGTAAGCCACTAACAAGCAATCCCCGTCACAACAAACGGCCGGAAACTATCACGTTCCGGCCGTTTTCATTTATAATTCAAAGTTCTCAACGCATCAGCACCGAGCTATCCCCGTAACTCAAAAAACGGAAATCGTGCGTGAGGGCGTAGTCGTAAATCCGATGCCAATCATCTCCCACGTAAGCCGACACCAACAACAGCAACGTCGATTTGGGCTGGTGGAAGTTCGTGACGATATTGCGCACGATCCGGAAACGGTATCCCAGCGGCGTAATCATGATCTGCGTGGCGGCCTTGAGTTTCTCGATCCCCTCACGAACCATATAGTCTGACAGTACCTGCAATGCTTCGCGGCCTGTAAACACCTCGGGCAAGTCGTACAACTCCCACTGCCCGATCACGCGGCTCGCATCGGGCGCACCCGAAGTACGGATCCGCCACGCCAGCGCCGTCAAAGACTCCAGCGTTCGGACGGAAGTGGTACCTACCGCCGTAATATTATCCCACTTCTCCAGCAGCCGCTCCACGCTGCTTCGACGGATCTCGAAATGTTCCGTATGCATCGGATGCGCCGCCGCATCGCGGTCTTTCACGGGCAGAAATGTTCCGGCCCCCACGTGCAGGGTCACCTCTTCGAACGAAAACCCCTGCGTCCGCATCCGCTCGATCAACTCCGGTGTGAAGTGCAGGCCGGCCGTCGGAGCGGCCACGGAACCTTCGAATTTCGAATAGACGGTCTGGTAACGGGTATTGTCGATCTCCTGACTCTCGCGGTTCAGGTAAGGCGGGATCGGAATCCGGCCCAGATGTTCCAGCAGTTGTCCGAACGTCAGATCAGCCGTCCATTCGAAGCGGACGATCTGCTCGCGGCCGCCCTCGCCCTCACGCCAGGCCAGCATCCGTTCCGCGCGACCTTCATATTCGAAATCGATCACCAGCGGGCCGTCTTTCCATTTTTTGAGGTTGCCCACGATGCAGCTCCAGCGGCACGAACCTTTCACGGCGAACGCCCGCTCGTAATCCGCCGGATCGTACGGTTCGAGGCAGAATACCTCGATCCGGGCCCCCGAAGGTTTGTGCATGATGATCCGCGCCCGGATCACCTTGGTATTGTTGAACACCAGCAGGGTCCCCGCAGGCAGTATATCGCCGATGTCGCGGAAGCGGCGCTCCGAGATTTCTCCCCGTTCGTAAACAAGCAGCTTCGATGCCGAACGCTCCTCGAGCGGATACTTGGCGATCCGCTCGTCGGGCAGGTCGTAGTCGAAACGGTCTATGTCGATATGTCTTTCCATTTTCAGCATATAACGGGCACAAAATTAACAAAAATCCCGGTCTTTACGGAAAAGATACCCGGTTTAGACCAGCAAATAAATTTGGCGCTGCGCTCGGCTTTCACTATCTTTGCATCAGATAGAAGGCGGTTCGGACAAGCTCGAACGGGTTCGGCTCGTCGTTCCCTTTTGCTATCTTTACAAAAAATTTCGCTCTGATAGGCTGCGTCCGGATATAAGTCGGCTCGATCCGGCTTCATCGCACGCCAGCACTATCTCGGCCTGTCCAATCGCTGAAAACCATGAAAACCGATTTTCTGGTCATCGGATCCGGCGCCGCCGGACTGAGTTTCGCCCTCAAAGCCGCAGAACACGGCCACGTTACACTGGTAACGAAAGGGAAAATGGACGAGTGCAACACCAACTATGCCCAGGGAGGCATCTGTTCGGTGACCTATGCGCCCGACACGTTCGAAAAACATATTCACGACACCCTGGTCTGCGGTGCCGGCAAATGCGACCCCGCAGCCGTCGAACTGGTAGTTCGCCGGGCCCCGGAGCTGATCCGCGACCTGATCGCCTGGGGCACGAAATTCGACAAGACACCCGACGGACGCTTCGAACTCAACCGCGAAGGCGGACATACCGAACATCGTATCCTCCACCACGAGGACCTCACGGGCGCTGAGATCGAACGGGCCCTGATAACCTCGGTACGCAAGCACCCCAACATCACGGTTCTCGAACACCATTTCGCCATCGACCTGCTGACACAGCACCACCTGGGCGAATTCGTCACCCGCCACACGCGCGGCCTGGCCTGCTTCGGAGCTTACGTGCTGAACCTGGAGAGCAACGAGATCGAAACCGTGCTGGCCAAATTCACCGTCGTCGCTGCGGGCGGCTGCGGCAACGTCTATTCTTCGACGACCAATCCGAGCGTCGCCACAGGCGACGGCATCGCCATGTGCCACCGCGCCAAGGCCATCACCGAAAACATGGAGTTCATCCAATTCCACCCCACCTCGCTCTACCATCCGGCCGAAAAGCCCAATTTCCTCATCACGGAGGCGATGCGGGGTTACGGCGCGATCCTGCGTCTGCAAAACGGCGAAGAGTTCATGGACAAATACCACCCGATGAAATCGCTCGCACCGCGCGACGTGACGGCCCGGGCCATCTATACCGAAATGACCCGCCGGGGCGAGGACTTCGTCTATCTCGACGTGCGGCACAAAGATCCGGAGCAGACGCGCCGGCATTTCCCGAACATCTATGAAAAATGCCTCTCGCTCGGCATCGACATCACCCGCGACCTGATCCCCGTCACACCGGCGGCACACTACTGTTGCGGCGGCGTAAAGGTCGATCTCAACGGCGAAACCTCGATCCGACGGCTCTATGCCCTGGGAGAAACCTCCTGCACGGGGCTGCACGGCGCCAACCGGCTGGCTTCGAACTCCCTGATCGAAGCGGTCGTCTATGCCGACCAAGCCGCCAAACACGCCACCTCCCGGCTCTCCTCGGTCGAAATCCAGGAGGGTATTCCCGACTGGGATTTCGAAGGCACCCAGCACACCGAAGAGATGCTGATGATCATCCAGTCCAAACGCGAGATGCAGGCCATCATGTCCAACTACGTCGGCATCGTCCGCTCGAATCTCTCGCTCGAACGCGCCCTGCGCCGCCTGTCGATCATCTACGAAGAGACCGAAGAGCTACACAACAAGATCAAGCCCAATCGCGAGCTGTGCGAACTGCGCAACATGATCGCCGTGGCCTACCTGGTCATCAAACAAGGCAGCGCATTGAAAGAGTCGGTCGGCTGCCACTACAACTCCGACTACCCCAAACCGGACAATAAATAATCTGCAAGAGAACTCACCCACAATCTTTATTACCGTTTATGACCTTACAGGAAGAGATCACCCGCCGGCGGACGTTCGCCGTCATCGCGCACCCGGACGCCGGTAAAACGACC
>OGYM01002271.1_pt1 | contig 12773 bp, 9 predicted proteins | sample 1576491 | NCBI WGS metagenome assembly OGYM01 (sample SAMEA3541515, study PRJEB24748) | human gut metagenome | biome: human gut; feature: human-associated habitat; material: faeces | place: China | collected 2012 | reverse complement strand
CTGCATGGTAGTTAGAAGGGAAAAGTGGACGCAAAGCACGGTCCACAAGACGCCGCTCAGTACGAGGGGGACCGGCGAAGCCGGTGGAGGGGTTTTGTGAAATTCTTTTTATCAAACTTTATTTGTGATACAATCTTTATATTACACGCAAATCAACTGTCATATTTGCAATTTTCACTTCAATATGGTATACTATAAAAGTAACACGAAAAGCAACACGGCACAATGCCCGACCGGAGGTGAACCCATGCCCATTTCCATATCCACCGGCAGAAAAATGCAGATGTTTCTGCTGGATCTGCTCTATCCCAATCGCTGCCCCTGCTGTAACTGTTCTATTTCTTGGCGGGAATATCTCTGCGAAGCCTGCCGGCAGGAAGTGACCGCGGAACCGGCAGACGCATTTTGTCCCTTTTGCGGAAAGCTGCTGCGGGACTGCTTCTGCGGCACAGGTCTGTCCTATGACCGTGCCGCGATTCTGACAGAATACACCGGAGCCGCCCGGCACAGCGTGCTGCCATTTCGTCAGCAATTTGGCTCAGGTAAGGGTCAAGGGCAGTGCCAAGCTCGCCTACGGAATAATCGCCGCTGCTCATGCCCACGGCGGAGATGTCCAGCTTGAGGGGGACGGTCTGGGCCATGATGCGGCAGAGGTAGCCGTCTTTGATGGCATCGGTCAGTTTGTACTCATAGGCCAAGCTGTCGAACACCTCGCCGAGGTTTCGCATATCGCCCCGGTCGGGGGTAGCGGTCACGCCCAGGACCTTCGCACTGCCGAAGTAGTCGAGGATGCGGCGGTAGCCGTCGGTGATGGAATGGTGGGCCTCGTCGATGATGATAGTCCCGAAGTAGTCCCGAGGAAAGCGCTCGAGTCGTGCCGGGCTATGCAACAGATGATGTTCACCAGTTTTGATAAAAGACTTGCCGAGTTTTTACTCAATGAAAGTCATACTACTAATTCTGATGAAATCAATATGACTCATGAACAAATAGCCAAATTAATAGGTTCAGCTCGTGAAGTAGTAACGCGTATGCTCAAATATTTTTCTACTGAAGGATATGTTGAACTCACTCGTGGAAAAGTAAAAATTATAAATAAACAAGCACTAGAAAAACTCTAGTGCTTTTGTTTTTGTTTTTATGCTAAAATATTAATTATTATATATTGTCTTGGAGGTAATTTAATGAAAATAATTGTAGGTCTTGGCAATCCTGGTAATGAATATGCCAAAACCCGCCATAATGTCGGTTTTATGCTCGTTGATGCACTAGCTGAGCATCTTAATATAAATCTTTGGAAAGATAAATTCAATGCTCAAATTGCGGAAGGTCGCATTGGCACTGAAAAAATCCTGCTAGTTAAACCGCAAACTTATATGAATAATAGCGGTGAAGCCGTTGGTCCTTTAATGCGTTGGTATAAAGTAACTCCAGAAGATATCATTGTAGCTCATGATGATATGGATATCCCTGCTGGCACTATTCGCATTCGCAAAAAAGGTAGTTCTGGCGGACACAATGGTATAAAATCTTTAATCGCTCATTTAGGCAGTGAAAATTTCCCACGTGTAAGACTCGGTGTTGGTAGACCTCTCCCTGGTTGGAGCGTAGTAAATCATGTTCTTGCTCCATTTCCTCAAGAAGATAAAACAGCTGTTGATGAAGCGATTAAATATCTTATCCCTGCTGTAGAATGTATCGTTAATGATTCTGTCGATATGGCTATGAATAAATACAATCCTAAAAAAGCAAAGAAAAATAAAGTAAAACAGGAGGATAAAAATAATGGCTGATATTCGTGCATTATATGCTGATGAAGATGGTAATATCCTAGATGCCCCAAAAGGTTTCCAAGCTTTAGCTAGAACTGGAACAGATATCATCGAACTTTCCCCAGATGATTTAATTCCACTTCCAGAATCTGCTGATTTAATGTTTTTACCAGACCGTTTACCACTTGCCAAATACGGTGATGAAATCATGCCTATCATGGGCAATGCCGTAGCTGCCATCTTACCTGCTGGTTATACTCGCTTATATATGCCAGCTTTCAAAAAAGAAGATGACGCTCAAATGCTCCCACTTTACGGCTATACTGCTGTTGTTGTCTACAAAGATGAACTTTATGTAGCAGCTATGTACACTGATGAAAATGATAAATGGGACCCTGCGCATTACAATACTCGCAATTTGCATAAATTAGTTAAACGCGTTCAAAAAGATTTACCAGATAATCGCCTTGTTGAACATTTAGGTAATTGTTCTTTAACATGGCATTGTTGCACAGCTCAAAATCTATTTTATCGCCGTTGGGAAGCTGGTATTCCATCTTCTCCAGTTTGTAATGCTAATTGTTTTGGCTGTATCTCTCTTCAGCCTGCTGAATGCTGTCCATCTCCACAAAGTCGCATAAAATTCCGTCCTACACCAAAAGAAATTGCTCAAATCGGTATCTATCATTTAGAAACTGCACCAGACGCCATTATCAGTTTTGGTCAAGGCTGTGAAGGTGAACCTTCTCTTGCTGTAGACAATATCGTGCCTGCTATTGAAAAAATCCGCAAAAAAACAGACAAAGGTCAAATCAATATAAATACTAATGCTGGCTATACAGAAGGTATCAAACGCATCGTTGATGCTGGTCTTGATAGTATGCGTGTAAGTATTATCAGTGCTATTCCTGAAAATTACAAAGCTTATTATCGCGGTAGTTATGAACTTGATAATGTAAAAGAATCCATTCGCTACGCTCATGAACATGGCGTGCATATTTCTTTAAATATGCTTTATTTCCCTGGCTTTAATGATAGTGAAAGTGAATTTAAAGCATGGAAAGAATTTTTACATGAAAATCCTGTAAATATGATTCAAATCCGCAATTTAAATATCGACCCTGATGCTTTTGCCGAAATCATGCCACCATTTACTAAAGCTATCGGCACTAAAGAATTTATTCGCCAATTACACGAAGAATTCCCTGATATCGTCATTGGTAATTTTAGTCATTATCAAAAAGGAGAATAAATCATGGTCATCAATCCTAGAGTAGAAATGATGCCAACTGAAGAAAAAGTTGAACTCATTTTACAACGCTTTCGTAAAAATCTTCGTTGGGCATTAGAAAAATCCTCTTTCTACAAAAAGAAATACAATGGTCTTGATATTCATGCTGAAGATATAAAAACTTTATCTGATATAAGAAATCTCCCTGTAACGACTAGAGATGAACTTATTCAAGCATCTGCCTTTGATTTATTAACAGGCCCACTTAGTCAGACTTTGCGTTTTAACCGAACAATCAGCGGTTTATATCGCGGTTTTACAGCAGACGATATTGCACGCAATATCGATATCGCTATCAGACCTTTAGCTAGTAATGATATTAATAAAACATCAACTTTGATTATCTGTGGTAATTATAGCTCTCAATATTTATTGGACTTACATTATGCAGCTGAAGCATTAGGTGCTACAGTACTTCCTTGTAATAGCGTAGATGCTGCTATTGATGTTATCGGCATTTTCAATGCTACATCTTTAATCATCAGTGCTAAAAATTTAAAAACTATGATTGAACGAAATGTTGATCACTTACCGCCAAAAATCATTGTTTTAATTGATAACTTCCAAGATACAACACTTGATGAAATCGAACATCATTTCCATCATCCATTAGCTAAAGTTTATATGTCTAAGTATTTTGGCTTTGCAGGTATCATTTTCACTTGTGAACATAATCATGTTCATGTACAAGATGATTATCTCTATCCAGAAGTTGTTGATAATAAATTAGTCATTACTCCTTTAACATTTGAAGCAATGCCTATTATTCGCTTCCAAACTAAACTGACAGCTTCTATTGATTATAAACATACTTGTGAATGTGGTCGTACTTTTGCCACTATACAATTAGAAAAATAAATCTCAATATATTTAATTTAGGAAAGGGATACTTTATGAAAATCATGCATTTGTCCGACCTTCATCTCGGTAAAAATCTCAATGGTTTTTCTCTATATGAAGACCAAAGGCATATCCATAAACAAATACTTCAAATTGCAAAAGAAGAAGCTATTGATGCTGTTATGATTGCTGGTGATGTATTTGATAAATCCGTTCCTACCAATCAAGCTATACAATTATTTGATGAATTTTTAACATCTTGGGCAGAGTTACATCTGCCCGTTTTTATTATCAGCGGTAATCATGATAGTGCCCAACGTGTAGCTTTTGGAGCGAATTTATTTAAAGACAATAATATTTTTATCTCACCCATTTATGACGGCAAAATCTCTCATATCACTTTAAAAGATGAACATGGCAATATTAATTTTTATCTTTTGCCATTTATTAAACCAGCTATTGTAAGAAGTTATTTTCCTGATGAAGAAATCACTTCTTATAATCAAGCAGTAAAAATAGCTCTAAAGCAGATATCTTTAAATCTAGATGAACGCAATATTCTAATCGCTCATCAATTCGTAACAGGTGCTTACACTTGCGACTCCGAGGAAATCATCGTCGGCGGTATAGATAATGTCGATGCCCAATTATTTCAAGATTTTGATTATGTTGCACTTGGTCATTTGCATACACCGCAAAATATTTTAAGCGAAAAAATTCGTTATTGCGGAACTTTATTAAAATATTCTTTTTCCGAAGCTAATCAAGAAAAAACTGTTACTATCCTTGATTTTCCACAAAAAAACAAATTGACCATTTATGAAAAAAAACTTTCATTTCTTCATGATATGCGTAAATTAAAAGGCTCTTATGCAGAATTAACGCTAAAGAGCAATTATGAACAGACGAATACAGATGATTATTTAGCCATAACACTCACTGATGAAGAAGATATTCCTGATGCCATCAATCGCTTGCGTTCTATCTATCCTAATATCATGCAACTGACATATGATAATCTTCGCACCAAGACAGTTCAAAATATCGAAACTACAGATATTGCCAATTTAAAAACACCATTAAATCTCTTTGAAGAATTATATTACAAACAAAATAATCAAAATTTAAATGATAAGCAAATAGATATTTTACAAGAATTAATCCAAGATATCTGGGAGGGAAAATAATGCGTCCTTTAAAATTAACTATATCCGCTTTCGGTGCTTATGCTGATAAATGCGAATTGGATATGAGTCTATTAGGCAATAAAGGTATCTATCTAATCAGTGGCAATACAGGTGCAGGTAAAACCACAATTTTTGATGCAATTACTTTTGCCCTCTATGGTCATACTAGTGGTGGTATCCGTGAAAATGAAATGCTTCGCAGTAAATACGCCGATAAAAACACACCTACATTTGTAGAAATGGCTTTTTTATACAACAATGAGTCATACACTATTCGCCGTAATCCTGAATATCTTCGCCCTGCCAAAAAAGGAAATGGCTTCGTCAAAGAAAAAGCTCAAGCAGAATTTTATCCACCCAATCAACAGCCAATAACAGGCATAAAAGAAGTGAACTCTGCCATAAATGAATTAATCGGTCTTGATGTAAATCAATTTACGCAAATAGCCATGATTGCTCAAGGAGAATTTTTAAAATTAATCCATGCTTCGACAAAAGAACGCAGTGATATTTTCCGCAAAATCTTCAATACTAAACCATATCAACAATTGCAAGAAAAATTAAAAGAATGCTTCAATACCCTCAAAAAAGATTTTCTCTTGATTGATAATAGTATTAAGCAATATATAGAAGCAATCATACTTCCTGAAAATATAAATTATGACTTCAATCCCCTGATGCCTAAAGATTGCCTTATAAATCTAGAACAAATCATTAATCAAGATAAAAATGATTTAAAACAATTAGAAAAAGATTTTACGGTTTTAGAACAAAATATCAAAGAAAATGAAAAAATTATAAATACTGCTATTAATCAACAGCAAATACAGCAAAAAATCAATGAATATCAGTCAGAATTAACAGCTAAAGCAAAAATACTCCCTAATATTCAAGAAAAATTATCCCTAGTACAAAAAGATTTTGAAATAAAATCCACTTCACTAAATGTAAATATTGCCAAATTAGCAGAAGAATTGCCTAAATATCAATATATATCTAAACAGCAAAATCTCTTACAAACAGCAAAAAAAGCATTGCAAAGCAAACAACAACAAATGGCAAATGATGAAGCCACTTTAGCAAAATTAACGCAAACTATAAATGATATACAAACAGATTTAAAAACTCTAACAGATATAAATGTACAGATTGAACAAACAAATTCTGCACAAAAAGAAAATAATCAACGACTACAAAATTTAACAAAACTCTCCACACTACTTGAAGAATATAAACAAACATCTTTAAAACACAAAGAATATAAGACAAAATGGCAACACGAGCAGGCAAAACTTGCTGAATTAGAACAAATTTATAATCAACAAAATCACTTGTTTTTAGCAGAACAAGCAGGCATTTTAGCCAAAGATTTAAAACCATACACACCTTGCCCTGTTTGCGGTTCTACAAATCACCCACAATTAGCCAAAATATCTACGTTGGCACCAACTCAAGCAGAACTTGAACAATTAAAAAATAGATGCGATATTTTCTCCAAAAAATTGAATAAAATTACCCAATTAGCTAGCGAATTAAATGGTAAATTGCATAATCTTTTTACAGAAATAAAAGCACAAGCAGAAAATATTTTAGGTAACTTCACGCAAAAAACTATCTTTCATGATGTAGAAATAAAAAAATGTGAACTTCTAAACGAAAAAAATCAGCTTAATAAACAATTAATCCAGTTAAATAAATTAAGCCAAAAACAAATAAACTTAAATACACAATTAGAAAAAAATCTATTATTGCAAAAAAATTTAGAGCAAAAACTTCTAACACTAAATACTTCTATCGTCAAAGAAAATACAGATATTGAAATCTTAACAACTGAAATCAATACCTTAACTAAAGCTCTTTTATTCACTGATGAAAATGAAGCTAGAAAGCAACTTCAAAAATATAAACAAACACAAAATTATTTACAACAAAATCTCGCTACTGTTCAAACTGAATTTGATAAATTAAATCAATCACTTGTAGAAATCAAAGCCAAAATCGCCTCACTACAAACACAACTCACACCTCAAAATTATGATTTAAACGAATTAGAAAAAATTCAACAAGAGTATTTATCAACAAAAGAAAATTTAATGCCTCAAATGCAAAAACTGCATACTAGAATTACTACTAATCACCAAATTCAACAAAAATTAATGAAAAAAATTGAACTATTAGATACAAAACAATCTCTTTATAGCAATATACAAGCACTCTACACTACAGCTACAGGTTCAGTTGCTGGCAAAGAACGTATCATGCTTGAAACTTATGTACAAATGCACTATTTCGATCGAATTTTAATTCGAGCTAATACTCGTTTGATGATGATGACACAAGGTCAATATGAATTAGTGCGCTGTAAATCAAGTGAACAACTTCGCTCACAAACTGGTTTAGAATTAGATGTAATCGACCACTACAACGGCACGACTCGCAGTGTAAAAACTCTATCTGGTGGCGAGTCCTTCAAAGCTTCCTTATCTTTAGCTCTCGGTTTATCTGATGAAATCCAATCTTTTGCCGGTGGCATTCATTTAGATACTATGTTTATTGATGAAGGTTTTGGCTCTTTAGATAGTGAATCACTTGCTCAAGCAATCAAAGTTCTTTCTCAATTATCTCAAGGAAATAAATTAATCGGTATCATCTCTCACATAGATGAATTAAAAGAAAAAATTGATAAACAAATTCAAATCACCAAAAATCATGAAAAAGGTAGCACGGCTAAAATCCTTATTTAACAAGGGTTTTAGCCCCTTTTTTTACAAAGCAAAAAAAACTTTAATTTTTTTCAAAAAAAGTGTTGACATTTGTTTCAAAGTTCTATATAATAATCTACGTTGTCAAGCGACAACAACGCAATACGGTTCACTAGCTCAGTTGGCAGAGCACCTGACTTTTAATCAGGGTGTCCCGAGTTCGAATCTCGGGTGAGCCACCATTACAATGGCGCGTTGGTCAAGTGGTTAAGACACCGCCCTTTCACGGCGGCTTCATGGGTTCGAATCCCATACGCGTCACCATGGTTATTCAACTCTTAATAAAGAGTTTTTATATAGATTTAAGAATGCTTTTTAAAGTCCAGATTAAAAATCTAGATTTTAAAAAGCATTTTTTTATTGTCGAAAACAAACCTAAAATTTTTTTATCAAACTCATTAGATTTTATCTAATTGACAATAGTTATAGACAGGTATAGTATAAGTATAAAGTTAACTAATCAAATATTTATATATTAGTAACTTAAAAATAATACTATTTGTGAAATTTTAAACTACTAATTTATATTAGTAGTTTATAGTTTTTTATGAAGGATATTGAGAGGTGCTATTATGTTTGATAAATTAGAAGAAAAGGCTATGATTCATTTTTTTAATAAATTTGATAAAAATCCATTTCTTTTAAAATTTAAAGATAATCAATATTTAGTAGGTAAAGGTGAACCAACTTTTGTAGTGGACTTTAAAAAGACAATACCTATAATGGATTTACTTAATAGTACGTCTATCGCTTTAGGTGAAGCTTATATGAATGGAGATTTAATCATTGAAGGAAATTTATATGATGCTTTAATTCATTTTTTAGGTCAAATGGATAAATTTTCTTTAAATGAAACTTTGCTAGATAAAATAATTCATCCATCTAATTCTAAAGAAAGTCAAGAAAAGCAAGTTCAATCTCATTATGATATAGGTAATGATTTCTATAAATTATGGTTAGATGAAACAATGAGTTATTCTTGTGCTTATTTTAAAAATGAAGATGATACTTTATATCAAGCACAAGTGAATAAAGTGGATTATATTTTATCGAAATTATATTTAAAAGAAGGTATGAGCTTATTAGATATTGGCTGTGGTTGGGGCTTTTTACTCATCGAAGCTGCTAAAAAATATAAGGTAAAAGGTACGGGTATTACTTTAAGTCGTGAACAATATAAAGAATTTAAATCGCGTATACAAAAAGAACATTTAGAAGATTATTTAACAGTTGAATTGATGGATTATCGAGATTTACCAAAATGGGGAAAAAGTTTTGATAGAGTTGTTAGTGTAGGTATGCTAGAACATGTTGGCAGGGAAAATTATCAGCTATTCAATGATTGTGTAAATGCAGTATTAAAAGATAAGGGTTTGTATTTATTGCATTTCATCAGTCAATTAAAAGAAATGGAAACTGATAGTTGGATGAAAAAATACATTTTTCCAGGTGGAGTGATACCAAGTCTTAGAGAAATCGTTTCTAGTATGGGAAATGATGATTTCCATATTCTCGATATTGAAAATTTGCGTCGCCATTATGAAAAAACTTTACTTTATTGGGCAGATAATTTTCATAATCATTTAGATAAAATCAGTGAAATGTTTGATGAAAAATTTATTCGCATGTGGGATTTATATTTAAATGCCTGTGCAGCAAATTTCCATATAGGTGGTATAGATTTACATCAAATTTTAGTTACTAAAGGCGTAAATAATGAATTACCATTAACAAGATGGTATTGATATATTAATATAATAATATAATAAAAAAGAAGCTCTATAAGTTATTTGTAGTATTTAACTTATAGAGCTTTTATTTATTCTTTATGCATTTTGATTATTACAAATAAATTCTTTTAGAAATTCATAAGTTTTTTGAGGGCTTGGTGGGCAACCTCTAACATAATTTTCAAATTTGCTAGTGCAACGACCTATGCCAATGCCATTTTCGCTAAATTCTCGCCAACCCTGACCGATAAATAATTTTGTAGATAATTTATCAAGTAAATTATCTTTATCTAATAAGGAGAGTGCTTGCAGTAAATTTTGATAACATTGTTCACAAGGGCTAGAAGCATTGATATGAGAGGTTAATTTTGAATTATTATCACAAGTAACAGTATTATCTATTAAATTAATGATATTAGCTTTATTGATGTCAGCACAACCGATATTTAATTTAGAAGCTAGTTCAATGTATTCGATATCAAATGGTTTATAGCCTAGATTTTGAGCATAATAAGCATCGGCTAATAAATTATCTATAGTAGCATACATATGCTTATCTGCTTGGATATCAGATAAACTATCTATTTCTACTAATGTGAAGTTAGCTTTAATTAAATAATTTAAAAAGCAGATTGCTTTATAAAAATTGTCTGTAGTGAATAAAGAGCGATTTTGGGTGTGCAAGATATTTTGCATAGCCTGTAATGCATTGTGTAGTATAGTTGTTTCATTTGGTGAAGAAGTAACTAAATTAATAAAAAAGTCGGCATTGATGACTTTATCTATTAATTTATATTCGATACCACCAATGGTTTTTGTAGTGTAATCTTTATCCTTAAGACCATATACAGGAATGTTTAATTTATCTACAATTTTATCGTATTTACAAGTTATTAATAATTGTTCTAAATCATCATCGATTAAAGAACCTAATGCAAGATTGATATTAGTAAAATTATTGTCTTGTAGGTATTTGATTATTGTAGTTAAGATTACTGGAGAAGTAGAGTATAGTGTATTATTGATATATTTTATATCAGGTTTAATAATAATTGTACTATTTTTATTAGGGATAAATTCTTCTAATTTAGAATTAGATAATAGGTTAAAAGTGATTTCATAGAGATTTGCACCATGTGTTTGTAAAATATCTGTTGAGTTCATAAAATTCCTTTCTTAAATGATTATATAATGCGTTAACCTAAAATTTTTAAAAGTTGACATTATATAAATATAATGGTTTAATTATATTTATATAAAAGATTTAAGGTGATAATAAATGAATTGTGTAAATGATTTAAAAGAAAAAATATTAAATGGTTATAGAATTAATAAACAAGAAGCTTTAGATTTAGTGAAAGCTCCATTAGATGAATTATCTACAGCCGCTAATGAGATAAGAAAACATTTTTGTGGTGATGATTTTGATATTTGCACTATTATTAATGGAAAATCTGGTAGATGTTCCGAGGATTGTAAATATTGTGCACAGTCAGCTCATTATACTACAAAAATAGAAACTTATCCATTGTTAAATACGAAGCCTATTTTAGAAGAAGCACAGTATAATTATAGCAAAGGTGTAGCACGTTATGCAGTAGTAACTTCAGGCAAGAGATTAAGTGATGAAGAAATAGATAAATTGGCAAATTCTTTAGATGAAGTACATAAAAAATGCAAAATAAAATTATGTGTTTCTGGTGGTTTATTGAATGAAGCTCAATTTAAAAAATTAAATGATGTGGGCGTAGAAAGAATTCATAACAATTTAGAAACTTCAAGAAATCATTTTGATAAAGTTTGTACTACGCACACTTTTGAAGATAAAGTAGAAGCAATAAAAGCAGCGCAAAGAGCAGGTATGAGTGTTTGTAGTGGGGGCATCATGGGAATAGGTGAAACCATGGAAGATAGAATAGATATGGCTTTAGAAATACGAAATTTAAATGTAAATTCTGTGCCTATAAATCGTCTAAATCCTATACCAGGAACACCATACGAACATAATAAGCCACTTACTGATGAAGATATGCAAAGAATAGTAGCTATTTATCGTTTTATTTTACCGGATTTATTTATTCGTCTAGCTGGTGGTAGAGGATTATTTACAGATAAAGGTAAAGCTTGTTTGCAGTCAGGAGCCAATGCTGTTATTTCTGGTGATATGCTCACAACAAGTGGTATTTCTATTGATACAGATATGAAGATGATACAAGAATTAGGTTTTAAAATAGTATAATCATTTTAAAAATATATAGGGCAATTAAATTTGCCCTATATATATAAATATTATACAATACCTTACCCATTAAAGATATCTATAATCTAACTCATCTATACAAATGTACATATAGATTATTTTATGATACACTAAATGCGAAAAATTGTGTTTTTAAAGTATAAAATTCTATACTTTTTTATAAATGAAAGGGAAGAAAATGAAAAAGAAAATTTTTGGGGTTTTACAAAGAATAGGGCGTAGTTTTATGCTACCTATTGCTGTACTACCGATTGCGGGAATGTTTTTAGGTATTGGGAGTTCTCTTACCAACGAAGCAACAATTGCTTCTCTTGGTTTAGAAGGTATTTTAGGTACAGGAACAACTTTAAATCATATATTGATTTTATTAATGTCTGTAGGGCAAACAATTTTTGATAATCTGCCTTTGATTTTTGCAGCCTCTGTTGCTTTAGGAATGGCAAAGAAATCAAAAGAAGTAGCAGTGTTATCTTCTATTATTGCTTTTTTTGTAATGCATTCAACAATTCATAGTTTACTTGTTTTTAATGGTGTTATTGAAGGTAATAAAATTATTAAAGATGTTGTTGAAGGAACACTTACAAATGTATGTGGGCAAGTATCCTTACAAATGGGGGTATTTGGAGGAATTATTGTTGGTTTAGGTGTGAGTTGTTTACATAATCGCTTTTATCAAATTCAGTTACCTGATTTTTTATCTTTCTTTGAAGGAGAAAGATTTATTCCTATTATTTCTACCATTGTTTATATTTTGGTAGGATTTTTGATGTTTTATATTTGGCCTACTTTCCAAGACGGGATTTTTAAATTTGGACAATGGATTGCTAGTAGTGGCTATGGGGGAACTTTTGTTTATGGAATTGTTAAAAGAGCCCTTGTTCCTTTTGGCTTACATCATGTTTTCTATATGCCTTTTTATCAAACTGCTATT
>OGYM01002263.1_pt1 | contig 12806 bp, 13 predicted proteins | sample 1576491 | NCBI WGS metagenome assembly OGYM01 (sample SAMEA3541515, study PRJEB24748) | human gut metagenome | biome: human gut; feature: human-associated habitat; material: faeces | place: China | collected 2012 | reverse complement strand
CTGCTGCCGGTGCTCAGGCGCTTCGCACAGAGCTACGCGGCGCTCGGGCCGGCAGCGAAAAAGACCATCGAGGCGCTGCTGCCGGAGCTGGCGGCGCTGCTGGAGGCGGCGGAAGGAGCGATGCAATGAGCGCGGAGCAGACGGGCGCATTCTTCGCGCTTGTAAGCGTGTGCAGCGGGCTTGGTTCCGTGCTGAGTCTGCTGCTGCTTCTGGCAAAGCCGGTGCGCGAGCGGATGTTCGGCCTCAGCGCGATCCGGGAAGGGCAGCGCTGTATGCTGCGCGCGGATATGCTGGCGGCATATTATAAGCATAGGGAAGAAAAAACCATCCGGCAGTATGAATATGAGAATTTTCTCTATGAATACAAGGCGTATAAGGCGCTGCACGGCAATTCGTTCATCGAGCGCATTGCCCGCGAGGTCGCCGAATGGGAGATCGTGACATAGGCACAGGTACAGGAAAGGAGCTTTGGAGGTATGGAACAGTTTTTAAAGCGCATCGAAAATCTGCTGACGGTCAAGTCGATCGTGACGCTGGCGCTGACGGCGGTGTTCGCCTGTCAGGCGGTCAGGGGCGAGGTCAGCCAGGACTTTATGATGATCTATACGACGGTCATCGCGTTTTATTTCGGGACGCAGGCGCAGAAGCTGCAGAGCGGCGCGGAGACACGGCATGACGACGGCGCATCCGAGTAATTACACGAAGGGCCGCAGCGCACCCATCGAGTTTCTTGTGCTGCACTACACGGCCGGGCGCAACGACTCCGCCGCGGCGGGACTCAAATATTTTGAGTCCCCGCGCGGGGCCTCGGCCCACTATTTTGTCGACCGGAACGGCTGGCTGCAGTCGGTCAGCGACGAGGATACGGCATGGTCGGTCGGCACGGCGGGCGTTTATACGCAGAAGCACCCGCGCTGCCGCAACGGCAACTCGATCTCCATCGAGATGTGCTGCCGGTATGACGCGGGGCGCTACTGGCTGGAGAACGCGGTCGTGGCGAACGCGGCGCTGCTGACAAGAAGGCTGATGCGCAAGTACGGCATTCCGATCGAAAACGTGCTGCGGCATTATGACGTGGTCAGCAAGCGGTGCCCCGCAATGTGGGTGGACGACGAGAACGCGTGGTTCGCGTTCAAACGGCAGGTCATGGAGGTGATGGAGATGACGAAGGAGGAGCTGCTTTCTCTGAAGGGAACGGGCGACCATCCGTCCGACTGGGCGCTGCAGGCGGCGCAGTGGGCCAAGGAGAACGGCATTTTTACCGGCGACAGCGCGGGCAACTTCGGCTGGCAGCAGCCGGTCACGCGCGAGGCCGTGGCGAAGCTGCTGTACGAATACGATCAGGCACGTAACGTTGACAGCGGCGCGGCGGACATGGTAAAATAAGCGGGAAGAAGGAACACGCGGAAAGGGGGGAGGCGGATGCTGGAGATTCTGCTGATCAGTGCGGGCGCGGTATTGGAGACGCTGTTCATCATGCGCTCTTATAAGCGGCGCGATGCGTCGTCTGTCGTGCTCAAGACCATGGCGTCGGTGGTGTTCGTGCTGCTGGGGCTGCTGGAGCTGCGGTGGATGGGGCCGAGTTTGTACGGATGGTATGTCGTGGCGGGACTGACGCTCGGGATGCTGGGCGATCTGCTTCTGGCGCTGCGGTTTTTGTCGGAAAAGCTGCACCGGCTGTTCTTCGCTGCTGGCTCCGTGTCGTTTTTTCTGGGCCATATCGTGTATATTCTCGCGATCCTGGCGCTCTGCCCGGCGGCGTGGCTGTACGCGATCCCCATCGCGGTGGTGGCGCTGGGCGCGGCCTGCTTCTACGCATACGCCAAGGAGGTGCGCGCGGGCAAAATTACGCCGCTCGGCGTGCTTTATATCGGCGGCGTTTTGTTCATGACGGCCTGCGCGGCGACGGGCGCGTTTATCGAGTCCAACCGGGCGCTGTTCCTGTTCTTTGTCGGCGGCATCTGCTTCTCGACGAGCGATAATATGCTGGTCGTGCTCTCCTTCGGCAAAAACGACAGCCCCTACCGCAACGCGGTTCTGCACGTGCTGTACTATATGGCGCAGATCTTTATCGCGCTGACGATCAAGTTTGTGTAAAGCAGCGCACTCGAAGCAAAAAACGGGGCTGTTTCGCGGCAGCCCCGTTGACAGTCCGCCATGCCTGCACGGCAATGAGCCGTTCCGCCGTTACCTCGAATCCGGCTTCCTCCCGCACTTCCTTTTCCGTGTTCGACGCGATGGACTGGTCGACATCGCACCAGCCGCCGGGCAGAGCCCAGGTCCCGTTGTTTTCGTGAACGAGAAGAATTCTGCCGTCTGCAAACACAGCCGCCCGCGCGCCTGCGCCGGTGCGTGATGTCAGGGACTATTGTGAATCTATGGGCGAGGATCTGGATGATTTCGAGTCCGATGTGGGCGCGAATTACAAGCTGCGCTATGAGGTGCAGGAAATCGATACGGCTTCCGAGCGCAAAATGAGCACCCTGACTCTGCTGCAGAGCGGCTGCTTTTTGACAGACTGACAAAAAATCGATGCAGAAAGGCGGATTTTTGGCGCGAATCTGCCCATTGCACCCATGGATTACGAGTTCCGATCCTTGATTACGTGAAATTTCACGTCCGATGTTGAGAGCTTCCCTTTGCGTATTGGTACGTACTGTCGCGCGAGAATTACCCGCACCTTTTACCTGCCAACCACCGTTGGGATGAGGCGTAACATGCTGATCTTTTCCCATTTTTGACACCTCCTCACACACGAGGCAAGCACAGGAGATTGTCTCTACCAGAACCGTTGGGCTCTGACTTAACGTACTTCTCATTGTTCTTGCTCAGTTGCGGGATCAAATTGGGGTAGGGGCGGATGTTTACCTGAATAGTTTTGGGGTGTTCCTGCAGATAATCATATAGAGCTTCTTTTTTAAAGAGTCCCGGATTAGTGCAACCCTCCACATAAATGGAATCAATTTCCGTAAGCTTAGGGCTGTCAGGATTACTGCAACTTGCTTTCAAACGAATACCAGTAGCTTTCATCTGCTACTCCTTTCTCCTAAATAGTTAGGAATCCAAAAAGGTGTATAAAATCATATAATGTAGCAGACAATAGAAAAAAGCCGGCTCATATGGGTCACATTTTGTGATTTTCCCATATTGAACCAAGCCTTAAATTGTGATATACTATAACACGGCCTAAGTGTATGTAGGATCACATATCTAAAGCTTGATTCTATGAGACACAGTTAGCAGCACAGTGGATTCCAGCCATTGTGCTGTTTTTCTTTGCCCACTTCACAACTTATTATACCATAGACTGAATTGTACGTCAAGAAAAAAGTTAGCACTCTCATCTCTCGAGTGCTTTTTTTATCTCAGTCTGCTGTACTGTCCGTAAAAGCTCTTGTAAAGATGTACCGTCTTTCGACTCGTCATACCGAAGCTTGACAATCAGCTTCAGTCGATTCCCCATCTTTTCATAAATTTGAAGCGCATTTTCCAGCGTGGTGATGCTTTCTTGATCAGCCGTTGCCAGCATCATCTTCATCGCAACAATGTACTGGTTCAGTGCATTCGAAAAAGTCACGGACTCAAACGCCCTGCTTAGAACCTCTTCTTTCGAAAGTTCATCACTCCTTCTACAAAAGGTGCGTCCACCGAAATGTGACGGCCGGACACCTTCAGCGTATCAGAGATTTTGTCAACAGGGATTTCCAGTTCATCGGCAAGCTCTTCAGGAGACGGACGACGTTCGTTTTCCTGCTCGAACTTGGAGAAGGCCTTGCTGATTTTATTCAGCGAGCCTACCTGGTTCAACGGAAGACGTACAATACGCGACTGCTCTGCCAAAGCCTGCAGAATGGACTGACGTATCCACCATACTGCATAACTGATGAACTTGAAACCACGTGTTTCATCGAACTTTTCGGCAGCCTTGATCAGTCCTAAATTACCCTCGTTAATCAAGTCGGGCAAACTCAAACCTTGGTTTTGGTACTGCTTGGCCACAGATACAACGAAACGCAGATTGGCACGTGTCAATTTCTCCAGTGCAACACGGTCACCCTTGCGGATGCGCTGAGCGAGCTCCACTTCCTCTTCAACAGTAATGAGGTCTTCGCGACCGATTTCCTGCAAATACTTGTCAAGAGAAGCGCTCTCTCTGTTAGTGATACTTTTTGTAATTTTAAGTTGTCTCATTCTTATAATACAGATTTGGGTTGCAAAGGTACGACAAATTATTTTGTTACAATAATTTCATCCCAACTTTTTCACCTTATTTATATCTTATCCTATATAACAAAAAGGATGCCGGTATGTATTGTACCGACACCCCCTTTTTCGCTATTGTTAGCTAATATTACAATCTTCTTACCTAACTATCCCTATTTTTTATTCTTGAGTCAAATCAACGGCATACATTGCACGTTTTCCTGACGGGAACATACCGGTGATGAACAAACCTTGCTCAGGAGACTTTCTTGCCTCTTTCATCGCCTTTTCCAAATCGTCCACCGTCTTCATCGGCACTCCGTTGGCTTTCAGAATGATGAAGCCCTTGCGGATACCTGCATCGGCCATCTTGCCATTGGTAACCCCGGTAACTTCCAGACCGTAACCCAGGTTCAACTGCTTCTTCAGCTCGGAAGATACGGGCTTGAAGGCTGCACCCAAGATTTCCATTCCGGCATCCTTCACTACCTTCGTAGTGCCTTGCTCATTCTTCAGCGTGATTTCGAATTCCTTTTCCTTCTTGTCACGAACCACTGTTACCTTCACTTTGTCGCCCGGACGGTGTTTTGCCAGCATTTCCTGCAAATCCGAGAACTTGTGAATCTTCTTGCCGTTCAATGCTATGATTACATCATTTTCCTTCAAGATGCCGGCAGCGGAACCACCTTCAACAACTTCGGCCACATAGATACCCTCTTTCACACCAAGTTCGTCGGCCTTCTTCTTCAGTTCTTCGGTCCAGCGTTCGTCCATCTGCAGGTCTGTGCTCAAATCACTACCCTTGATGCCAAGGAGCGCGCGCTGCACGGTACCAAACTGTTTCAAGTCGGCTACCACCTTTGTCATAATGCTGGTAGGGATGGCAAAACCATAGCCGGAATAAGCACCCGTGGGTGAGTAAAGCATGGCATTGATACCAACCAGCTCGCCTTTGGCATTCACCAACGCACCACCACTATTACCTTGGTTGATGGCAGCATCCGTCTGAATGAAAGACTGGATGTTTGCAGCTTGTCCATTGGAGGCAGAAGAGCCAATGGAACGGGCTTTTGCACTGACGATACCAGCTGTTACGGTAGAGTTCAGGTTGAACGGATTACCTACTGCCAATACCCATTCTCCCACCTTCAACTGGTCGGAGTCACCAACCGGAATTGTCGGGAAGTCATCCCCTTCAATCTTAATCAATGCCAAGTCCGTGCTGGGGTCAGTACCGATGATGCGTCCTTTCAGCTCACGGTCGTCATTCAGTTTCACAGTGATTTCATCAGCACCTTCCACCACGTGATTGTTCGTCACAATATATCCGTCTTTGGAGATGATGACACCCGAACCGAAACCTACACGCGGCTGGGTCTGTATCTGGCGCTGGCGTCCACGACCGTCTCCAAAAAAGAAGTCAAAAATATCCGGCTGTTCTTGCACCGTCTGGGTCTTACTCAACTGAGTGGCACGTATATGCACTACAGCATGGAGCGAACTCTCCGCTGCTTGTGTCAAATCCACAGGCTGGGCATCCGTTGCATGGAAAGCCGCCGGTAGCAGATTATTGGGGTTCTGTTGGAACAACTCGCTGAATGCGGCAGGCTTTTCCTTATTCAGCATCTTATAAGTGGTCAATCCAGCCACTCCAGAGCTCAGGAGCACGATAGCCGCAACTCCAAGGATGTTTTTTGTTGTCTGTTTCATACTATTCTTCCTATTCTTTAAATTGTTAATATTCAAGTTTCGTTTAACATTACGACGTTAAAATAACGACAAAAAACGTTCAGTTATTCCGCTTGTCACTCTTTTTTGTTCTCTTTTAACAGAGGATATTTAGGGCTTAACAGCGGTTAACGGCAAAGACTGACAAATTAGCATTTATGTACGATTGCTGACTGTTAAAGAACTGACAGATAGGGCATAAAAAGACGCATCACCCGTTGCGGCCGAAACGGATGATGCATTTGGGGTAAACAGATGATGCGTTTATACCAAACAGATGATGTGTTCGGGCTGAACGCATCATCTGTTTTTAGAGAGCAGATAGCACCTTAATAATTCAAGTAATCAATGTCCATGTGGTAGTCCCACTGCGGGAAGTAGAGGTTACCTCCCTCCCACTCCACCTCGCCACGCTGGAAGTCGACGGTCTCGCTGCGGGGATACTGCTTTTCGGGCTGTAGCGGCATGCCGTAATCAGTGTTCACAATCATGCGCCAAGAGTCTATACCACCCAGGAAGAAATATTCTTCGTCGGCATTGCGGGCAAAGGCAGGAATGCCGAATGACTGGTCGACAGGCACCCAACCCACACCCTCGAAGTAGACTTCTGCCCAATCGTGCAGATTCCATGCACGGGGATGCATCATGAAGCCGCTCTGGAAATGTGCGGGAATTCCACTGATGCGGCAAAGCGTAATGAACAGCAGGCTGACTTGGCCACAGTCTCCGTGACGGTTGTCCAACACATATTCCGGGATATTCTCAATGGTGGAATATTCGCGTGCAGAAGCCCACGGGAAGTTGTCATTCACCCAACGGAAGATACGTTTGGCTTTCAGGTAGGGGTTGGTTTCACCGGCTGTCAATTTGGCAGCAAGTTCGCGCAAGCGCGGGGAAAAGACGATATGCTTCTCACGCTCGGCAGTATATTCCTTATAAAGGGCGGTCGTCGTATCATAGGGCTGCACGTCTTCCGGCTTCAGATTATGCCATTCGCCGTTGGCGGTAAACTCAAAGGTTTCGGAGAATACGGTCGGTTCGCCTTCGACAGCACGTTTCTCCATGTACAATGTACCGTGACGGCACTCGGGCGACGAAAAGGTGTATTGCGGTTCGCTGGCCGAAATGAACTTGACATCCTGCTGCCGGGCCTGGTCCTGACGGGGATAGGGTAACCAGCAACGGATGATTTTCCCGGCAGGCACGGCATTGGTATCTACGGTCAACGTGTAGGTGACGCGCATGCGCTTCGGCGCAACAATGGCCTTGCCCTCTTTCTTCACAGCAGAAATGATTTCGGGCAGGTTCTCCATATTCACTTTCTCGCTGCCACTCGGCGAAGTGCCTTCCTTGGCTATCTTGATGTCATAGCAAGTGGAGTCCACACGAAACAGATTAGGTCCGGCATTGCGGAAATAGCGTTTCTCTCCATCCAGCATCATGCACTCCAAAGCTTTGGAGGCTTCCCACTGGCGCATCTGCTCATCGGTCACGTCGGGAATATACTTGCGGATATAGTCCTTCACCTGGGATTCCGTCATACAGAAATCCGTAAGCAGACGTTGGTACAGGTCGTCCTCCCAATTATAGGGCTTGCTCTCGGGCTTCGTGCTGCATGCAGAAGCCATCACAAACAGAGCGACGGTATACAATAGCTTTCTCATAACTTTACCACTCCAATACCCGGCAAATCGGGCAACGTTATCTTACCTTTCACAACCTCCATACCCTTGAAACGGTCGTTCGCAATCAGCAGACTACCGTCCAAGTCGGCAAAGTCCACTGCCGGAGAGAATTGGGAGGCAGCGGTAATGGCACAAGAGGTCTCGGTCATACATCCTACCATCACTTTCATGTCCAATGCACGTGCCAAAGTCACCATCTTCCAGGCTTCGCGCATGCCGGTACACTTCATCAGCTTGATGTTGATGCCCGTAAAGGCACCCTTCAAGCCTGCCACATCCTTCAGACGCTGAATGGACTCATCGGCAAATATGGGCAACGGGCTTTGCTGGGTGACCCATGCAATATCGTCCAGTTGTTCCTTGGGCATCGGTTGCTCTATCATGACAATTCCTTTTTCGTGCAGCCAATGTATCATATCGAGCGCATGATGTTTGTCCTTCCAACCCTGGTTGGCATCAATGGCAATCGGAAGGTCCGTCACCGAACGGATGGTCTCTATCATTTCCTTGTCGTTCTCCCGCCCCAGCTTCACTTTAAGGATATTGAACTGGTCGGCACACTCTTTCGTCTTTTCACGCACCACGTCGGCCGTATCAATACCGATGGTGAAAGTTGTAGAGGGAGTCTTTTCCTTGTCCAACCCCCATATCTTATACCAAGGGGCTTGCAACAGTTTGCCCACAAGGTCGTGCAAGGCGATGTCCACAGCAGTTTTAGCAGCGGAATCCCCTGCCGAGAGGCTGTCTATATAAGCCAGTATATCTTCCAGCTGAAAGGGGTCTGAGAATTGGCCGATAACATCCTGCACCTTCTTCAGAAAAGCCAGTACACTGTCCATCGTGCCTAGTTCGTGTTGCAGGTACGGGGGCATGGAGGCTTCACCATAACCGATAATGCCATCATATTCTATCTCGACTTGAACGTCGGGAGTGGTAGTACGCGAGTAGGTGGCCACTGTAAAGACATGGCGCAATTTCAGTTCATAGGGGAAGAAACGCAGTTTCATTTTGGGGGTTACACCTGCCCTACTGTTCACGTTGAACAAGGAAGGAGCGTCATTTCCTCCGGCAAATACATGATTGATTGCCATGCCTGAGCCGAGTGCGGCAAAAGCGGCGGTTTTCAGGAAATCTCTTCTGTTTGACATAATTGTGTGTGTATTAAATGTGCCAATATGCTAATGGGCTAATGTGCCAATGGGCTGCGCTATGTATATGCTACGTTATGTTTGCACCGTCACGCCGCAGGTCATTGGCATATTGGCACATTAGCACATTATTACATTGAATAAAATGGATTCGTTTCCGTTGTATTGAGCGACGCCTCCTTATTTATATAAGGTAACACGCGCGTAGCGAACAACAGTCTACCGAGGTTGTATTCATCGAACAGCTCGTCGTCGGGGCTGAAGCTATTGACGCGCACATCGCCTTGCGAATGGATGAAACGCTTGTTGCCGATATACATGCCGACATGTACCACACGTTCCTTGCGTTCCGGCGTCGCCTTGCGCCCGAAGAAAATCAAATCGCCCGGCTGGAGGTTACTGAAATCAGGAGTGATATCGATATGCTCGCCCACGTATGCCTGCTGGGAAGCATCCCGCGGAATGATGATGTCGTGCATGAAAAGAACGGTGCGCATGAAGCCGCTACAATCCACCCCTTTGGAGGAAGTGCCAGCCCAAAGATAAGGGATGCCCATCATGCTATGCGCCGTGGCTATAATGCTGGCGGCATCCTGCTTCAAGGTGGCACGCCATTTCTTCTCAGGCATGGAGATGGATTTGGAGATATATCCCTGACGGCCGTCGGGATAAGCCACCTTATAAAAGGCACCTTTTGTCCCCTCCCACTTCAGGCGGTTTCCTGCAGCAACATCAGAGACGGTCTGCGATGCCTGGCTGGGCTGTGAGTAGACAAAGCCATAATGCGAAGTCACCACTATTTTCTCTGCATTGTTCCAAGCGGTCAGCTCTTCCCGCGTGACGGGATGTATGCCTACTCGGTGTACCCATGCAATGTAGTTGTCCGGTGTCTGGATACGGTACCAGCCGTCGCGCTGCAACACCCGCACCGGCATACCCATCAAGCCTTGCGTCATCATTTCTGAAGAGAAATCCGGGGCTACCCGAAGATTGCACACAGACACATTGACAATGCCATACGTCTTGCCTTCAAGTCCGGCCTCATCCGGAAGCACTTGCAGACAATCCATCACCGCATATCCTTTCTTTGCCAAACCATCCAGCAAAGCCGTCTTTGCCTCTGCCGAAGTGGTGACACCACGCAACATCACATTCTTTCCGGAGAAAGAGTAATCCACATCGAACAAAGCCACGCGCTTGTCCGGTGCAAACTTTTGTTTCAAACTGTCAGCGAGTTGCGCCACTTCTGCAGGTATTGTACGGTCACCCACTTCCGAAGCGACAGCAAAAAGCGGGATTAACAGAAATAAAGAAAAAAGAGAGGATAACTTTTTCATTGGCCAAAAGGATTTGGGGGTTATTACTAATAGCAAAGCTACGAATTTATTCCGAAATAGATACATGTTTTTAAGATAATTAAGGGTAAAGAATGAAGAATGAAGGATTCATCCGTACTGCATCCGCACACTGCACAACAAATTCTTCATCCTTCATTCTTCATTCTTCATTAATATTCCGTATCTTTGTACCCTATAAAGCAGTTGGTCGGTCTGTCGCTTGCGCCTCGTGCGTATGAGGAAAGTCCGGGCAACACAGAGCGTCCCACTTCCTAACAGAAAGCTGTCCGTGAGGGTAGAGTAACGTAGAAGAAAATAACCGCCGTCGCCCTTGGGCTACGGTAAGGGTGAGAAGGTGGGGTAAGAGCCTACCAGTCTTGTGGCGACACAAGGGCTGTGCGTCTTGGGAGTTGTAAGGTCATGTAAACCGACGTTATGAGAGTTGCTCGCTCCATGTCGGAGGGTAGACCGCTAAAGCTTGTATGGTGACATGCGGCTCAGATAAATGACAGACACTTCTTTAATGGAGAATGGATAATGAAGAATGGATAATTCCTAATTAGGCTTTTTCAGAAACAGAAGAACAGAACCCGGCTTACAGACTGACTGCTTTTTTATTGACAATGGATAATCGAGATAATAGCATGAACAAGCGTATTGCTGCCCTTTGGAAATTCCTCACCTACGACATCTGGCGTATTACGGAAGATGAAGTCACGCGAACGACCTTTTCCGTATACAATATCATCAAGACGATTTATCTTTGCATCAACCGCTTCACCAAAGACCGGATAGTAAACAAAGCCTCGGCGCTGACTTACAGTACGCTGCTTGCCATCGTGCCTATTCTTGCCATTTTGTTTGCCATAGCCCGCGGTTTCGGATTCGATAATCTGATGGAAAGCCAGATTGTCAACGGTTTCGGCGGTCCTACGGAAACCACGGAAGTCATCCTGCAATTCGTGAATTCGTATTTGTCTCAGACCAAGAGTGGAATATTCATCGGAGTGGGTCTGATTATGTTGCTGTGGACAGTCCTGAATCTAATCAACAATATGGAAATCACCTTCAACCGCATCTGGCAGGTGAAAAAGGCGCGCAGCATGTACCGCAAAATAACGGATTACTTCTCTATGCTTCTGCTGATGCCCATTCTGCTGGTGGTGTCCGGTGGTCTTTCCATCTTCATGAGTACGATGGTGAAGAACCTCGAAGACTTTACCCTGCTGGCTCCCGTCGGCAAGTTTATGGTGCGCCTCATCCCCTTCGTGCTGACCTGGTTCATGTTTACAGCACTGTACGTCTTTATGCCGAATACAAAGGTCAAGCTGAAACACGCACTCATATCCGGTATTCTGGCAGGTACGGCACACCAGGCATTCCAATTCCTTTACATCAGCAGCCAGTTGTGGGTTTCCCGTTACAATGCCATCTATGGTAGTTTTGCCGCCCTTCCGATGTTTCTGCTATGGTTGCAGGTATCCTGGACCATCTGCCTATTCGGTGCCGAACTGACCTACGCCGGACAGAATATCCGGAACTTCAGCTTCGACAAGGATGCGCGCAATATCAGCCGGCGCTACCGCGATTTTATCTCCATCCTGATAATGTCTCTCATAGCCAAGCGCTTTGAACAAGACGTCCAGCCCTATACAGCCGAAGAGATATCCGAAGAGTGCCAGATTCCCATCCGGCTGACACACGAAACCCTTTATGAATTGCAGGAAATCAACCTCCTACATGAAGTGGTGACCGATGAAAAGAGTGAAGACATCGCTTACCAGCCTTCCATGGATATCAACAAAATGAATGTGGCCCTCCTACTGGACAAACTGGACACGCACGGCTCAGAAGATTTCAAAATTGATAAGGAAAATGAATTCAACAACCAATGGGGAGCATTGCTGAAGGCACGGGAGGAATACTACAAGAATGCAAGCAAGGTGCTGCTGAAGGATTTGTAAGCACGCGGAAGTCTTTCCGGAAACTCCGTATCTGCTTTCTTTTTGATTATTTTTTAGACGCGGATGACGCGGATGGGAATATTAAAAAAATCCGCGTCATCTGCGTCATCTGTGTCTAAAAAGTAAATCACCGATATTTCTCAGGCTCCACGGCACGAGTCATATCATAGGCACGGTCACTCTGACGGGATGCCACTAATTGCAGGAAATCGTCCATAGTGCCGTTACCTTATTTATATTGTATCATGCGGCTGATGTACTTACCAATGATATCGAACTCCAGATTCACCACACTGCCCACTTTGAAAGCATGGAAATTGGTATGCTCAAAGGTGTAAGGAATAATGGCCACCTGGAAAGTATCGTCGGTGGGATTGCACACGGTCAGGCTGACACCATTGACAGTTACCGAGCCTTTGTCTACCGTGATGTAGCCGCGCTTTGCCATCTCCTTGTCAAAAGCATACCGGAAAGTAAAGTAATAGCTTCCTTCCGCATCCTTTATATCGATGCAAGTGGCAGTCTGGTCCACATGTCCTTGAACGATATGGCCATCCAGCCGGCCGTTCATCATCATACTACGCTCCACATTCACTTCATCTCCCACCTGCAACAAGCCAAGATTGGAACGGTCCAGCGTTTCCTTCATGGCCGTCACGGTATAGGTATCATCTGTCAGACTGACTACCGTCAGGCAAACACCGTTGTGAGACACACTCTGGTCTATTTTTAATTCACTGA
>OGYM01002260.1_pt1 | contig 12815 bp, 10 predicted proteins | sample 1576491 | NCBI WGS metagenome assembly OGYM01 (sample SAMEA3541515, study PRJEB24748) | human gut metagenome | biome: human gut; feature: human-associated habitat; material: faeces | place: China | collected 2012 | reverse complement strand
ATCCATCGACGTCCATGAGATCCGCCAGATGCAGAAAGAAACTTCTGACGCCCTGACCAGAGTCCGCCAGAAAGGCAGTATTTCCTTTACAGGACTGAAGGATGTAGGTGGTTCTTTAAAACGCCTGGAGATCGGCAGCTCTTTAAATATCACGGAATTACTGGCCATCAGCTCCATGCTGACCATCGCTGCCAGAGCCAAGGCCTATGGCCGTCACGAGGACGATGACGAATATGAGGATTCCCTGGAAGAAATATTCCGTCTCCTGGAACCACTGACTCCGTTAAATAATGAGATCAAGCGTTGTATCCTCTCTGAGGACGAGATCAGCGACGAGGCAAGTCCGGGACTTCACAAGGTGCGCCGTTCCATGAAGGCCATCAATGACAAGGTACATTCCCAGTTAAATGCCATCTTAAACTCCAACCGTACCTACCTGCAGGACGCAGTCATCACCATGCGCGACGGACGGTACTGCCTTCCGGTCAAATCCGAGTATAAAAGCCAGGTTCCGGGTATGGTGCACGACCAGTCCTCTACCGGATCGACTCTATTCATTGAGCCTATGGCGGTGATCCAGTTAAATAACCAGCTGCGGGAGCTGGAGATCCAGGAAAAGAAAGAGGTCGAGGCCGTGTTAGCGGATCTAAGCAACCAGACTGCTCCATATACGGAGTCAATTTTATTAAACCAGCAATTACTGGCCAAATTGGACTTTATCTTTGCGAAAGCGGCGCTGTCCCGCCATTACAAATGCAGTGAACCACAGTTTAACACCAATGGCTACATCCACATCAAGGACGGACGCCACCCGTTATTAGATCCGGCAAAGGTGGTCCCTATCAATCTTTATTTAGGAAAGGATTTCGATCTGCTGATCGTAACGGGACCAAATACCGGTGGTAAGACTGTTTCTATTAAAACGGTCGGATTATTTACCTTAATGGGACAGGCAGGTCTGCATATTCCGGCCTTTGACGGTTCGGAACTGGCTGTTTTTGAGGAAGTATTTGCCGACATCGGAGATGAACAGAGCATCGAGCAGAATTTAAGTACCTTCTCTGCCCACATGACCAACGTGATCTCCATTTTGAACCAGGCAGACAGCCACTCCCTGTGCTTATTTGATGAGTTATGTGCCGGAACTGACCCGACCGAGGGCGCAGCCCTGGCGATCTCCATCCTAAGCTTTTTACACAACATGAAATGCCGTGTCATGGCAACCACCCACTACAGTGAATTAAAGGTATTTGCCCTGACGACTCCGGGTGTAGAGAATGCCTGCTGCGAGTTCAGCGTGGAAAATCTCCAGCCAACCTACCGGCTGCTGATCGGTATCCCCGGAAAGAGTAACGCGTTCGCCATTTCCAAACGTCTTGGACTGCCGGATTATATCATTGATGACGCCAGGACCCATCTGGAATCCAATGACGAGACCTTTGAGGATCTGCTGGCCCACTTGGAGGAGAGCCGTGTGACCATCGAGAAGGAGCAGGAAGAGATCCGGGCTTATAAGGAAGAGGTCTCCCAGTTAAAATCCCGTCTTGCCCAGAAGGAGGAACGGTTCGATGAGCGCAAGGACAAGATGATCCGCCAGGCCAACGAAGAAGCACAGCGAATCCTGCGGGAAGCAAAGGAAACTGCCGACCAGACCATCAAGAATATCAACAAACTGGCAAACTCCAGCGGCGTTGGCAAACAGTTAGAGGCAGAACGTACCAGACTCCGTGAACAGCTTAACAAAGTAGATTCCAAGCTGACCATCAAGACCAAAGGCCCGAAGAAGACCATTTCCCCGAAAGCCCTGCGTGTTGGAGATACGGTAAAAGTCCTGACCATGGGCATTAATGGTACCGTCAGCACCCTTCCAAACCAAAAAGGCGATCTGTATGTGCAGATGGGTATTCTCCGTTCCCAGGTCAATATCAAAGACTTAGAGCTGGTAGACGAGGCCACCATCAGCGGACCAGGCGTTCCGACCACACCGAAGAATAAGACCGGAAGCGGTAAGATCAAGATGTCCAAGTCCCTGTCCGTATCCCCGGAGATCAATCTGATCGGTATGACCACCGACGAGGCAGTTCCGGCTATGGAGAAATATTTAGATGATGCTTATCTGGCACATCTTCCACAGGTCCGTGTGGTTCATGGCCGTGGAACAGGCGCTTTAAGAGCCGCCTGCCATAAGAGACTGAAGAAATTAAATTATGTGAAAGAATTCCGCCTTGGCGAATATGGCGAGGGCGACACCGGTGTTACCATTGTTGTATTTAAATAAGAGGGTATCCGTATCCCAAACGTGCAGCAACCGGTATCAACAGATATTTCACAAATGCAATGGGGAGGAATGAAAAATGGCTGAAAAACAGCGTGTAATGATCGTGGATGACGACGCGAATATCGCGGAGCTGATTTCACTGTATTTGGCAAAAGAATGTTATGAAACGAAGATTGTTTACGATGGGGAAGAGGCGTTGAAGGTATTTCCGGAATTCCGCCCCAATATCATCCTGTTAGATCTGATGCTTCCCGGCATGGACGGCTACCAGGTCTGCCGGGAGCTGCGTACTACCTCCCAGGTGCCGATCATCATGCTTTCCGCTAAGGGCGAGATCTTCGATAAGGTACTGGGACTGGAACTGGGAGCAGATGACTACATGATCAAACCATTTGACTCCAAGGAACTGGTAGCCAGGGTAAAAGCGGTCCTGCGCCGCTATCAGGCGGTTCCGGCCCCCACTCCGGTGACAGCAGCCACTGCAGCGCAGCAGCAGGGCGACTATGTGGAATATCCGGATCTGATCGTCAATTTAAGCAATTATGCCGTTCTCTATCAGGGAAAAAGCGTGGATATGCCGCCAAAAGAGCTGGAACTTCTCTATTTCCTGGCTTCTTCCCCGAACCAGGTATTTACCAGAGAACAGTTATTAGACCATATCTGGGGCTATGAATACATTGGGGACACCCGCACCGTAGACGTCCACATCAAACGTCTCCGGGAAAAAATCAAGGACAATGACAACTGGGCGCTGACCACCGTCTGGGGCATTGGTTACAAATTCGAGGTGAAGCGGTAAAACCATGACACATTCTCTTTATTACAAATTTATCATCGGCTATCTGGTGTTTGGACTGCTGGGATTTATCACCATTGCCACCATTTCTTCCGATATGACCTATGACTTCCTTCTGGAGACTAAATCTGACGCCCTCTATGATGAGGCTAACATGCTGGCATCAGATTTCAGCCAGCTCTACCGCGGCAGAAACTCCAATTTAAATGAAGCTGCCCCCAGGCTGAAAGCGGCTGCTACCTACCTGCAGGGAGAGGCCTGGATCGTGGACACCACCGGACATATCGTGGCAGACAGCAGTGTCCCGGCTAAAACCGATGTAACACTCTCCGATTTTGATCCTACCTTTATGGGGAACCGTTCCTACACGATCGGAAACTGCTTTGGTGTTTTTCCATATGAAGTATTAAGCGTTTCCGCTCCCATCACAGGCAATTACAATACTTATGGTTATGTGCTGGTCCACCTTCCGATCAGTGCCATCCAGCAGATCAAGGACAATATCTTAAATATCCTGTATATTTCTTCTGGAATTATTTTCGGACTGTCCCTGATCATTTTGCTGGTATTCACGGTTACCGTATATTTTCCATTAAAGAAGATCACCATCGCTGCCAACCAGTATGCAGAAGGCAATCTAAAGCATAAGCTGCAGTTAAAGACCCACGATGAGATGGGCTATCTGGCTGCTACCTTAAACTATATGTCTGATGAGCTGGATAAAATGGAGGAATACCAGAAGACCTTTATCGCTAATGTATCCCATGATTTCCGGTCGCCGCTGACCTCGATCAAGGGCTATCTGGAGGCCATCTTAGACGGCACCATTCCACCGGAAATGCAGGAAAAATACCTGACCCGCGTGATCTCCGAGACGGACCGCTTAAATAAACTGACCCAGGGACTTCTGACCTTAAACTCCTTAGACAGCAAAGGGTATCTCTCCCGCAGCAATTTTGACATCAACCGGGTGATCAAGGACACCGCCGCTTCCTTTGAGGGAACCTGCGATTCCAAGAATATCGTCCTGGACTTAACATTTGCGGAAAATATCACTATGGTATACGCAGATCTTGGCAAAATCCAGCAGGTGCTCTACAACCTGATCGACAATGCCATCAAATTCAGCCACCCGGATTCCACCATTTTCATCCAGACAACACTCCGGTTTGAAAAGGTATATGTCTCCGTCAAGGACACAGGGATCGGAATTCCAAAGGACAGCATCAAAAAGATCTGGGAACGTTTTTATAAGACAGACCTGTCTCGTGGAAAAGATAAGAAGGGCACCGGCCTTGGCTTATCCATTGTAAAAGAAATCATCCAGAACCATGGCGAGACCATCGATGTGATCAGCACCTCCGGGGTCGGATCGGAATTCATCTTTTCTCTGCCAAGGGCAATGAATCTGTAATGTATGGTAACTGTTCAGTAGGTCTGCGCATTCACTGCGCTGACCGTACGAAAACATGGGCTTGCAGGCAAAAATCCTATTGCCGAAGGCAATTTCCAATGGATTTTTGCTCGTAACTGTGAGGGTACTGAACAGTTACAATGTATGATAAAAAATGAAACAGGCCGACGTTGTGAATCAGATCACGGCGCCGGCCTGTTTGTTTTGTATATTGATGATACCCTATCGCATTTTATCTGCTTATTTTGCCACGTAAGCGATGGCCTCTACCTCACATAAAACACCCTTTGGAAGGTCCTTAACAGCCACGCAGGAGCGTGCCGGAGCACTTACGAAGTATTTCTCATAAACTGCGTTAAATGCCTGGAAATCAGCCATATTGGCTAAGAAACAGGTGGTCTTGATCACGGTCTCAAAGGATGCGCCGCCTGCTGCCAAAACAGCTCCTACGTTCTTGCAGGACTGCTCTGCCTGCTCTGCGATGGTTGCGCCCGCTACCTCGCCAGTTGCCGGGATTACCGGAATCTGGCCGGAAGAAAATACCATATCTCCAAATACCATACCCTGGGAGTATGGACCGATTGCTGCCGGTGCTTCTGTTGTTACGATCTTCTTCATGTCTTTTTCCTCCTGATATTGTTTCATCCCGCCACTCTGCGGAATCATTTTATCGATCGCCGTTTCTATATGCCTCTAACAGACGGTTGATCCTCTTAGTCGGGCTTAACAGCTCGCTTAAGGAAGCATCATGGTTCAAGTTATCGATGATCAGTGCGATATATTTGCTTAAATCAACGCTGATGTAATATGGACGGGATAACAGATCCGGAGTCTGATATACCAGGTTGGTAGTCAGAACACGGTCAATCAGGCCGTCCTCATAATATTTATCAAACATGCTCAGACCGTTGGTAAACAGACCGAAGGTTGCGCAGACAAATACTTTTCTTGCTTTTCTTCTTTTCAACTCTTTGGCAACATCTAACATACTCTCGCCAGAGGAGATCATATCGTCGATGATCAGAACATCCTTGCCCTCTACGCTGGAGCCTAAGAACTCATGGGCAACGATCGGGTTGCGGCCATTGACGATCTTGGTGTAATCGCGGCGTTTGTAGAACATACCCATATCCAGTCCTAATACGTTGGCAAAATAGATTGCACGGCCCATACCGCCTTCATCCGGGCTGATCACCATCATGTGATCGCTGTCGATCTGTAACTCAGTCTCGTTCTTTAACAGATACTTGATGAACTGGTAGATCGGCTGAACGGTCTCAAAGCCCTTTAACGGAATGGCGTTCTGTACACGTGGGTCATGGGCATCGAACGTAATGATGTTCTCAACGCCCATATTCACTAACTCCTGGAGAGCCAGTGCGCAGTCTAAGGACTCTCTGCCGGAACGCTTATGCTGTCTGCCCTCGTATAAGAATGGCATGATCACGTTGATTCTGTGGGCCTTACCTGCTGCTGCTGCAATAACACGTTTTAAGTCCTGATAATGGTCATCTGGAGACATATGATTCGTCATGCCAGCCATAGAATAAGTCAGGCTGTAGTTGCAGACATCGACCATGATATACAGATCATCACCACGGACGGATGATTCGATGGTTCCTTTCGCCTCACCAGATCCAAAACGCGGGGTCTTAGCGTCAATAATGTAAGAATCTCTCTGGTATCCGGCAAAAGCGATGGTAGATTTGTGCTCGCTCTCCCGTTCCCGTCTCCAGGTCACAAGGTAATCATTTACCTTTTTTCCCAGCTCTGTACAGCTCTTTAATGGAACCAGTCCCAGAGGTCCTACCGGAATCGTCTCAATCGTCTTCTCTTCGTATATCATGTTCTTCCTCCATTTTATTGCGGCTTACGCCAGTTTCGTTTTTTTAGGTGCCGGTTTGACATTCCCGCAATAATACGCAGACTTACCTGGGCACCGTTTAAATTTACCTTAACATTATGTACCAAAATAGTCAAGTTTTTGTACCGGATCATACGATTTTCGTCCGTATATCATCCCCATACAGTGGAATAATGGAATACTGACTGATGATCCTGGAAGAGATACGGTCAGAATAGGTATCTCTTAACATGGTCATGGACAGATTGGTGGAAATGATGGTGCTTTTCTTTCGCAGCAGTCTTTCATTGATGCAGTAAAACAACTGGGAGGACACAAAGGTATTATTCAGTTCTGTTCCCAGATCATCGATGATCAGAAGATCACAGTCCAGAATATACTGGTACATGTCCTTCATTTCCTCTTCCGTATCGTAGTGGAATTTATTCTTGGAAAATACGTCAAATAAATCGTTGGAAGACAGATAGATCACTGACTGATACTGGTCGATCAGCGCCTTAGCGATGCAGTTGGTTAAAAATGTCTTTCCAACACCGGTGCTTCCTGTAAAGATCAGGTTGCCGCCCTTTTTCTCAAAATTCTCCACATATTCCTTACACCAGGTATGAACCTGGCGCATATAATCCGCCACAGTCATCTGGATCTCCGGGATCACCACCCGGTCGTCATAATACTCGTAGGAGAAGGAGTCAAAATTCTCCCGCAAAAGCACTTCCTCAATGTTGGACTGGGAGTAGAGCAGGCGGATCTCCTCTTTCTTAAAACAACGGCATTTCCTGCCATCGACATAGCCCGTATCCTGGCATTCCGGGCAGGCGTAGTGCATCTCCATGTAATCCGCCGGAAATCCAAAAGCGGATAACAGCACTTCTTTCTGCTCTCTCAGGTCTTCGATATGCTGTTTTAACTCTTCTTTTGCGTTTGTATCCCCATCTAACAGCTTTCTGGCGCAGCGAACCGCCTGGGAGCTGATCTCATCCTCGATCTGCCTGATCTGCGGCACCTTCTGGTAGACTTCCTCTCTTCTCTGATCCTGTTCGTACTTATCCTGAAACTGCCGCTGATTGTAAATACGCATGATGGCGTTATACTGGGAATTATTCAGTGACATCTTTTCTCATCCTCTCTCACTTATGACAGCTGGTATCTCTTTATGCCGCCGCATATACAGGCTTCCTTTTTCATGCGTGCAGCCACGGAACCGTTCCTCTAGCTTTCACCCAGGCGCTGTTTCAACCGCTCCAGCACCATTCCGTCATAGTCTGTATTTCTCTGCTCAAAATTATGGAATTTATTCTTCTGTGGTTTTAACTGCGGCTGGTTGTCCCGATAGCCAGCAGGAGCTGTCCCTTCCTTAACCGCCGTTTTCTGGCCCCCATGCTTCTCATCCTGCCGTTTCACGTCCTCCATGGTCCTTACACCGGCTTTTCTCCACTTATCCAGGATAGAATCCGCATACTGGAAGCTGGGCTTCTGGATGGCCTTTAAGGTTCTTCCACAGGCCTCTAAGATCAGTTCCTTGCTGAACGCCCACTCCTGGAACCAGCGGCGGATGATCTTCGCCTCCGCATCTCCCGGTCTCCGGTCATTTAAGCCAAATGCCTTCATCACCGCGAAACAGTCGCTGTTAAAAGAAGCCGCCTGATCCCTGGCCTGATTGGCAGTCTTGATGCCGCGCTCATTCCAGCTGAGAGCCACAGTCTCTAAATAGCGGATACTTTTATGGTCATTCTGGGCACAGTATTCTGCCAGATATTCCAGAAGTTCCGCCGACATATGGAGAGAATCATAGAGGTAAGCAAACACCTCACAGTCCCTTGGGGTAAATACCTTACCCATCAGTTTCTGGGCAATATAGAGAAGCTGGGTAAATTCCTCTTTGTCCGCCAAGGCCCCAACCTGGGCCGGAGTATAGTGCCTGCGCTCCTGAGTCTGGACAGATGGGGCGGTGGTGGATGAAACGGTGGCGGATGACATCTCCTGTCCTTCAAATCCGGTCCGATTGCCCGAAACCGATGCATGTCCCTTCGGTGAAGCTGCCGCACATCCACTGTCCTGGCGTCCCATAACCATCCGGTCACTCATTTCACTTCGCGCCTGGGCATCTGCGTCTTCCAGTACGCCCAGACGAACCCAGTAAGCAATCGCCCGCTTCACATCGGACTCTGTGTGGTTTAATGCGTCCGCGATCTCTCCCACGGTGATCTCCCGCCCGTCATGGCGCAGAAGATACAGATATACCTTCACGTACTCCCCATTGGCCACCGCCATATACCGGTCAATAAACTCATTGGCCACCATGGTGGCATTTACCTCAAACTTACTTCTCATATCTAAAACTCACCCTGTCCCTCTCCACGGCTGCTTCCTTCGTTACAGTCCATGCGCTGCCCACAGCGCCTGGTGTCCTAGCATTATCATATCACACGTTTTTCCAAAAGAAAATAGATGGAATTTGTCCACCGGCGGATTGTGGATAATGTGGATAATGTGGATTCTGGCGTCCTTTATCCACGGGAAAACCGTCGAAAATGGTAGATTTTCCTTTAAATACAAGGGATTTGAAATTGTGAGAATTTATTTTATGTAAATAAAAGAATCCACATAGTTTATCAACGGAAATTGTTGAAAACTATGTGGATAATGTGGATAACTTACTCGCCAAGCAGGTTTTCGCCCACTTTTACTATATCTCCGGCCCCCATAGTTATCAACAGGTCGCCGTGCATACAATTTTCTAATAAAAATGTTTCGATCTCATCAAAGCTCTTGAAATAGTGGGCTTTCGTGCCCAGTTTCTCGATCCGCTCCGCAATATCCGCAGAACTAATGCCTAAGGTATCGGTCTCTCTGGCTGCGTAAATATCTGCCAGCACCACCTCGTCTGCTGCGGAAAGCGCCTGGGCAAACTGGTCTAAGAACGCCTTGGTTCTGGTGTAGGTATGCGGCTGGAATACGCACCACAGTTTCTTATGTGGATAGTTCTTTGCCGCCGCCAGTGTTGCTGCGATCTCCTGTGGATGATGGGCATAATCATCGATGATGGTCACGCCGCCGATCTCGCCCTTTTTCTCAAAACGGCGGTTGGTTCCCGTAAACTTCTTAAGTCCTGCGCGGATATGCTCCATATCAATTCCCAGATCCCGGCATAAGGCAATGGCTGCCAGCGCATTGTATACATTATGCTCTCCAGGTACGCCCAGGGTGATCTCCCCGGCATCCTGTCCATCGATCATCAGGCGGAAGGCTGCTCTGGCAAAATGGTCGTAAGTGATGTCTTCCGCCCGGTAATTGCTGTCGATTCGTTTTCCACAGGTAACGATCCGGCATTCCAGTCCATCCACAATTTCCTCATAACGGTCGATGTCACTGTTGATAACTAATAATCCATCCTTCGGAAGCTTCTGGGCAAACAGGCGGAAGGAATGACGGATATCATCAATATCTTTAAAGAAATCCAGGTGATCCGTCTCAATATTCAAGATCACTTCCCGGTTCGGGAAGAAGGATAAAAAGCTGTTGGTATACTCGCAGGCTTCTGTCACGAAAAGCTCCGAACCGCCTACCCGGATGTTTCCTCCAATGGAATTTAAGATACCGCCTACGGAAATCGTCGGGTCTGCGTCTGCCGCCAGTAAAATCTCCGTAACCATGGATGTGGTCGTGGTCTTGCCATGGGTTCCGGAGATACCCACTGCATACTGGTAATTCTTCATCATCTGACCCAGTAACTCTGCCCTGGTGAGAATCGGGAGCCCTTTTTCCACTGCTGCCGCAAACTCCGGGTTATCCGGGTGTACTGCTGCAGTGTAGACCACCACATGGATGCCATCGATGATATTCTCCGCTTTCTGACCATAGAAAATCTTCGCTCCCTTAGCCTCCAAATGCTCTGTCAGCTCTGACTTATGGGCATCAGAACCGGACACTGTAAATCCCTCGTCCATCAAAATCTCTGCCAGACCGCTCATGCTGATGCCACCAATCCCTATAAAATGCACATGCTCTGGTTTGTTAAAATCTATCTGATACATACTGTTATCCACCCTTTTATTTTTTCATGCAGGCAATGTTCCACCGCCCGGCTTTTGATCCTGCTGCTGCGCTGGTCTTCCAGCATTCACTTACTTGTACTTCTTTTTCGGTAAAATGTCAATTCCAGACAGACCTATTTCTCCGTGAAATTCGCTTTCCGGTCAAATAAAATATAACGATAATGCTCCAGGACCACCCGCAGGCCATTACCCAGAACACCGATCGCCAGCACCTCTCCGATTCCCACCGTCACCATGGCAAAGAGGATCATGTCCTCAGAACCATAGGCGTAACGAAGCACCCACGGAATGATCATGGTATTAGAGAGGATCGGAGGCACACATACCGCCCATTTGTGATCTCTAAGAACATAAGATCCAACTGCTCCGATCAGAGTCGCCAGACTTCCAAAGATCACATCCAGAGCCGCCGCTCCGCATAACAGATTGGACAGCAGACACCCTAAAAATACCCCTGGCCCCGCCGCCGGTGTGAAATATGGCAGCACACACAGCGCCTCCGAGATCCTAAACTGCACCGGGCCAAAACTGATCGGCGCAAACAATATGGTCAGCACCACATAAATCGCTGCGATCACCGCCCCATGGACCATGAAATACGCAGTAAATGTTTTTTTCTGTTTCATTTTCCTAAAACTCCTTTGTGTTTCTTTGATAACTGCCCTGTTTACAGTTATCATTATTTTACTACATACGGGGCTGTTTTGCAAATGGTGGAAGCGCTTCCTGTGAGTGCGTATCCCGCGGAGCGTTTTTGTGTCATAGGATGAAGTTTCTTATGACACAAAAAATGGGTACAAAAGATATATTTCCTATCTTCTGTACCCATCGCCTATTTTCGCCCGGCAACGGAATTTTTGTACTCTTCCATCTCCGGATTTTTGATTCGATCGATCCTACAACAAAATACACGCCACATACATGATCACGCCCACAATCGCCGCTGCTGCCAACGTGATCGGAAGAACCTTCTGAAGCACCTTACCCTCCTGTCCCATGATTCCGGCGGTCGTACAGCCAAGAACGATGTTTCCAGGGCAGATAGCGGCTCCGATGGCTCCTCCTGCAGTCTGTGCGCCAAGCACCGGGGCTGGATTTAAGCCTAAGAAGTTAGCAGTAGCAAGCTGGAAGCTGCCAAACAGGATGTTGGAAGCCATGTTGGAGCTGGTCATAAAGGAGCCAAGGAGTCCCACGATCGGGGAAAGCGCCACATAAGCCTCGCCCATAACGCCTGCGATTCCCTGGGCCATCACGGTGGTCTGTCCGGTTCCTCCCATGACCTTGCTCATAGCGATAAAGCAGATCACAGAAATCGAAGAAGGGATGGTCTTTTTCACGGTTCTACGGCCGATCATCTCGCCGCTGTCCTCATGAAGCCAGCCTTTGCTCTTGAAATAGAAGAAACCGAAGATGGCGGATACTAACAGGAACATTCCCGCATGGGTAAAGATAGCCAGCGGAGAAAATGGATCTGCAGCCGGATCTTCGTAACCGTATCCCGTCACCATACCCGGGAAGGCAAAGCCCAATTTCACCTGGCCTAAGAACTCTTTGATTGGTTTGACCAATAAGATCACTAATGTCAAAATGGTCAGCACAATATACGGAAGGAAAGCCTGCAGCACTGACATATCTTCCGGTGCGTCCTCTTCCTCGGCAGAACCGGCGCTGCGGTCCATCACCGGACTCTCCTCCACACGCCATGGATCTTTATACCACGGGGTACGTCCCAGGACCACGATAGCGCCGATGGCAACAACCGTCGGTACAAAGCAGGCCAGAGTTGCGTTAAACTGGCTTACCAGCATCTGCCCGCCGCTATGAATGGTGGAGATCACCAGAACTGCAGGAAATCCCTTTTTCAGAGCCTTTCCTTTACCGTAGAACCAGCACAGCATCATGCCGCTGGTAAAGTTCCAGATCCAGATAAAAGCCGTTGCCCACAGGGACGTGGCATTCAACATGGCCACATTGTCCACCATGTTGGCCTGGATCGCCAGGGAGTCCCATGCCGCACCTAAGGTTCCATAGGTGTTGCCCCAGGTGTGGGCAAGCAGCGGAATGATCACAGCCCAGAAGGGACGCATACCGATCCCAATAAGCAGTGGTGCACCAACCGCCACCGGCACGCCAAAGCCGGTGATTCCCTGTAAAAAGCTGGTAAATACCCATGCAAGCAGCATAATCTGCAATAACTCGTTCTGAGTTACTTTGCCCATGCTCTTTCGAAACACCTGGAATGCTTTGGCTTCATTGACCACTTCATATAACAGGATGGCCGTCCAGACTACGATCAGGATCGGAAGAGCGCTCCAGACACCCTTTAGCATCTCCATGAACACATGGGGAATGGTCAAATACAATCAGCAGATAGATGTCACCAAGTTGCCAGAGGGCTTTGATGCCTA
>OGYM01002259.1_pt1 | contig 12822 bp, 9 predicted proteins | sample 1576491 | NCBI WGS metagenome assembly OGYM01 (sample SAMEA3541515, study PRJEB24748) | human gut metagenome | biome: human gut; feature: human-associated habitat; material: faeces | place: China | collected 2012 | reverse complement strand
CCTCACTCGAATGGAGAAGATGGAGATGAAAGATATAGAAGGAACACCAAGGTCAGCGTCAGCGCCGTGGCCCACGCGGCGCGGCCCGTAGCGCTGGAGCGCCCCGCGTTCTTGCAGAAAACCGGCATGACCGGGGCCGAGCGCGGCACCGCCATCCACGCCTTTATGCAGAGCGTGCCGTTTGACGGCCCTGCGCCCGATCTGGACGCCGAGGTCAGGCGGCAGACCGACTTGCAGCTGCTTGACCCTGCGCTGGCGGACAAGCTCGATTTGGACGCCGTGCGGCCCTTCTTTGCAAGTGCAGTCTGGCGGCGCATCCGGCTGGCAAAGCAGATTTTGCGGGAGGAACCGTTCATCACGGCCCTGCCCGCCGCCGAGGTCACGCCCGCCGCAGGGCAGGGGAGTGCCGCTGCGGAGGAGGTGCTGGTGCAGGGCATTGCCGATCTGGTGCTGGTCTTTGACGAGCACGCGGAGATCCTTGACTACAAGACGGACCGCAGCCGTGATGCCCAATATTACATTGACGAGTACGCCGCGCAGTTAAGGCTCTACCGCCGCGCATTTGCCCAGCGGCTGGCCGTACCGGTGACAAAGCTGACGATCTACAGCTTTGCCATCGAGGATGAGATCGACGTGCCGCTGGCGTAAAAACACGCCGTAGGGGCCGGACATGCCCGGCTCGCGGCCTTGCAATTACCACCCCCCCCTTTATCTTTTGCATCATGGGGCGGGATTCCGCCCTCCCGGGCCGTATCCCAATATCACAAACAAAAAGGTCGTGCCGACGATTCATCGTCAGCACGACCTTTCGTATTTATACCAATTTACGCCTGCCGGAACCGGCTCAGGAACTCCACAGTCTTTGCATTCTGCGGGTGCTCAAAAATGTCGGCGGGGGTGCCTTCCTCGCAGATGACGCCGTCGGCCATGTAGACGACATGGCTCGAAACGTCGCGGGCAAAGGCCATCTCGTGGGTGACGACGATCATCGTCAGGCCCTCTTTGGCCAGCTGGCGCATGACGGCCAACACTTCACCGACCATCTGCGGGTCAAGGGCGGACGTCGGCTCGTCGAAAAGCAGCACCTCGGGCTGCATCGCCAGGGCGCGGGCAATGGCAACGCGCTGCTTCTGGCCGCCGGAAAGCTGGCGCGGCTTGGCGTGGATGTAGGGGGCCATGCCGACCTTCTCCAGATTCTCGAGTGCGGTCTTTTTGGCGGTCTCTTTGTCCTGGTGCAGCACGTAGCGCAGGCCCGCGGTGCAGTTGTCCAGCACGGTCATGTTATTGAAAAGGTTGAAGCTCTGGAACACCATGCCCACCTTGGCGCGGTAGGCGCAGGGGTCGCTCCCCTTGGCCGTGATGTCACTGCCGTGGAACAGCACCTTGCCGTTCGTGGGCGTCTCCAACAGATTGATGCAGCGCAGCAGCGTGGATTTGCCGCTGCCGGACGCGCCGATGATGCAGGTCACGTCGCCCGCGTTGACGGTAAAGTCCACGTCACGCAAAACAACATGGGTGCCGAAGCTCTTGGAGAGGTGGCGCACCTCGATAACAGGCTCAGACATGGGCTGCGCCTCCCTTCATATCCAGATTCTGGGACTCATGGTTCGGGTCCGGGGCATTGTACATGCCGCTGGTGTAGGCCAGCGAGTCAGTCGTGTTCAGGTCGTAGTTCTGCGGGCCGTCGAGCGCTTTCTCCCACAGGCGCAGCAGGTAGCTGGCGAACAGCGTCATCGTCAGGTAGATGACCATGACGATGGCAGCGCTCTCAAAATAGGTGTACAGCGCGCCGACCACGCTCTTGTGGACAAAGAACAGGTCGGTGATCGAGATAACGCTCAAAACAGACGTGTCCTTGATGTTGATGATGAAGTTGTTGCCGATCTGCGGGATGATGTTGCGCAGCGCCTGCGGCAGGATGACGTGCAGCATCGTCTGCCAGTGGTTCATGCCGATGGCCTTCGCGCCCTCGGTCTGGCCCGGGTCGATGGAGACAATGCCGCCGCGGACCGTTTCGGCCATGTACGCGCCGGTGTTGATGGACACGATGAAGAAGCCGGCCTGCCACATGCCCATCTTGATGCTGAACACCTGCAAAAGGCCGTAGTAGATGAACACGGCCTGCACGATCATGGGTGTGCCGCGGAACAGCTCCACATAGCAGCGCAGGAAGATGTGCAGGATCTTCAGCAGCACGCGCTTCCACACGGGGTCACGCTGCTTGTCAACGGGGATGGTTTGCAAAGCGCCCACCGCAAAGCCGATCAGGCAGCCGAAAAACGTGCCGACCAGCGCCAGCAGCAGGGTCGTGCCCGCGCCGCGCAGGTACGAGAAGCCGTACTTTTGCAGCACTGTGGCACAGTTTGCGAAAAAGTCTTGCATGAGATTCTCCTTTATGATTCCTCAGCTTCACCAACACCAAGGCCCCTGCCGCGCAAAACGGCAGGGGCAGGCGGGCAAAATTACTCGCTCAGGGGCTGTACGCTGATGGCTTCGTCCATCATGGTGTTGTAGTCGTCGGTGGTCATGGTGGCCAGCACCTCATTGATGGCGTCCTTCAGGGCGGTGTTGCCCTTCTTCATCGAGATGCCGATGTTGATGTCCTCGTCGCTGACCTGGAAGTCACCGTCGCCGCCGCCGAAGTCCAGCATGACCAGGTCGGGATAGGCGGTCAGAGCAGCCTGGCCGGTGGGGTGGTCGGTGACGACGATGTCGCACGCACCGCTGTTCAAGGCTACCAGCATGGCGGGGGCCGTCTCCTGCGCGGGCAGGATGTTGGCGTTCTCGATCTGCGGCAGGCAGGTGTCATACCAGATGGTGCCCAGCTGGCTCGTGGCGGTGGCACCGGCCAGGTCAGCCACGCTTGCAGCATTGGCATAAGCGCTGTCCTTCTTCGTCAGGGTGACGATGGAGGCATAGTAGTACGGGTCGCTGAAATCGACCTGCGCGGCGCGCTCCGCCGTGATGGACTGACCGGCAATGACGCAGTCCACGTCGCCGCTCATGACGGCGGGAATCAGGCTGTCCCAGTCCAGCTTGACGATCTGAACCTTCTGGCCCAGCGCCTCGCCGATCTTCTTGGCCATCATGACGTCGTAGCCGTAGGCGTAGTCGCTGGAGCCGCGGATCTCCACAGCGCCGTTGGCATCATCGTTCTGGGTCCAGTTGTAGGGGGCGTAAGCGCACTCCATGGCAACGGTCAGAGTGGTGGGGTCACCGTCGCCGTCCGGGGCGGCGGTGTCAGCGGCGGCCTCGGTGCTCTCGGCTGCGGTGGAATCCGCAGCAGGGGAGGCGGTGTCGGCGCCGGAGCCGCAGGCGGTCAGACTGGCGGCCATCACAGCGGCAAGGCTCAGGGCCAGCGTGTTTTTAAGCTTCATGGTTCATGGTCTCCTTTATAAATTTCCCTCATTTTTATGCAAAAAGCCCCGGTGTTCCACTGTGCGGATCACGGGGGCCAAATGCCTTATGACTGCCGAATGGTGCAGTGTAATGCCGCGCCATTGCGGCCGAATAAATATTACCTCAATACGGTATATTTGTCAAGTGCTGTTTGGATTAAACAGCAGCCTTTTCGCTGTTCTTTTCGCTGGCCTTGTAGCTCTTGACACTGTGGAACACAATGTTCAGGCCCAGGACAATCAGCAGGATCGCAAGGATCAGCTGCAGACCGTTGGCGATAAAGACAGCGCCCCAGGTGGTCTCACCGGCGGGAATGGCAGTGGCGGCAGCGGCAGAGATGGCCTTGACCATTGCAATCAGTCGCTGCACCAGAGCGGTGAAGGTGACGCAGAGCATGATGACCAGCGGCGGGAACAGCATTTTGTTGTTGCGGCCCGTGACCTTGAGGAAGACGCACAGGGTAGCCAGGACCAGAGCGCTGAGCAGCTGGTTGGCGGAACCGAACAGAGGCCAGATATTGGCATAGCCGATCTGGGTCAGCAGGAAGCCGAACACCAGCGTGACAAAGGTGGAGAAGTAGACGTTGCAGAACAGCTTGCGCCAGCCCTCGGCGTGCTCCATGTCATCCACGCTGAACAGCTCCTGGAAGCTCATGCGGCCGATACGGGCCACGGCGTCCAGACTGGTCAGGGCCAGAGCGGAAACGCACATCGTCATAAAGACGGTAGCGATGGAAATGGGCACGCCGAACATCTCAAAGAAGCCTGCGACGCCGCGGCTGAAGATCTGGAACGGGGTACCGGAGGCGGGGGTGCCGTCTGCAGCAGCGGCAGCACCGGCAACGCAGAGGGCCAGGACAGCCAGCAGGCTCTCGAGCACCATGGCACCGTAGCCGACCTTCAGCATGTCCTTCTCGTTCTCAACGGTCTTGGAAGAAGTACCGGAGGAAACCAGGCCGTGGAAGCCGGAGACCGCACCGCAGGCAACTGTGACGAACAGGATGGGGAACATGGTGCCGAGCTTCTCATTGTTGAAGCCGGTGAAAACGGGCAGGTTCATGGTGGGGTGGGCGACCAGCAGGCCGACAATCGCACCGGCAATCATAGCGCCGAACATGAAGGTGGTCATGTAGTCACGGGGCTGCTTCAGCAGCCACATGGGCAGGACCGCCGCAAAGAAGATGTAGATGAAGGTGATGTAGCTCCAGGCAGCCTTGCCCAGGATGATGGGGCAGTTCATACCGACCACGAAGGACAGCACGATAAAGGCAATGCCGACGACGGCCTCTTTCCAGCCGGAGAAGTTGAACTTCCTCTGGATCAGGCCGAAGATGACGGCGAACACCATGAACATGATGGAGACCATGCCCGCAGAGCCGTTGGTGAAGGCGGCCTCGACCTGTGCGCCGTCGGCGTCAAAGGCGTTGAAGGTGCCGGCAACCATGTCTGCAAAAGCAGCAATGACGATGCCGCAGAACAGCCAGCAGAACAGCAGGAACAGCTTGCGGCCCGTCTTGCCGATGTACTTCTCGATCAGCAGGCCCATGGACTTGCCGTCATTCTTGACGGAGGCGTACAGCGCACCGAAGTCGGTGACAGCGCCGAAGAAAACGCCGCCGATCAGGACCCACAGCAGGACAGGCAGCCAGCCGAACGCGGCAGCCTGGATGGCACCGGTGACAGGGCCTGCACCTGCGATGGAGGAGAACTGGTGGGCGAACACCGTCCAGCCGTTGGTGGGAACGTAGTCTTTGCCATCCTCCAGCCGCACAGCAGGAGTCTTGGCGTTGGGGTCGACACCCCAGGTCTTGGCGAGCCAGCGGCCATATCCGGCGTACGCACATACCAGGACAACCGCGGCAATCAGAACGATTACAAGCGTATTCATTACATGAATCCCTCTTTCCTATTAAATTTTACAATCGCTTGTGCCTACTACTTTACCGCGATGTTCGTAATTTGTCAATGAAACGTTCACAATTTAGCAATATGTTAGTTTTTGATGCAAAATGTAGAAAATTTGTGGTTTATTTTGTCTGCTTTGCTGCGTTGACAAAGGGAGAAGAAGGGGATAGTATAGGGGTAGAAACGGATGAAACGTTTCCATACTCATGAAGCGGCAAACTGACAGGGAGCGCCGTAGGGGCGGATTTCCTATCCGCCCGTGGCCGTGCGCGGCGGGGAAAACCTTCCGAGCGCACAGGAAATGCGCCCCTGCGGGCTGCCGTGGATATTCTATCTGTCTATTATAGTAAAGGAGACATCTCATGAAACAGTGGCTGAAAGACGCAGTGTTCTATGAAATCTACCCCCAGAGCTTCTATGATACCAACGGCGACGGCATCGGTGATTTGCAGGGCATTATTGCCAAACTCGACTACATCAGGGACCTGGGCTGCAATGCCCTGTGGATCAACCCCTGCTTTGATTCACCGTTCAAGGATGCGGGCTATGATGTGCGCGACTACAAAAAGATCGCCCCGCGCTACGGCACGAACGAGGACGCCGCCGCGCTGTTCAAGGCCGCGCATGAGAAGGGCATCCGTGTGCTGTTTGACCTGGTGCCCGGCCACACAAGCGAGGAACACCCGTGGTTCAAGGCCAGCTGCAAGCCCGGGCACAACGAATACTCGGACCGCTTTATCTGGACGGATTCCTGCTTTGCCTCCGGCGACGGTATGCCGTTCATCGGCGGCGAGACCGAACGCAACGGCACGTATATCCTGAACTTCTTCAAGTGCCAGCCCGCGCTGAACTACGGCTATGGAAAGATCAACGAGAAGTGGCAGAAGCCCACCGACGACCCCGCCTGCGTGGCGACGGTGGAGGCCATGAAGGACGTCATGCGGTTCTGGCTGGACATGGGCTGCGACGGCTTCCGCGTCGATATGGCGTCGAGCCTTGTAAAGAATGACACTAAGAACAAAAAGTACACCTGCAAAATCTGGCGCAATATCCGGGATATGCTGGACGTCGAGTATCCCGAGGCCGCGCTCGTCGCCGAGTGGAACGGCCCGCGCATGTCGCTGAAAAACGGCTTTGACATGGACTTTTATCTCAATTGGCAGGGCAACGGCTACAGCTGGCTCATGCGCAACTATGACGGTGCGATGGACTCGAACCCGCACAACATCGGCAAGGCGTACTTCTGCAAGAACTCCGGCACCGGCATTGACAAATTCCTGGACGAGTACCTGCCGGCCTACAAGGCCACCCACAAGGACGGTCTGTGGTGCTTCATCACCTGCAACCATGACACGATCCGCCCCTCGGCGGGCCTGACGACTGACGAGCTGCGGCTGGCCTACGCGACAATTTTCACGCTGCCCGGTGCGCCCTTCGTCTACTACGGTGACGAGATCGGTATGCGCTATCTGCCGCTGCCCACCAAGGAGGGCGGCTACTTCCGCACGGGCTCCCGCACGCCGATGCAGTGGGACGACACGGCCAACCACGGCTTCTCCACCGCCGATGCGCAGAATATCTATCTGCCTGTGGACACTGCCGCCGATGCGCCCACTGTGGCCGCTCAGGCGGACAACCCCGACAGCCTGCTGAACAGCGTGAAGTCGCTGCTGGCTTTCCGTCATGCACACGCTGACCTGAACGCAGACGCGCCGTTCAAGGTGCTGTACGCACCCAAGGCGAAGGACGACTACCGCCCGTTCGTCTGGCAGCGCGGCGATCTGATCTGCGCCGTCAACCCGGCGGGCGTCTCCATTGAGCTGCCGCTGGAGCTGGCCGAGGATCTGAAAATTCAGTACACGATCGGCAAGGCGGAGATCGTCAACGACACGCTGTCCCTGGGCGCACAGAGCTTTGCCATTTTGGGATAAGGCTGAAAGACGCCGCTTCTGACGGATACAAAAAATCGCAGCCCCGATTTCATCATCGGGACTGCGATTTTTACTTTTACAGCGTTTTCAGCAGCACCTCGTCCATGCTGCGCTTTGGCACGCAGTAGCCGCGGTTTTCATCGAGATAATACTTGACGCTGCCGTCCTGCATTTCGACCAGCTTGCTCGCGTGCGTCGGGTAGCCCAGTGCGCGTTAAACAATTCTACAGTGATAGTATCACCTAAATTCAATTCTTCTGAGAAATCTTTGAACTCGGCCAAGTGTCTCTTTGGAGTTACTCCAGCTTTCTTAAAGTGACCCATCAACGGTTTAGTAGTGTGCTTTTCCTTCTTGTCCTGGAAACCTACCTGAACAGCTGCATAGCCATCTTTTTCTACACTCTTAATCTGAGTAACTACACAAGGACCAGCTTCGATAACAGTGCATGGTACATTCTTACCATCAGCACTGAAAACGGATGTCATTCCGATTTTCTTTCCTAATAATCCTGGCATTTCAGTTAAATTTTAATGCATTAAACTTTAATTTCTACTTCTACCCCACTCGGTAATTCCAATTTCATCAACGCGTCTACAGTTTTAGCTGTTGAGCTGTAGATGTCGATCAGTCTCTTATAAGAAGACAGTTCAAACTGTTCACGCGACTTCTTGTTTACGAAAGTCGAACGGTTTACAGTAAACACACGCTTGTGAGTAGGCAATGGAATAGGACCGCTCACGATAGCGCCTGTAGCTTTCACAGTTCTTACAATCTTCTCAGCAGACTTATCTACCAAATTGTGATCGTAAGATTTCAGTTTAATTCTGATTTTCTGACTCATTAATTTAAATTTTAAAGTTATATAATATAAGGAGAAGCACGAGGACTAAGAGTCATTCGCTAGCCCTCATCTGCTTCTGGTTATTTTTGTTTTATTAGATCAAATCTACGCGACCTTTAACTTCTTCAAGAACGGCCTTAGCAATAGAGTTAGATACCTGAGCGTGGTGATCGTAAGTCATAGAAGAAGTTGCACGACCTGAAGTGATAGTACGCAAAGCTGTTACATAACCGAACATTTCTGCCAGCGGAACCATTGCTTTTACGATACGAGCACCAGAACGGCTTGTTTCCATACCTTCAACCTGTCCACGACGCTTGTTCAAGTCACCGATAACGTCACCCATATTTTCTTCCGGAGTTACAACTTCCAGTTTCATGATCGGTTCAGTCAAAACGGGTCCTGCCTTAGCACAAGCATTCTTGTAAGCCTGAATTGCACAGATTTCAAATGACAACTGGTCAGAGTCTACCGGGTGGAATGAACCATCCTTCAGAACAACCTTCAAAGAGTCAAGCGGATAACCAGCCAACACACCATTCTTCATAGCAGTCTGGAAACCTTTCTGTACAGAAGGAATGAATTCCTTAGGCACGTTACCACCCTTCACTTCGTCGATGAACTGCAGACCGCCCTGCTTCCAATCTTCGTCAACCGGACCTACAGAAACGATGATATCTGCAAACTTACCGCGACCACCAGACTGTTTCTTGTAAACTTCGCGCAATTCAACAGTCTTAGTAATAGCTTCCTTGTAGTTAACCTGAGGTTTACCCTGATTACATTCAACCTTGAACTCACGTTTCAGACGGTCGATAATGATATCCAAGTGAAGCTCACCCATACCAGAGATAACTGTCTGTCCAGTCTGTTCGTCAGTCTTCACAGTAAATGTCGGGTCTTCTTCAGCCAACTTAGCCAAACCGTTAGACAACTTATCAAGGTCTTTCTGAGTCTTAGGCTCTACTGCGATACCGATAACCGGTTCTGGGAAGTCCATTGATTCAAGAACAATCGGAGCAGTTTCATCGCAAAGAGTATCACCAGTGCGAATATCCTTGAAACCTACACCAGCACCAATATCACCAGCGCTGATTACTTCCACAGGATTCTGCTTATTTGAGTGCATCTGGAACAAACGAGATACACGTTCCTTCTTTCCTGAACGAGAGTTGTAAATATATGAACCAGCTTCTACTTTACCTGAGTACACACGGAAGAAAGTCAAACGACCTACATACGGGTCAGTAGCGATCTTAAATGCCAAAGCTGAAGTCTTTTCGTCTTCATCCGGTTTACGGTCTTCTTCAGCACCCGTGTTCGGGTTAGTACCAACGATGTTCGGAGTATCCAGCGGAGAAGGTAAGAATGCACATACATAGTCAAGCAAAGTCTGCACACCTTTGTTCTTGAATGAAGATCCACACAACATCGGAACGATTTCCATCTTCAAAGTACCTGCACGCAAAGCACGCATCACTTCTTCCTCTGTAATTGTAGAAGGATCATCGAAATATTTCTCCATCAAAGCTTCATCAAACTCAGCTACTTTTTCGAGCATCTTATCTCTCCATTCCTGAGCTTCGTCTACCAAGTTTGCAGGGATTTCTTCTACATCATAGTCAGCACCCATAGTTTCATCGTGCCACAAGATAGCTTTCATCTTAATCAGGTCAACTACACCTTTGAAAGACTCTTCTGCACCGATAGGAATTACAACCGGACATGGATTAGCGCCCAATACATCCTTCATCTGACGAACAACTTCGAAGAAGTCAGCTCCAGAACGGTCCATCTTGTTAACATAACCGATACGAGGAACATTGTATTTATCAGCCTGACGCCATACTGTTTCTGACTGAGGTTCAACACCACCTACAGCACAATAAGTAGCCACAGCGCCATCCAACACACGGAGTGAACGTTCTACTTCTGCAGTAAAGTCCACGTGTCCCGGAGTGTCAATCAAGTTGATTTTATACTTGTTACCAGCATACTTCCAATAAGTAGTTGTAGCAGCTGAAGTAATAGTAATACCACGTTCCTGCTCCTGTTCCATCCAGTCCATGGTAGCAGCACCATCGTGCACCTCACCAATCTTATGAGTCAAACCTGTGTAAAACAAGATACGTTCAGAAGTAGTTGTCTTACCAGCATCGATGTGCGCCATGATTCCGATGTTACGGGTCAAATGCAAATCATGTTTAGCCATTTTAATTCGTCTTAAAGTTATTAACTAGATTAAAATCTGAAGTGAGCGAAAGCACGGTTAGCTTCACTTTTGATATAACGACTATTTTCAGGAAGATGATAAAAAGGAACACCGTATTCATTACTTCCCAAACTATAGGCACATTCATTTTCAAATCTTTGACAATAATTTTCTGAACCATAATTATTGCTTGCAGGGCTTTCTTTTCCTTTTATCTTTAGTTTTCCAGCAATAATATTTAAAAGAGTAGATTTTCCACAACCATTATTTCCATAGAAAATAGTAATAGGTGCAAAAGAAAAGGGTTCAATGTATTTATCTTTAAAGACACTATAAGGATAAATATTAGGGTTTTTAAGTTTTTTGTTACTTAATTTAAAGCTACTTAAATAAATCATAGAATGACCTCCTCGTATAATTTAATCTTAATTGATGAGAGTTAAAAAGACAATAAATTTATAGAGTATTATTTTTATTGAATATTGCAGGTTTACTTGGAAGAAAGTATATGATTCGATATAATATATTTTAATAAAAGGGAAAATAATATGAATGAAAATCGTGTTCAAAAATATAAATTAGCGAAAAAAATTTCAAATCAAATTGAGTATTTAGAAAATAAAAAGCATGTTCAATTTAATATAATGTCTAAAAAAATAGCGGGTGAGAAATTATTAGAATATAACTATATAAATTTAATAACTCCGTATAAACATAACTTTGCAAAAACAAATGAAAAAAAAGAAGTGATTAAAGTAAATGGAGAACATATTTACGAAAGAAATGTTGAATTTAGTGAATATTATGATTTGTTTATGAATGAAAGAAAATTATATCCGATGATTATTGAAAACATACTAGATTTTGAAATTCATTTCAAGTCAATAACAGCTTATCATATTTTAACTTTGAATCAATTAACAGATTCTAATCAATTGAGGATGTTTTTTGATGGCTTAAAAATAAGAGCTGCAATTTTAGAAAATAGATATAATGAACAAAGAATAAAACATATGAATGCACATTTAGAAAAACTAAAAGAACAAATTTTTAATTATGCAGATATTTATTGTTTCTTTGATAGAATGAGTTTAGGAAATATGTTAACTGTTTTCACGTGTCTTGATAAAAAACAACAAGATGTAATTTTTGAAGATTTAAAGCGATTTAATATGAATTTCAATGTACAAAAGATACCAGATTTTATTAATAAAATTTTTTGTTTGGTTTCTATTCGTAATTGTGTAATGCATAGTAATAGTTTAGAAATATTAATTAGATTTTATAATCCTAAGACCCATGAACTACGAAAAGTATCTGATAGGAAAAAATATTTAAATATGATTAAAGAATTATGTAAAGAAAAAACTCATGATTATTCATGAGTTTTCTTCCGCACCAAGTGCCATTTACATTATTATTATATGCAAATACAGAAAAAAGACAACACAAAATTAAAAATGAAACAACAAAAAGTAATAATACCTATAAAATAGTTCAAATTTTTAAAAAGTATTGTATTGAATCTTATAAGTTGTGTGGTAATCCACCAAAAAAAGCGGTGTTCCCAACCATTAAGAGGGAGTTAAAAAAGCGGTGTACGCCACCAAATCAAGTTATATAATTTGAAAAAGAGCGAGTTAAAAAGGAGAGAGTATTCCTATTTGGAATGCTCTCTTTAATTTATCTAATGAATAAATAAGCTGTATAAATGATATAGAGTAAAATACAAAGAAGACCTTCTTTTCTGTTCATTGATTTATTTGTTTTAGCAAATAGATAAAGTAGAATGCTACTTACTAGTAAGATAATACAATCAATAATAGATTCATTTATAACAGTAAGTGGTGAAAGTGTAGCAGAACATCCTAAAATAAATAAGATATTAAAGATATTAGAGCCAATAGCGTTACCTAAAGCTAAACCACTTTCTCCCTTTTTTGTAGCAACAATAGAAGTTACAAGTTCAGGAAGAGAAGTACCAATAGCAACAATCGTAAGTCCGATGAAATTTTCGCTTACACCTAAATTTCTAGCAATAATACAAGCTTGATCAACGACTTGTTGTCCACCCAAAATAACGAAAGCTAATCCTAAAACAATAAATAGAATACTCGTTAATAGAGAACGTGTTTTTGTGTTATCTTCATTTTGTTGGTGACAAATCGCTTCATAAATCATTCTTCCAAGATAGATAATCATTAATAAAATAAGAAATATTCCTTCTAATCTTGAAAGTTTTCCATCAAATAACATGATAAGTAAAATGAAAGTAACGATGATATTAAAAGGAAGATCCTTTTTTAAAATCGTTCTATCTGTTTTAAATGAAGCTAAAAAAGCACAGATACCAACAACAATTAAACCATTAAAAATATTAGAACCAATAATATTGCTTAAAGCTATTTCGTTATTTCCTGTAAATGCAGCACGTATACTTACCGATGCTTCTGGTGCGCTCGTTCCCATTGCTACAATCGTTAAACCAATGATTACACTGGGTACTTTTAGAAATCTTGCCAGATTACAGCTTC
>OGYM01002256.1_pt1 | contig 12837 bp, 10 predicted proteins | sample 1576491 | NCBI WGS metagenome assembly OGYM01 (sample SAMEA3541515, study PRJEB24748) | human gut metagenome | biome: human gut; feature: human-associated habitat; material: faeces | place: China | collected 2012 | reverse complement strand
AACTGAATTTCAACAATTTCAAAGAACGACTATGATTTTTTAGTGGACACTAATGAAATAACCATATAAAAGAACTTCATCAGACTCTATTTTAATCAAATAGTTACCACTACTGTATCCTTCATCCAAAGTGATGTCAATGTTTGTGGGTTCATTGTATGCTTCTGAATGAATGAGTTTACTAGTTGATTCATTGATGAGGGTTATGGTGACGTTAGGTAATACCTCGTTGAAGTCGACACATACTGTGTTATTATATAAGTAGGCGTTGGCGGTTTGAATGATACTACGAGATATAGGGGTATCTCCTTTACTAATCGGATCTTTTCTTTTTGCTTGGGTTAGGGCAATTTCTGTAAAAGGATTGTTTTCTTTTTGTGCGTATGTCACAATATTGCTTAAAAAGAATGTCGCAATTAAGATAGACAATAGTTTTTTCATCATTATACACTTTTTTGATTATTGATGCCGCAAAGGTCGGTTTAATACGGCAGGATAAGTGTATAATATTGTATAATTTCGGTGTATAATGGCGTATAATATTGTATAATTGTTGTACTTGCTAATGATTGTTATGATTGGCTAGATGATTGGAGATTCTTTTTTAAAGCTTCCTTAAGAGATATCTCTTTGTGTGCAAAGCCCATTTTGTTTTCTAATATGCGGTCTGCCTTTTTGTAAATAGTATCCCGTTCGCAGCTCAATATATGGCAAAAGTGGCTTATCGGGAGGTTTGTCAGGTACAGACAACATAAGTAGATTTCGTCTTCTGTCAGGTGATATTTTGATTGTAGTTCCCGGGCAATATTATTCCAACATTTGTTGGTTTCTGCAATTAGTTGTAGCCAGTCACCTTGATGCATTATTTCTGATTCTGCCTTTTCTTTATGAGAGCGGATGATTAGAGTCATCTTGTTGTATACCTCAGATTGTTCGAACAGAACAAGTCCTGCCTTATACAGCATTTCTTTTTCGGTTCGGTTATTGGGCTTTTGCTTTCTTTTCTTATAGGATAGGATGATTACAGCTACAATGAGGGTTAATGTGATTATTGATATACTTATGATAGAGTAATGGGTGTGTTTGCTGATTATGTTTTGCTTGTTGCTTGGCATCCCTTGTTCTGCGCAGACAATGGCATCGGGCTGTCTGGACTTCTGCATGCTGTCCAAATAGGCAGAGTAGTTGCGTTCCATCTCTAAGGAAGTAGCTAAGTCTCCTTGCTCTTTGGCTATGTCTGCTAGATACATGTAAGCCCCGGCTTTGGTGGCATAGTCTGTTGTGAAAAGGGATTTTTGTAGGTAGTGGCGGGCAGAATCATATTGCAATATTAGGTAATATGCGCTTCCAAGTAGTTCGAAAGCTTTGTAGCATGTTGTGCGGTCTTTCTGTACGCCAAGATTCTGTTTGGCGAATTCTATAGCTTTCTCTCCGTTTTCCATCCAGTTGTATAGTTGGCATAGTGAGGAGAACACATTTTCTTTTAATTGTATGTTGGACTGTTTTTGGACGATAGCGAGTGCCTTCAACATCATTTTTTCGGCTTCGGGATAGAATTCCTCTCCTTTTTCCATTCGGATGAGTCCTCGTCGTGACAGAACTTCTGCTTGAAGAACAGAGTCCTTTAGCTGAATACCTATTTGTTGTGCCAATTGATAGCTGGAATCGGCTTGTGTATTTAGGTTTTGTGAATAGTATAGATAACCTATATTCAGGTAGATAAGACTTAATAGACGTCTTTCTCCTGCTTTTTCAGCCAAGGGCTTTGCTATGAGGTATTGAGTCATAGATTCTGTTCTTCTCTGTGAATCCCGGTAGACGCAGCCGGAATAGTAATGGGCCCTTGCCCGCTTTTCTATGTCGTTTGTGCCGTTGTAGTAGGTCAGGGCCGATTGTATCAGGGAATCATTGGTTTGGATAATGTAGTTCTTATCTCTTGCTTCTGTCATTAATAGGCCATAATAAGCACTGTCAGCTTGGGTCTGCAGGCTGTTTGTCGGGAATGCTTCGAGCATAGATAGGGCAGTGTCCGGTTGCTGAACAATGAGCGAGTCAATTGCAATTAGGTACTTATTATAGTTCACTCGGGTATTGCAAGCAATGAACAGAAGTACGATTAGGACAGATAGGGTTGCGATAATAGCTTTTCTCATGTGGTGAACAAAGTTCTCAGTTAAGTCGGGTGCAAAGGTACATCTTTTTCATTATTTACTCATATAATTGCTTGGGCATATTGAAGTTTGAAGAAAATTGTGTGGAAGTTAGGAGTAAAGATGGAAAATAAATGAGCCGGCTATTATTAAGATGACAATGTATGAGTGTACATGGTGCTGGAGAAGTATGCAAGGACACAAAAGAAAGTAGAGAATGTGGGCATTTAGGCAGAAATAACCTGAAACCCTTTTCCATTCCCTCGTTTTCTTGTATCTTTGCGACCTCATAATTCACTTAACTACAAGCAATGAAGGAATTTCTGCAGCTGATGCGACGCTTTGTGTCGCCTTACAAGAGATATATCGGTTGGGCAATCGTGCTCAATGTACTGTCTGCCATATTCAACGTATTTTCATTCACATTGTTGATTCCTATTCTCAATATCCTCTTCAAAACGGGGGAGAATACCAAAGTGTACGAGTACATGGAGTGGGGGAGCGAAGGCATCAAGGAAGTGGCGGTGAATAATTTCTATTACTACGTCACCCAGATGATTGAGACACACGGGCCACAGATGACATTGCTGTTCATGGGGCTCTTCCTTGCTTTCATGACCATGCTGAAGACCTCCTGCTATTTCGGCTCTTCTGCCATTATGATTCCCCTTCGTACGGGAGTGGTACGCGATATCCGCGTGATGGTCTATTCCAAAGTGATGCACTTGCCGCTCGGCTTTTTCTCTGAAGAAAGGAAAGGGGACATCATTGCACGTATGAGCGGTGACGTAGGCGAAATTGAGAACTCCATTACCAGTTCACTGGATATGCTGCTCAAGAATCCGATCTTGATTCTGCTTTATTTTTCCACTCTGATTGTAACCAGCTGGCAGCTGACTCTGTTTACTGTCCTGGTATTGCCGGGTATGGGCTGGCTGATGGGAAAAGTTGGCAAGAAACTGAAGCGTAAGTCGTTGGAAGCCCAAGGGAAATGGAGTGATACCATGTCGCAATTGGAAGAGACGCTTGGTGGACTGCGTATAATCAAGGCTTTCATAGCCGAAGACAAGATGGTGGACCGTTTTAAGCAATGCAGCGACGAGCTGCGTGATGCAACCAACAAGGTAGCCATCCGTCAGTCGTTGGCACATCCGATGAGTGAATTCCTCGGTACGCTGCTCATTGTATTGGTACTGTGGTTCGGTGGTCTGCTTATTCTGGGCGACGGCACTTCCATGGAAGCATCAACGTTCATCTTCTATATGGTGATTCTGTACAGTATCATCAATCCGTTGAAAGACTTTGCAAAGGCAGGATACAACATTCCAAAGGGTCTGGCATCCATGGAACGTGTGGACAAAATACTGAAAGCCGAGAATCCCATTAAGGAACCGGTAAACCCGTTGCCGCTGCACGGGATGAATGACCGGATTGAATTTAAGGACCTCTCCTTCAGTTACGACGGCAAGCGCGAAGTGTTGAAGCACGTCAATCTGATGGTGCCCAAAGGACAGACCATTGCACTTGTCGGCCAGTCCGGTTCCGGCAAGTCGACATTGGTGGATTTGCTGCCGCGCTATCACGATGTGCAGTTAGGTGAGATTACAATTGACGGTGTGAATATTAAGAATTTTCGCATCCACGACCTGCGTGCGTTGATAGGAAACGTGAACCAAGAGGCCATTCTGTTCAATGACACCTTCTTCAACAACATTGCCTTTGGTGTGGAAAATGCAACTATGGAGCAGGTGGTCGAAGCGGCAAAGATTGCCAATGCCCACGACTTCATCATGGAGACCGAACTCGGTTATCAGACCAACATTGGCGACCGTGGCGGCAAGCTTTCCGGCGGACAGCGCCAGCGTATCAGTATTGCCCGTGCCATCTTGAAGAATCCGCCTATCCTGATACTCGATGAGGCCACTTCAGCACTCGATACCGAAAGCGAACGACTGGTGCAGGAGGCTCTGGAACGGCTAATGAAGACCCGTACCACGATTGCCATCGCCCACCGCCTTTCCACCATCAAGAATGCGGATGAGATTTGTGTACTCTATGAAGGTGAAATCGTGGAACGTGGTAAGCACGAGGAACTTCTCGAGAAGAACGGCTATTATAAGAGACTGAATGATATGCAGTCTCTCTCATAGAAATAAAATTCTGCGTACTTTGCTTCCACCCGCTTGTGCTAGGCTGTTATGACTAAATAGGAAGTTAATTTCCTGCAAACAGCCTATTAATTCTTCTTTCTCTTCTATATTTCTTACGCAGAATCTATGATGCAGGTGGGTGTTGACGGCTGCCGGCAGAGTGTTTCACGGCTGTTAGGCGATGATGAATAAAGGGCGTTCTTTTGTCTTTTACGCTTTTTTAATATCTGCTTGCTTCCATTCTATCACTAATTATCCTATTTTTGCAAAGAACACATACATAAACATTGCAAATATCATGAAAAAATTATATCCAACGTCTACGACGACAGCTACTATGACTATCAGTCCAAGTACTCTTAATCATGTAATTCAATCGACCCCGATAATACTATAACTGTAAATATTTAATATTCGCCTACCATGAAAATAAAAGTTGGTTTGATAGGGTTCGGCAGAATGGGGCAAATGTATTGGGAGGAAATGCAGAAAAGCGGTCGATGGGACATCGCATATATCTGCGATACCGATCCGGCCTCCCGAGAATTGGCAAGAAACCTTTCCCCTTCATCCAGAATCATATCCGATGAACAAGAAATCTTTGATGACCAGAGTGTAGAAGCTGTTGGTCTTTTTGCATTGGCAAATTCCAGAAAAGAACAAATAGAGAAAGCTGTCCGGAGCAATAAGCATATCCTGACGGAGAAACCCATTGCCGATACCATTGATAAGGAATGGGAAATTGTGGACCTGATTGAAAAGTATGATCGCATTGCCGCTGTCAACCTTTATCTGCGGAACTCCTGGTATCACCAGGCTATGAAGCAGTTTATCGATGAAGGCGAGATTGGTGAACTGGCTATCTTGCGCATCTGCCACATGACTCCGGGATTGGCGCCGGGCGAGGGACACGAATATGAGGGTCCCGCCTACCACGACTGCGGCATGCACTACATAGACATCGCCCGCTGGTATGCCGACAGTGAATACAAGACCTGGCATGCCCAAGGCATGCGGATGTGGGACTACAAGGACCCTTGGTGGGTACAGTGCCACGGTACGTTCGAGAACGGCATCGCCTTCGATGTCACACAAGGCTTCGTCTACGGACAACTCTCCAGAAACCAGACTCATAATGCATATACGGACATTATCGGTACAAAAGGTATCGTGCGCATGACGCATGATTTCCGGACTGCCGTAGTGGAACTTCACGGCGTGAACCGTACGCTTCGCCTGGAGAAACCGTTTGGCGGAAAGAACCTGGACAAGCTCTGCAACATTATGGCAGACTCCATCGAGAGCGGGAAACGCGATCCGAGATTGCCGCAGATGCGAGACTCGGCCATTGCTTCCCAATACGGATGGACCTTCCTGGAGGATGCGCGCCGCCACGACCTGCCCGGCATAGGCGACTTGCAGACGCTGGAGGAAATCAAGGAGCGCCGGAGGCATATGAAAGAAGGTTACGGACTGCTCCGTCCGAAGAAAACGGTAGTCTGATGCCTACTGTAATTAAGGATTGTTTTAAAACTCATTATATTAACCGATTTTAAAATCTAAAGAACCATGTCGAAATTTACAAGAAGAGAATTTCTTAAGACCGGAGGTTTAGCTTTGGCGGGTCTTACCATTGCTCCAAGCAGCATTTTGGGTAAGAGCCACGGACACGTGCCTCCCAGTGACCGTTTGAACATTGCTGCCGTAGGTATCGGCGGTATGGGACACACCAACATCAACCATGTGAAGGCTACGGAAAATATCGTGGCGCTTTGTGACGTAGACTGGCGCTACGCGAAAGGTGTGTTCGATGAGCTTCCCAATGCGAAGAAGTATTGGGACTATCGTAAGATGTACGATGAGATGGGTAAGGACATCGATGCCGTTATCATCGCTACTGCCGACCATACACATGCCATCATTACTGCTGATGCCATGACGATGGGCAAACATGTATATTGCCAGAAACCGTTGACGCACTCCGTATATGAGTCCCGTCTGCTTACCCGCCTGGCCGCTTCTACGGGAGTAGTTACCCAGATGGGTAACCAGGGTTCTTCGGACGAGGGTACCGACTTGGTATGCGAGTGGATATGGAACGGCGAAATCGGTGACGTGACGAAGGTGGAATGTGCTACCGACCGTCCCATCTGGCCGCAAGGATTGAATGTTCCCGAAAAGGAAGACCGCATTCCCAAAACCCTGAACTGGGATTTGTTTACCGGTCCTGCCAAGATGAATCCATATAACGAAATCTATCATCCCTGGAACTGGCGCGGATGGTGGGATTATGGTACGGGTGCTTTGGGCGATATGGCTTGCCACATCCTGCACCAGCCGTTCAGAGCTTTGAAGTTGCTGTATCCTACCAAGGTAGAAGGTTCATCTACATTGTTGCTCAATGCCTGCGCTCCGCAAGCACAGCATGTGAAGCTGACTTTCCCCGCACGTGAGAATATGCCGAAGGTGGCTATGCCCGAAGTGGAAGTTCACTGGTATGATGGTGGCATGATGCCCGACCGTCCGAAAGGCTTCCCCGAAGGAAAGCAACTGATGCAGAGCGGTGGCGGTCTGACTATCTTCCACGGAACGAAGGATACGCTGATTTGCGGTTGCTACGGACAGAACCCGTGGTTACTTTCTGGCCGCGTGCCCAATGCACCGAAGGTTTGCCGCCGTGTGCCGAAGGCTATGAATGGCGGTCATGAGATGGATTGGGTACGTGCTTGTAAGGAAAGTCCTTCCAGCCGCGTGATGCCTAAGTCTGATTTCTCCGAAGCGGGACCGATGAACGAAATGGTGGCAATGGGTGTATTGGCCATCCGTCTGCAGGGCCTGAACAAGACACTGGAATGGGACGGAGCCAACATGCGCTTCACCAATATCGGTGACAACGAGACATTGCGTACAGTCATCAAGGACGGCTTCAAGATACACAACGGCCATCCGAGCTTCGACAAGACATGGACAGATCCGGTAAATGCCAAGGCTTTTGCAGAAGAGCTCATCAAGCATAACTACCGTGAAGGCTGGAAGTTGCCCGATATGCCCAGATAAACATTAAAAAGAGTATCGGAACCAGGTTCCGATGCTCATAAACGAATACTAATCATTTAATTTTTCAGATTATGAAGAAAATATATTATTCTTTGGCTTGTTGCCTTATCGGAGGTATGCTCGCCTCTTGCGGTGGCGGTGCAAAGAAATCGAACGCTACGGAGGAAGCTGCAGCTCCTACTACTACTGCGGTGTCTTATTCCAAGTCTCTGAAAGCGCCTGAAACGGACAGCTTGAACCTGCCGATTGATGCGGACGGTTATATCACTATCTTTGATGGAAAGAGCCTGGACGGATGGCGTGGATACGGTAAGGACAAAGTGCCTTCCAGATGGATTATTGAGGATGGTTGCCTCAAATTCTGTGGAACCGGTACCGGCGAAGGACAGACCGGTGAGGGCGGTGACTTGATTTTCGCCCATAAGTTCAAGAACTTTGAGCTGGAACTGGAATGGAAGATTTCCAAAGGTGGTAACTCCGGTATCTTCTATCTGGCTCAGGAAGTTACTTCAAAGGACAAGGACGGCAACGAAGTGTTGGAACCCATCTATATCTCTGCTCCCGAGTTCCAGGTGCTGGATAACGCCAATCATCCGGATGCCAAACTGGGTAAGGACAACAACCGTCAGGCTGCTTCCTTGTACGACATGATACCGGCTGTTCCGCAGAACGCCAAACCTTTCGGCGAATGGAACAAGGCAAAGATTATGGTATACAAAGGTACTGTAGTTCACGGACAGAACGATGAAAACGTACTGGAATATCACTTGTGGACTAAGCAATGGACTGAAATGTTGCAGGCAAGCAAGTTCAGCGAAGAGAAGTGGCCCTTGGCTTTCGAACTGTTGAACAACTGTGGCGGCGAAAACCACGAAGGCTTTATCGGTGTGCAGGATCATGGCGACGATGTTTGGTACCGCAACATCCGTGTAAAGGTTCTCGACTAATTCCTTCTAAAAAGATAGTACTATGAGAATCAAACATATGATGATTTTGTCGGCACTGTGCTTATCCATGATGGCCACAAGCTGCAGCAGCCACAGCACGGAAACGGCGCCGGAAACGACGAAAAAGGAAGTAGCCATCCAGCTCTATTCTGTAAGAGACTTGGTGAAGGACGGCAGTAACCTCGACCAGATTCTGAAGGATTTGGCTGATATGGGCTATACCAGTGTGGAGGCCGCCAACTACAATGACGGTAAGTTCTACGGCAAGACTCCCCAGGAGTTCAAACAGATGGTGGAAAAGAGCGGTATGACCGTGCTTTCTTCGCACACTACCCACGGGTTGTCGGACGAGGAACTGGCTTCGGGCGACTTTACGGAAGCCTTGAAATGGTGGGATCAGTGCATTGCTGCCCATAAGGAGGCCGGTATGGAGTATATCGTGACTCCGTATCTCTCCGTTCCCAAGACATTGAAAGACTTGCAGACCTACTGCGACTATTACAATGAAGTGGGCAAGCGCTGCCAGGCTGCCGGTTTGAAATACGGTTACCACAATCATGCCCATGAATTCCAGAAAGTGGAAGACAAGGAGCTGATGCTGGACTACATGCTGCAACACACCAATCCCGAATATGTATTCTTCCAGATGGACGTTTACTGGGTAGTGCGCGGCCAGAACAGCCCGGTGGATTACTTCAACAAGTATCCCGGACGCTTCACCATGCTCCATATCAAGGATCACCGCGAGATTGGGCAGAGTGGTATGGTAGGTTATGATGCTATCTTCAAGAATACGGATACTGCTGGCGTGCGCCACATCGTAGCTGAGATTGAGAAATACAGCTGCCCCGTAGAAGAGAGTGTGAAGCAGAGTCTTGACTACTTGCTTGATGCTCCTTTCGTGAAGGCATCGTATAGCAAATAAAACATGATGGCGGCTATTCATTCATAAGCTCGGCCGCATCATTTTCTTGACGCGGGCACAACCGGATGAAGAATCCGGGGTGCCCGCGTTTTTTTACTTCCTTCCGAAGTCGGCCGGAATTTCCCCCCATTGCTTTGTCTCCCATTTTAGGATGCGGGTGGTGTAGGTGTTTTCGCGCAACCACTTCTCCGCACGTTCTATCAGGCGGAAAAGCTCTTCGGTCTTGGCGTCGCGCGGCAGTTTGGTCTTGCATTTTTTCTGTTTTATCCAGTTGATGGCGTTCACGCTGTCACTGTAGATGGGCATGTCGAAACCTTTCTGTTTCAACAAGGCAAGTCCGTGGACAATGGCAAGGAACTCGCCGATATTGTTGGTTCCGTACATCGGCCCGAAGTGGAAGATTTCCTGACGGCTGGCGACGTGTACTCCCCGGTACTCCATGGCACCGGGGTTTCCGCTGCAAGCCGCGTCTACGGCAAGGCTGTTTTCCGCGACGGCGGTGGGGAGGGGAGCGTCGGTGCCGGGAGTAGTCTTGGCAGGAGAGGGAGCCGACCGTTTGATGTACGCGTACGGCGAAGAGGCAAAGGCTTTTTCCGCTTCCTCGCGTGATTCGAACGACTTGTATTTCGCTCCTTCGTAACCTTTGGTCTGTAGTTGGCAGTCTGTCCAGGAAGTGTAGATACCCGGGCTGACTCCCGCCCATACGACGTAATATTTTTCTTTCTTCATAACTGCGGACAAAGGTAAAAAAGAAAATCCGAACAACTTAACTCTTTCATTTGTTTCTTTGTATGGCGGATATAAAATAAAGAAGAGAAGACTCAATAAAAAAAGAAAGGACAAAAAATGAAGAGAACATTTGCAGAAGCCATGGCGCATCGCCGTAGTTATTACTCTATCGGCAGCGATTCGCCAGTACTGGATGAAGAAATAGTACACATTATTCGTGAAGCCGTAAAGAATGTGCCGTCAGCTTTCAATTCACAGTCTACAAGAATTGTATTGTTGCTGGGCGACGAACATAAAAAATTGTGGAACATCGTGAAGGAAACCCTGAAAGCACGCATCTCTGCCGAGGCTTTTGCCAAGACGGAAGCCAAGATTGACGGCTGTTTTGCCAGCGGACACGGTACTGTGCTCTATTTTGAAGATACTTCTGTAGTCAAGAAGCTGCAGGAAGCATTCCCTTCCTATAAGGATAATTTCCCCACTTGGTCACAGCACACCTCCGCTATGCACCAGTTTGCCATCTGGACTATGCTGGAAGATATGGGGTTGGGAGCCTCCCTGCAACATTATAACCCCTTGATTGACGACGAGGTACGTCGCACCTGGAACCTGCCCGACGACTGGATGATGATTGCACAGATGCCCTTCGGTACACCCACCGGTGAACCGGGAGAAAAGGAATTCGAAGATTTAAGCAAGCGTATCAAAATTTTTCTCTGATACAGAGGCGTTTTCAGCTTGGAATTGCTACCTTTGCAGGAAACCTGTAACTCGTAGCAGATATGATACGTATTTTCTTGACCGGCTACATGGGAGCCGGTAAAACTACTTTAGGAAAGGCTTTTGCCCGCGAAATGAATGTGCCGTTCATTGATTTGGACTGGTACATCGAAGAACGTTTTCACAAATCAATCCGTGAATTGTTCACCGAGCGGGGAGAAGCCTCTTTTCGTGAATTGGAGCGAAACATGCTGCATGAAGTAGGGGAATTTGAGGATGTCGTGGTCTCTACCGGTGGCGGTACTCCTTGTTTTTTTGACAATATGGAGTATATGAACGGTTGCGGGCAGACGGTGTTTCTGGATGTACACCCCGATATTCTGTTCCGCCGGCTCCGGGTGGCGAAGCAGCAACGCCCCATCCTGCAAGGCAAGACGGACGAAGATTTGCGCACCTTCATTGTGGAGGCGCTGGATAAGCGTGAGCCTTTCTACTCGCAGGCCCGTTATCGCTTTGATGCCGGTTATCTGGAAAGCCGCAGCCAGATTAGCGAATCCGTGCAACGGTTACGCCAACTTTTAGGACTTTAATCCCTTGTAAATGTGTATTTTTCAGTCCGAGGAGCTGGATATATTAGATTTATGTGTATTTTTGTCGCCCCCTTTATAAGACACACTATAGTGGGAAAATAGTAAATTGTAAATAGTCTAATAGTAAATGTACTGATGAGAAAATGGCGTATTGAAGATTCAGAAGAGCTGTACAACGTAACTGGTTGGGGCACTTCGTACTTTGGTATCAATGACAAAGGTCATGTTGTGGTGACACCGCGTAAGGATGGGGTTGCCGTCGATTTAAAAGAGTTGGTGGACGAGTTGCAGTTGCGCGATGTAGCGGCTCCGGTATTGGTGCGTTTTCCCGATATTCTGGACAACCGCATCGAGAAGGTGTCCTGCTGCTTCAGACAGGCAGCCGACGAGTACGGGTATAAAGGAGAGAACTTTATTATCTATCCCATTAAAGTGAATCAGATGCGTCCCGTGGTAGAAGAGATGATTAACCATGGGAAGAAGTTCAATCTGGGGCTGGAAGCGGGTTCAAAGCCGGAGTTGCATGCTGTGATAGGGGTCAATACAGACCCGGGTTCCCTCGTGGTTTGTAACGGATATAAGGACGAGAGCTTCATTGAACTGGCACTGTTGGCACAGAAAATGGGCAAACGCATTTTTCTTGTTGTAGAGAAACTTAATGAGTTGAATCTTATTGCCAAGATGGCGAAGCAATTGAAGGTGAAACCTAATATCGGCATTCGCATTAAATTGGCTTCCAGTGGAAGTGGCAAATGGGAAGAAAGCGGAGGAGATGCCAGCAAGTTCGGACTGACATCCAGTGAACTGCTCGAAGCGCTGGACTTCTTGGAGAAAAAAGATATGAAGGACTGTCTGAAGCTGATACATTTCCATATCGGCAGTCAGATAACCAAGATACGCCGCATCAAGAATGCTTTGCGTGAAGCTTCGCAATTCTTTGTGCAGCTGAACAAGATGGGCTTCAACATCGAATTCGTGGATACTGGTGGCGGTATGGGAGTTGATTATGACGGTACACGCTCTTCAAGTAGCGAAAGCTCCGTCAACTATTCCATCCAGGAATATGTCAACGATGTGGTGTCGACTTTCGTTGATGTTGCCGACAAACACGGGTTCCCTCATCCCAATATCATTACCGAGACGGGACGCAGCCTGACTGCCCATCACTCCGTGCTTATCTTCGAAGTGCTGGAAACGGCTTCCCTGCCCGAAATGGACGACGACTGGGAACCGGGAGAGGATGCTCACGAACTGGTGAAGGAACTGTATGACATCTGGGATAATCTGAGCCAGCGCAGTATGCTGGAACCTTGGCACGATGCGCAGCAGATACGCGAAGAGGCACTCGACCTTTTCAGCCATGGCATCGTCGACCTGAATACGCGTGCACAAATAGAGAAACTCTACTGGAGTATCTGCCGCGAAATCAACTCCATTGCCAGCGGCATGAAGCACTGCCCCGAGGAATTCCGCAAGTTGAGCAAGCTGCTTGCCGACAAGTATTTCTGTAACTTCTCGCTGTTCCAGTCATTGCCCGATTCCTGGGCTATCGACCAGATGTTCCCCATC
>OGYM01002255.1_pt1 | contig 12840 bp, 10 predicted proteins | sample 1576491 | NCBI WGS metagenome assembly OGYM01 (sample SAMEA3541515, study PRJEB24748) | human gut metagenome | biome: human gut; feature: human-associated habitat; material: faeces | place: China | collected 2012 | reverse complement strand
CGGCGGTCTTGAAAACCGTTGAGCTGCGAGGCTCCGGGGGTTCGAATCCCTCTCTTTCCGCTGAAGTACGACGAATAAAACAGCAAAACCCTGCAAATGTGACATTTGCGGGGTTTTGTGCGTTTAGCCCACAGGCATTAGAAAGCAATGTAACGCAGGTCGGGAGTGGCCTATCCGGTGTACCGGATTTTTGATTGGATAAGTACACCGAATTGCTAATAATACACTGTATTTCATAATTTTACCTCTTGACATAAGACGCTTGGGATAGTATCTTTGCAACCTAAAATTTAGTGTCTATGGAAAGGACGACATTCAGCCTGCTGTTTTACATCCGCAGGACAAAACTCAACAAGGAGGGCGAAGCCCCGATTTTCATGCGTGTGACCGTGAACGGCCAACGCGCAGATGCCTCGGTAAAGCGATTTATCGCTCCCCGGCTGTGGAATACCGCCAAAGGAAAAGCCGTCGAAAATGGCCGCGGTTGTCGTGAGTTGAATCTCTATCTCGACGCGGTGTCGGCCAACGTACTCCGTGCCCGGCGGAATCTGGAGTTGGAGGGCGCGGAGATTTCCGCGCACACAGTACTCAACCGATATTTGGGTAAGGATCGTCCGGTGCGTCATACGTTGGTCGAGGTATTTGTGGAACACAATGAAAAACAAAAGAAGTTAGCGGGGATCGATGTTGCGCCGGCAACGGCTGTGCGCTATGAAACATGCCGGAAGCTGATTGAGCAGTTTTTACGACAGGCATATCGCCGTAACGATATTTATTTGGATGAATTGTCCCGGCAGTTCGTTGAGGACTATGAGTTTTTTCTCAAAACCGAACGCAGGTGTAGCCATAATACGACTATTCAATATTTGAAGAATCTGAAAAAGATAATCCGGATAGCTATGATGAAAGGCTGGTTGTTGGCTGATCCTTTTGCTGAAATCCGATTTCACAAAGAGCAGGTAGAACGCGATTTTCTTGAAAAGGCCGAGTTGAAGAAACTGCTTGACAAGTCAATCGACATTCCCCGGTTATCGCAGGTACGGGATATTTTCGGGTTTTGTTGCCTGACCGGGTTGGCGTTTTCAGACGTAAAACAACTGCGGGCGGAGCATATTGCGATAGACATTAACGGTCTGCATTGGATTCGTAAGCCGCGGCAGAAAACCGGGAGCATGTGCAATATTCCCATCATGGATGCGGCGCAGGAGATTCTGTCCCGGTACAACGACAACGCCTATTGCCAAACGCATGGCGTATTGTTGCCTGTGTGCAGTAATCAGAAGATGAATGTTTATTTGAAAGAGTTGGCCGATATATGCGGTATTCGTAAGCTCCTTTCGACCCATACAGCCCGGCACACGTTCGCAACGCTGACCCTCGCCAGCGGCGCGACTATCGAGAACGTCGCCAAAATGCTCGGACACTCCGATACGAAAATGACCCGCCACTATGCCCGGATTCTCGATTCGTCGATCCTGCGGGATATGCAGACCGTTGCCAAAAACATGGCATTGTAACGTCGTCCGCCCCTTTGCACCCTACGAGATTAGTCGGGATCTCTCCGGGTGTAAAGGGGCGGCGGCAAAACAAGTCGCTGGCACAGTCGCCCATCATCGGCCGCTCCGCGCCCGGGCTTTTTACGAAAAGCCATAGCTTATTAGGGCATTTTCTTTCCGCATTGCTCCGCAACGCTGAAAATGCCCCAATAAGGCAAAGGGGCTACCGCCCCTCTGCACACCCGACGCAACTAACGTCTACCAATAATTACCAACCATAAAACACTACTGCCACTATGGGCTATGTCGTATTGCATTTATCAAAAGCAACCGGAACGGATGCCGGAATGTCGTCGCATATCGAACGGAGAATCCATCCCGCCAATGCCGACGAAACAATGACCTATCTTAATGAAGAATTAGTCGAGTTTCCGCAGGGCGTTTCCAACCGCACGGAAGCCATACAGCACCGGCTCGATACCGCCGGACTGCAACGAAAAATCGGTAAAAACCAAGTGCGAGCGATCCGGGTTTTACTGTCCGGTAGTCCCGACGATATGAAGCGAATCGAGCAGGCCGGATTGCTCGACGCATGGTGCAAAGATAATTTGGGCTGACTGCAAAAGATGTTCGGCAAAGAGAATGTCGTGTCAGCCGTATTGCATTTGGACGAATCAACCCCGCACATTCATGCGACCGTCGTGCCGATTGTCCGGGGAGAACGGCGAAAAGCCAAACAAGAACAGGCGAAGAACAAAGGCAAGCGAACTTACCGGAAAAAGAAAGACGCTCCGCGTTTGTGTGCCGACGATGTAATGTCGCGCCCCAAGCTCAAGGAGTACCAAACCACCTATGCTGAAACAATGGCGAAATTCGGTTTGGCGCGCGGCATCGACGGCTCCGAGGCCAAACATATTACCGGGTCGCAGTTTTACCGCGAGGTGTTCGTCCGAAAGAACGAGATTGCCGAACAGGTCGCAAATCTCAAAGAACAGCAACAAACGTTGTCGGTCGATATTACAGCCCTCAAAGCACAGCAGACCGATGCACAAGCCGGCTACCACACCATAGACGAGCAACGGCGGAAGAAACAGCAGGAGTTGGAACAGGCAAAACGGGAACTTACTAAAATACAAGTGAAGCAGAAAGCCGCCGCCGCGACAGAAACCGTGTTGGACGGTATCGTGTCCTTGTTTGACGACAGCAAGCAGAAGAAAGCCCGGCAGGAAATAGACGCGCTTAAACAGCAGAACACAGACCTGCGGAGTACGATCGGGACAATGCTGACCGACCATGCGCAGGAGCAAGCACAATTAAAGCATGAAACAGCGACCGTCCGGAATCAACTAAACAGCGTTTATGAGTTGTTCCCGCAAGTCCGTGGATTGATGCGGTGGGAGAGCTATTGCCGTTCTATCGGGCTGAATCAGGAATGGACGAAAGCCCTGTTTACTCTGCGCCCATACAAATTTACGGGCGAATTGACTTCGACCGAGTTTCAGCGACCGTTCCACGCTCAAGACGCTATTTTGCAATTCCGCCCCGATAAGGACGGCCCCGGAGGATTCAGATTCACAATAGACGGCAAGGACGACGGTGAGTGGTTCCGGCAACAACGTAACGATGCGATAAAGCGGATAACCGGAATCGACGTGGAAAGAAATCTCAAGATCAAGCGGGGAATATAATGTGCCAAGCAACACGAAAGAGGGCTTTCGGGATGTGTAATGATCCCGAAAGCCCTCTTTGCATTCGGTCGGCGGATTATTCTTCGATGCGTTCCATATAGAGGTTTATCCGCCTCCGACACAGTTTATTCACTACTTCGCTGAGCCGTTTTACCCGTTCGAGGTGTTGTTCCAATTCTTGGGGGTAGATAAAGAATTCCGGGTTGTATCGTGCGTTCACCAAAAAACTTTTCAGGCAGGGGATTGTGTGAATCGAGTTATATTCATCCGATTCGAACAACAACGGCATCTCGCCCGACAAGGTGCGCAGACGATGTTGCAAAATCGCAATGTCGCATGTATCGGCTTCGAATCCGTGGTAAACGTAAAACAACGTCCGAAAATAATACACGGCCGCCTGTGCCATTGCAAACGCCGATTGCCGGATACGCATCGGATCGGTCATCTTCCCGGCATGGAGCAATAGCTGATCGGCGAGTGGTAAAAATGTTCGGGCATATTTTTCGGCCACGGCGGCGGCATGGCCGAAGTCGAAGTTTTTGCGCGGACGCTTGAATTTCTGCCCGTGGTTCCGGTACAACAAAATACCCTCCCGGCGGGAAAGGTAGATGAAAGGCGTGTAATTGGCTTCCACCTCGTGTTTTGTAAGGACATAAATATTCAGATAGGGCGTGCCGTGTCCGATGTTCGGTAGCTTCATTTTGAGATAACGTTTGGCATCATACCAATTATAGTGCGATTTGCTTTCGACGATCACAAGCAGATCGTAGCATACCGTTTCGCTGTGGGGCGTCCCGCCCGCCTGCAAGCCGAACAAAACGATAAAGGCCGGGTCTAACAATTCCCGCAGGCATTCGGCGATCCGGGCGACTTTCGCAGGGTCGTAGGGCAAACGGGATTCGGGCGATTGTTCCGAAGCGGGGATGTGTTGCGGTACGGGTTGGGGATTTTCGGGGGCTATGGGTTGCACAGACGGTTTCTGTGCAGGATTTTGATTCGTTTCCATGTTGTTTGGTATTAATGATTTGACATAGTAGTGGCTGTCCTTATCGTGCGCAGGGCACAACAAAGAGAATAACGATTTGGTTGTCAATCGCTTGCTAATCCGGCGGGTGGAAATGGAAACGAATCGGGAGGTTGCATGACGGGAACCGCCTGCGGCTGGCCTTGCGGCGTGTCTGTACCGGAGTACTGACGTGGTGTATCGTTCGCATATAAACACAAAAAGGGTAACGCAGCTGCGAACGATACACCCTCTATTGCTAAAGATTGTAAAGTGCCACTCGCGGGATTGCTCCCCAATGGCTCTGCGTTACCCGTTGTTAAAATTGTGGCGTTACTTCACAATCAGGAACTACAATAGAATATATTGGTATATCGTTCGCAGGGGCAAAGATACAACTCTTTTTTTGATTTTCAATAAAAAAGGAGGCAGGTAAAAAACCTGCCTCCTTAATACAATTATCCTTTTGGGGGAAATGGATCGTTTCCATAACTATCTTTGTCGCGGATTCTCCCATCTTTTCGGTGAATTACAACTTCAGCTTGGTGTCGAATTGCTATTTCACGGGCTTTTATTCTCGCAGCTTCCTGTGTTGGGAATGTTTGTGTGACGCGCATATTTCCCTCCCCGATAACTCCCCACTTTCCATTATGGGGTACTACATGTTGATTCTTTTTCATGCCTTAAGCTATTTTCCACAGTTTATAAACTTCACCACAAGCCTCTTCTAAAATAAGCATATCCTCCATGATATTATGCGTCGGGCGATAAATATTTCCATGCATAACATCTACACAAAGACAATATTTTTTATCAACTCTTTCATCATCATTTTTAAAGTTATTCAGAAAATATTCAATTAAGGATGCGCGTTGGCGCCCTATCGAAAAATCCAGCTCGTCTTTATGAATGTCAAATTTAATTGCTCCGATATATTTAACCCCGGCAACTTCTCTCCTAATAATGATTTCGGGTGCAACAACTACATTCACATCCGAAAGCTTGCATGCCTTCACTTTGGGGGATGAGAAGGAACATTTTATAGATTGGAATGTCTCTGGGAATTCCATTTTCAGGAACTGCCGCAATGCTGCGATTTGATTTGCCTTTTTTGTGGTCGCCTGTTTTTTCTTTGGGTCTACGACTTTTCCTTGTAGTTTTTCAATCGCATCTAAAACAATGTCCGTATCAAAATCCGATTTTATAAATTTACTCAATGCAAGCACCACCGGTCGATAATACGATGTCGGAACTATCGGTGGGTATTTTTGACCTTTAACGATGCTCAATTTTTTGGCATCACTTGCTTTTACGAATTTAGTCAGTTCATTAATAGAAATTTTGGGTTCCGGTGCTATCTCCGGATAAACATTTTTTGTTGTAAATTTTTCCATGTGTATAACATTTGTTTTTTATTGATACCATGGAGCGAAACCAGCTACAAATAAATGAATTACAACGATTTGAAATTTTATTTTGAAAATCATTGTGAAAAAATTGCATTTTTAACATTTTGGTATTACTTTTGTACTCGATTTCAGCACAAGTACTGCTAATACTTGTGGTCGTTAAAGCTCCAATACGACTAATGAAATTGTTTCAGACTTTTCTCTATTTTCTCATAAGGCCTCCTTTCTGGATTATTTTTCCAGATATTGAGAGCAAAATCCATGCAAACCAACAACTTGGCTTGTAATTTCGGTTTGTCTGCCGTTTTGTCATGACATGCTGCCAAAGTTTCACGTACAATATGCCATTTGTCATATGGGGTTATCTATATAGGGATATTATTTCAAGATGATTTTTTGAAAGTCAAAAAAGTTCCCTATCTTTGCTCTAACCAAGTGCAGCACAGGGTAAAATGATGAAAATCGGCTGTGGGCTATTCGGTGTACTTAAATTGAGGTCAAAGTATAACAGACTGATATACGGCAGATTTAGGGAAAGGTTCTGATCCCTCTCTTTCCGCCAAGGAAGAGTGCGACAATTTAGGTTGCACTCTTTTTTTATATGTTTCAATTCGGAGGGGGGGGGATGAACAAGCCCCGGATTCCGGGGCTTGTTCTATTGCGGTTATTTGCGTTTCTTGCCTTTGGCGGCGATTCGCTGGGCGGCCGTGACGGTCCGTTTGGGTGTCTTGCGGACGCTTTTGGTGCCCTTGCCTTTGCTGTTCTCGTCGCGGCCCCATGCCGTGCCGTCGTCGAATTTCATGAAGGCCGACCAGTCGAAACCTTCGTTCGACATTTTGCTGAAATCGGGGATTTCCGGACGGGGTTCGGTTTGGACCTTGGTTTTCAGCTTGCGGCGCGGTGCGGCGGATTCGTCGCTGGCAGCCGGGGCGGTTTGTGCCGGGGCGGCCGGTTTCTCCCTGCGGACGGATTTTTTCGGGGCCGGAGCGTATTCCTCTCCGCCGGCGTCGGCCGTTTTCGCGCGCCGGGGTTTGCGGGCTGCGGCTTCCTCGCCGTCGCGGGCGATTTCGGCTATCGGCCGGCGGCCCCGGTTCAAGCGGTTGAGCTTGCGGACGATCTCTTCGGCATCGTGGAACGGCACGCTCACGAACGAGAAGTTGTCCGAGATCTGGACGTCGTTGATGTATTTGTCGCGCAGGCCGCACTTGAACTTGAGCATATCGACCAGCTTGCGCGCCGTGTAGCCGTCGCGTCTGCCCACGGCGAGGAACAGCCGCGCCGTGCCTTTGCGGTCCACCGAGAACGAACGGATTTCGGGGTAGTTGCTCTGGTCGAGTTCGCTGCGAAACGCCAGACGCAATAGGGCGCCCAGCGCCACGTCGGGCGTGTATTCGGCCAGCAGTTCTTCGGCGAACTCCCGGTATCCGTCGTAACTTTCGTTTTCGACGATCTCCTGCATCTCATCCTTGATCTTCAGCCGTTTCATCTCGACGATGTCCTGCGGCGAGGGGAGGGTTTCGCGCTTGATCTCGACCTTGATGTCGCGCATCAGGTTGTTCAGTCCCCGGAATTCGGAGGGCGAGACGAAGGTGATGGCCGTGCCCTGCTTGCCGGCGCGGCCCGTGCGGCCGATGCGGTGCACGTAGCTCTCGGAGTCCTGCGGCAGCGAGTAGTTGATGACGTGGGTCAGATTGCCCACGTCGATGCCGCGCGCCGCCACGTCGGTGGCGACGAGGATATTGACCGAGCGGTCGCGGAACTTGCGGAGTATCTTTTCGCGCTGGGCCTGCGAGACGTCGCCGTGCAGCACCTCGGCGGCATAGCCGCGGGCGGCGAGCCGCGATGCGGTTTCGTCGGCCCCGATCTTGGTGCGGGCGAAGATGATGCCGTAGAATTCGGGCTCGACGTCGATAATGCGGGTCAGGGCGTCGAACTTGTCGGCTTCGCGCACCTCGAAGTAGATCTGCTCGGTGAGGTCGGTCGTGAGCTGCTTGTTCTCGACGCGCACGATCTCCGTGTCGCGCATGTAGGTTTTCGAGAGCCGGATGATGCGTTCGGGCATCGTCGCCGAGAAGAGCAGCACGCGCCGCTCCTCGCTGGTGTGGCTCATGATCTCCTCGACGTCCTCCACGAAGCCCATGTTGAGCATTTCGTCGGCTTCGTCCAGTACGAGGTAACGGACGTTTTCGAGTTTCAGCGTGCCGCGGCGGATGTGGTCCAGCACGCGGCCCGGCGTGCCGACGACGATATCGACGCCTTTGGCGAGCCGGCGCAGCTGTTCGCTCATCGCGGCGCCGCCGTAGATGGCGGTGATCGAGAGCCGTTTTTCGCGGTTGTAGGAGAGCAGCTCCTCGGCGGCCTGCAGCGCCAGTTCGCGCGTCGGCACGAGGATAATGGCCTGAACCGGTCCGCGGGCGGGTTCGAGCGACTGGAGTATCGGCAGGCCGTAGGCCGCGGTTTTACCCGTACCGGTCTGCGACTGGGCTATGATGTCGTTGGTTTTGGTAAGCAGGTGGGGGATTGTGAGCTTCTGGATTGCGGTGGGCGTCTCGAATCCCTTGGTGCGGACTGCGGTGAGCATCTGCTCGGAAAGCCCCAGTGCGCTGAAATCGTCTGTAATGGTCATGTGCATATTTTAATCGGGGGCAAAGGTACGATAAATAAAGCAGATAGATACTGTGGCGCGCGAAAAAAGATGAAAGTCCGGCGGCGGGCGTTTGCCGGGATACAGCCGATTTATACCCGATCCGGGCGGTCGGCGCGGTCGATTGAAATATTTTTGTTATATTTGCCCGAATTTTTAATCTAAATAGGATGGCATACAATTTATTGAAAGGCAAGAAGGGCCTTATTTTCGGAGCACTCAACGAGCAGTCGATCGCATGGAAAGTGGCGGAACGCGCCGTTGAAGAGGGTGCCGAAATCGTCCTCACGAATACTGCCGTATCTATTCGCATGGGTACAATCGGCCGGCTGGCTGAAAAATGCAATACGATCGTCGTTCCGGCCGACGCCACGAGCGTCGAGGATCTGGAGAATCTGATCGACAAGACGATGGAACATTTCGGGGGCAAGTTCGACTTCATGCTCCACTCGATCGGCATGTCGCCCAACGTCCGCAAGGGCCGCACGTACGACGATCTGGATTACGATTATCTCTCGAAGACGCTCGATATTTCGGCCATTTCGTTCCACAAGGCGATTCAGGTGGCACGCCGCAAGGACGCCATCAACGACTGGGGCTCGATCGTGGCGCTGAGCTATATCGCCGCGCAGCGTACGCTTTACGGCTACAACGACATGGCGGACGCCAAGGCGCTGCTGGAGTCGATCGCACGCAGTTTCGGCTATATCTACGGTCGTGAGAAGCACGTGCGCATCAACACCGTATCGCAGTCGCCGACCCCGACGACCGCCGGAAGCGGCGTGCTGGGACTGGGCGACCTGATGGAGTTCGCCGAGAACATGTCGCCGCTGGGCAACGCTTCGGCGGAGGACTGCGCCGACTATGTGCTGACGCTCTTCTCGGACCTCACGCGCAAGGTGACGATGCAGAACCTCTACCACGACGGCGGTTTCTCGTCGATGGGTATGAGCCGCCGCGCCATGAAGACCTACGAGAAGGGACTTCGTTTCGACGACGTGCACCAGAATCAGTATCCGTTCGGCGATGGCGAAAAATAACCGGCGGAAAAGGTTGGAATAAAAAAAGGGGGAAAGTCCGAGACTTTCCCCCTTTTTCGTGTCAATACATATGGTCGTTCCCGCGTATCTCTTCGCGGGTGATCGGCTTGCGGTTCATGGCCCGCCATGCGTACCAGATATAGGCTGCGACGAACGGGATCATCAGCGAGACGACGCTCATCACTTTGAGCGTGAATTCGCTCGACGACGAGTTGTAGATCGTCAGCGACGACTGCATCTCCGCCAGCGACGGGTAGTAGGCCGTGTTGTTCCATCCGGCGCACAGCAGCAGGGCCAGTACCGTCAGCACGGTGCCCGCGCCGCCGAACCAGACGGCATTGCGTTTTCCGCGCCAGCCCGAATAGATGCTCCACAGCACCGATACCACGCCGATCAGCAGCGCTGCGGCCACATAGGGCATTTCGAGCATGTTGTGCAGGTATTTGTAAGGCTCGGCCGAAATGCGGCCTGCGGCATCGACCGCCAAACCGTCGGAAAAGAGCAGCCAGACGAAGAACGTCAGGAAGAAGACGAGGAACGGGGCGGCGAGCGTCAGCATGCGCCTGCGGGCGCGGGCGAAGAGCGTCTCGTCGGCGATGTTGTTCATGAAATACTGGCAGGCCAGCATCCCGGCGAGGAACATCACGGCCAGCCCCAGCGCCACGTTGCGCATGTCTCCGAGCGCTTCGAGACCGTGCCACGGCGTGGTCCACTGCGAGATGACCGTTGCGCTGCCGCTGCCTGCGCCGTTGGCCAAGTTGAGGCGGTCCACCGTGAAGTTTGCACCCGTGAAGAGCGTCCCGACGGCTGTGCCCAGCAGCAGGGGACCTGCGATGCCGTTGATCGTCAGGAAGACGTCGAACGTCTTTTCGCCGAAAACGTTGCCCGCCTTGCGGCGGAACTGGTAGGCGACGGGCTGTATGACGAAACTCAGCAGAATGGTCATCCAGACATAATAGGCGCCGCCGAACGAGGTGGAGTAGAAGAGCGGGAACGAGGCGAAGAACGCGCCGCCGAACGTCACGAGCGTCGTGAAGGTGAACTCCCATTTGCGGCCCAGCGAATTGACCAGCATGTTGCGTTCCTCCTCGGTCCTGCCGAGGCAGTAAAGCAGTCCCTGTCCGCCCTGCACGAAGAGCAGGAAGACCAGCAGCGCTCCCAGCAGGGAGATGATCAGCCACCAATAATGTTGCAAGAGTGTTATAGTTTCCATAGTAGTTTATTCTTTTTCTTGTTCGGGACCGATTTTAATCTGACGGAACAGAATGCTCAGTTCGGCGATCAGCAGCGCCGTGAAGAGCGCGAGGAAGATGAAGAAGGTCGCCGTGACCGACGTGCTGCCGATCTTCGACGCGGCGATGCCCACGGGCATCAGGTCCTGAATGGCCCACGGCTGCCGGCCGACTTCGGCCAGCACCCAGCCCGCCTGCGACGCGAGGTAGGCCAGCGGTACGGACCATACGGCGATCCACAGCAGCCAGCGTTTGTCCGCCAGCCGGTCCTTGCGGTTTAACCACCAGACGACTCCCAGCAGCAGGATGAAGAAGCATCCGGCGCCCACCATCACGCGGAACGAGTAGAACAGCAGCGGCACGTCGGGAACGATGTCCTGCGGTGCGTCGAGGTAGCCGTAACCGAAGTAGGCGAAGTATTCGCGCAGGAACTCCTCGCCTTGGGGCGTCGCGGGATCGAATTTGGCGGTGACTTCGTCGATCGTGGCTTGGTCGCCCTCGTCGAGCGCCTTGCGGTAGCGGGCCAGTTCGCCGACGGCCACGCGGCCGCGTTCGATTTTCTCGCCCGCCGACATGACGCCGTACCGCTCGTTGCCGTTCACCAGATCGTTGATGCCCGCCACATAGGCGTCCGCATCGCGGAAACTCATGATGGAGAGCAGTTTCGGAATGTCGATTTTGAAGTAGAACGCGTCTTCGTTCGACGTGCGTTCGGCTTCGGGCTTCACGATGCCGATCGCTGTCAGGGGGGCGCCTTGCGAACCGTCGTAGAGGGCCTCCATGGCCGCGAGTTTCATCGGCTGCACGCGGGCGATGACTGCGCCGGACCGGTCGCCGGTCGTGGCCGTGACCAGCGCGAAGATGAAGCCGAAGGCCGAAGCGATGGCGATGCTCTTGCGGGCCATCTTCTGCTCGCGCCGCCTGAGCAGGTACCATGCGCTGACGCCCACGACGAACAGCGACGCCAGCACGAACGACGAGGTGACGGTGTGGAAGAACTTGTTCATCGCCACGGGCGAAAAGAGCACGTCCCAGAACGAGGTCATCTCGTTGCGCACCGTTTCGAGGTTGAACGTACAGCCTACGGGATACTGCATCCATGCGTTGGCGACCAGAATCCACAGGGCCGAGAGGTTGGCCCCGATGGCCGTGAGCCATGTCGCAGTGAGGTGGAAGCCCTTCGAGACCTTGTTCCAGCCGAAGAACATGATGGCGATGAAGGTGCTCTCCATGAAGAAGGCCATGATGCCCTCGACAGCCAGCGGGGCGCCGAAGATGTCGCCCACGAAATGCGAGTAGTTGGACCAGTTGGTGCCGAATTCGAATTCGAGGATGATGCCCGTCGCCACGCCGATGGCGAAGTTGATGCCGAACAGGCGCATCCAGAATTTGGTGGTCCGTTTCCAGAATTCGTCGCCCGTGCGGACGTAGAGAGTCTCCATGATGGCGAGGATGAAGCCCAGTCCCAGCGTGAGCGGCACGAAAAGCCAGTGGTAGATGGCCGTCATGGCGAACTGCGCACGCGACCAATCGACTGTTTGCAAGTAATCGGATAGCATAGATACGGAGTTATTTTTCGGGGGTTAGTTCCTTCATCACCGAGCGGCTGCGCTCTTCGGGGCTTTGGCCGGCCAGAAAATCGGGAAAGAAAAAGAGTTTGAGGACGGCGAACATGATGAACAGCTTGACCAGAATGATGGCCCAGAGCGTCTTGCCTACAGTCATGCTGCGGAAGCCGTCCACATAGAACCGAAACACTTTTTTGAGAGTCTGAACTGCCATTGTGTCTGCATGTTTAATCAAAGTTAGACAAAAAATCGGAAATAAAAAAGAATGCCGCCCCGAAAAGCCGCACCCGTATATTATCCGGCCGGAAATGCTTATCGCCGGTTATATTGCCGGCGCAGAAGCTCTTTAGCCCGTCTGCGGGGGCGGGCGTATCGGCATTACGCCCGAATTGATTCTGGAAAACGATAAATATTTTCTATATCTTCGGTTGAAAGAAAATTTATTTACTAAGCGTTTCGGGCTTGCGTTTTTTATTAATGATCTGACAGTCATGTTGTTTATGTGATTTCACTCTGTAAAAATATTTTATTTGGATTAATTTTAAAGTAAAAAATATTATTATAAAAGTTTTGTATAATAATTTTAATTATTACATTTGTTGGCGAACATACAATAAATCTGTTCAGAATATATATAAAGGTATCCGAACCGAACCAAAACCCAATGCTGACTGAAATATGAAACTAAAATTTCTTGGCTTCGCCCTGCTTGCTGTCTGCGTCTGCGCCGTGTGCTGTATGTGCGGCAGCGATTCGAAAA
>OGYM01002243.1_pt1 | contig 12895 bp, 10 predicted proteins | sample 1576491 | NCBI WGS metagenome assembly OGYM01 (sample SAMEA3541515, study PRJEB24748) | human gut metagenome | biome: human gut; feature: human-associated habitat; material: faeces | place: China | collected 2012 | reverse complement strand
TTCGAGGCATTGGTAAATGCGCATAAGATTCACGACGGCCATTCCCCGTTGGTTTCACGCCCATTAATCGTGCATTGAGTTTATCTTGCATGTAGCCTTGCAAAATCCCATCTTTGATTAAAACGTTACACTGACTTGGTACACCTTCATCATCAATGGTTAAGGATCCACGGCGGTTTTGCAATGTGCCATCATCCACAATTGTACATAATGGCGACGTCACTAACTCACCAATTTTCCCTGTAAATAAAGAGCTTTCTTTGCGGTTGAAATCCCCTTCTAAACCGTGTCCCACTGCTTCATGAAGCAATACGCCTGGCCAACCTGCCCCTAATACCACAGGCATTAATCCTGCTGGCGCAGCGACCGCACTTAAATTCACAAGGGCTTGACGAACCGCTTCTTTGGCAAAATTAACGGCACGAATATCCCCATTTACTACTTCAAAGAACCAATCTAAGCCAAAGCGTCCACCTGAACCACAGCTACCGCGCTCACGCTTACCATCTTCTTCCACGAGAACTGAAATGGATAAACGCACAAGTGGACGAATATCTGCAGCAAGTGTGCCATCTGTTGCGACCACTAACACTTCTTCGTAAATCGAGCTTAATGCCGCTGAGACATGCGTAACACGAGGATCTTCAGATCGCGCAGTACGATCCACTAAGTGTAATAACTCGATCTTTTTCTCTTTACTTAAACTTTCTAATGGGTTAATCGCCGCATAACGCTGAACCGCATTCACTGCATTAAATGCTTGAGGCGAAATTAAATTGCCTTCTTTAATTTGTGCAATACCTTTTACGGCCTCTGCGCATTGTTGTAATGACGCTAAGTTAATTTGATCGGAATACGCAAAGCCTGTTTTCTCTCCAGAAACTGCGCGTACACCCACACCGCGATCAATATGAAAGCCACCTTCTTTAATAATGCTATCTTCTAATACCCAGCTTTCATCTTGGCTTAATTGAAAATAAAGATCCGCATAATCAATATGACGATGCGACATCACATCAAAAATATTAAGCAATGATTGATGCGATAAATTGCTTGGTGCAAGTAAGGTATCTGAAACCTGTTTTAACATTTGTTCTCCGAAATTTATAAAAATTAATTCTGCCAAATCTCCCCTAGCCTCTCTTTGCTAAAATAGGGAAATAGTTTTTTGGCTAATCTAAATTATCCAATCCAAATTGGTATAAGGCATTTTTCTTATAACCATAAAGTTCTGCCACAATCGCCGCAGCCTTTTTTAAAGGGAGTTCTTTGGCAATCAAAGTGAGTGCTTTAATTGCTTGTGGTGAAAATTCTTCGCTATCTTCTGATTTGGGTTTGCCTTCTACAATTAATACCATTTCACCTTTTGTGCGATTCGGATCTTCACTTAACCATTGACGAAGATCACTTAACTTATCTCCAGCAATCGTTTCCCACGTTTTCGTAATTTCACGAGCAAGTACAACATAGCGCTCGCCACCTAATACATCTTGCATATCGGCAAGTGTATCTAAAATGCGGTGAGTTGATTCATAGAAGATTAAAGTGCGGTCTTCTTCTGCAATGTTTTCTAACTTATCTTTACGCGCCTTAGTTTTCGCAGGTAAAAAACCTTCAAAGCAAAAACGGTCAGATGCGATGCCCGATGCACATAATGCCGTAATTGCCGCACAAGCACCGGGTAATGGCACTACTTTAATACCTGCCTCACGACATTGACGCACTAAATGAAAACCTGGATCGCTAATTAAGGGGGTTCCTGCATCGGAAATTAATGCGATATTGGTGCCTTGTTTTAACTTTTCGACCAACACATGAGCTTTTTCTTGTTCATTGTGATCATGCAAGGCGAAAAAAGGCTTTTTGATACCATAATGACTGAGCAATAAACCACTGTGGCGTGTGTCTTCTGCAGCAATTAAGTCCACTTGTGAAAAGGTCTCTAAAGCACGTTGTGTAATATCTTGTAAATTCCCGATTGGCGTGGCGACAATATATAAAATTCCGGTTAAATCATTCATTTTTGTTTGCTTTTACATTGTGAGATAAGTAAGATCGCCCATTATTGATTTATTCATTATGGAGCGAATATGTCTATTCTATTACAAGGTGGTCGTTTTAAAAAACGTTTAATGCCGATTTTATTGTCTGTTGCGTTAGCGGGTTGTTCTAACTTATTTGGCAGCAGCTTTACTCAAACATTACAACGTGATGCCAATGCAAGTTCTGAATTTTATATGAACAAATTAGGACAAGCACAAGATAAAGAAGATCAACAAACTTACAAACTCTTAGCGGCACGCGTATTAATTACTGAAAATAAAGTGCCACAAGCCGAAGAGTTATTAAATGAATTGGTTGACTTAAACGAAGCGCAACAATTAGACCGTACTTTAGTCGAAGCACGTATCGCTGCGGCGAAAGGCGCTAATGAGATGGCTGAAAGTAAATTACGTGCGCTTGATCTCACGAAATTAAGTCCATCACAAAAATCTCGTTATTACGAAACTTTTGCTCAAACAGCAGAAAACCGTAAAGACGTGATTGAAGCGGTGAAAGCGCGTATCAAAATGGATGAAAACTTAACGGATGTACAACGCCGTCAAGATAATGTAGATAAAACTTGGGCTTTATTGCGTTCAGCCAATACAGGTGTCATTAATAATGCATCAGATGAAGGCAGTGTTGCATTAGGTGGCTGGCTCGCTTTAATCAAAGCATATAACGATAACATTCGTCAGCCTGTGCAATTAAGCCAAGCGTTACAAAGCTGGAAATCGGCTTATCCAAATCATGCCGCTGCAATCTTATTCCCGAAAGAATTACAAAGTATGTTGAATTTCCAACAAACTAATGTGGCACAAATTGGTTTAGTGTTACCTTTAAGTGGTGATGGTCAAATTTTAGGCTCAACCATTCAATCGGGTTTTAATGAAGCAAAAGGCGATTCAACTATTCCAGTACAAGTATTTGACTCCTCTATGACTCCAATTAACGAGATTATTGCACAAGCAAAAGCTTCCGGTATTAAAGCGTTAGTAGGACCATTGCTCAAACAAAACGTAGATGCCATTATTTCAAACCCTGCAGAAGTGCAAGGTATGGACGTGTTAGCTTTAAATGCAACACCAAATGCACGAGCAATTAACCAAGTGTGCTATTACGGTTTATCACCTGAAGATGAAGCGGAATCTGCAGCAAACAAAATGTGGAAAGATGGTATTCGTAACCCAATCGTTGCCATGCCGCAAAATGATTTAGGACAACGTGTGGGTAATGCGTTCAACGTACGTTGGCAACGTTTAGCGGGTACAGATGCGAATATTCGCTACTATAACTTACCGGCTGATATTACCTACTTCTTCCAAGGTGCGCCGCAAGATACAAGTGCACTTTATGTCATCTCTTCACCAGATGAATTGGCTGAAATCAAAGGTTATTTAGATACCAGCAATCCGAATGTTCGTATTTATGCAAGTTCTCGTTCAAATGCGGCAAGCAATACTGCGGAATACTATGCAAAAATGAATGGCGTTCAATTTAGTGATATTCCATTCTTTAAAGAAACGGATTCTTCACAATATCAAAAAGTGGTAAGTTCAACTGGTGGAGAATTCCAATTAATGCGTTTATATGCAATGGGTGCTGATGCTTGGTTGCTTATCAACCACTTTAATGAATTACGCCAAGTGCCAGGCTACACACTAAGCGGTTTAACCGGTCAGCTTAGCGCGGGTCCAAACTGTAATGTGGATCGTGATATGACTTGGTATCAAGTACAAGATAGTAACGTGGTGCCGGTTGCAAACTAATCCATGTTTTCATTAAAACGTCAACAAGGGGCGGGCTTTGAACATCAAGCCCGCCTTTTCTTAGAGTCTAAAGGCTTCAAATTCATCGCGGCGAATCAATATTTCAAATGCGGTGAATTGGATCTTATCATGCAAGACGGTCAAACGATCGTTTTTGTTGAGGTACGTCAACGATCTAGCTCAGCATTTGGATCTGCTGTTGAAAGTGTGGATTGGCAAAAGCAACAAAAATGGCTGAATGCCGCAAATTTATGGCTTGCTAAACACGATCTAAGTCTTGAAGATGCGGATTGCCGTTTTGATCTTATCGCCTTTGGAAAAACTGCCAGTAATATCCAATGGATTCCTAATTTTCTCGATTAACCTTTTCCGATTATGTTACAAAAAGTTAAAGATATTTATAGCGAAAGTATTCAGATTCAAATTTCTGCTTCTAGCCTACTATCAGAAAATATTGCTACTGCCGCACAAATGGTGATGCAATGTTTACTGAGTGGTAATAAAGTCATTGCTTGCGGGGTATCTCGTTCTTACGCTAATGCACAATTTTTAGTATCAAATCTGCTTAATCGCTATGATTTTGAACGCCCTAGTCTGCCTTCTGTACTGCTTAGCCTTGAAAGTGCGGTCGGTTCTTCACTGGTTTTTGATCAACCAGCCGATCAACTTTATCAACATCAATTTAACGCTATCGCTAAGCCTGGCGATTTATTGCTCGCCTTTGCCCCTTTAGGAACAGAAAAAGCCGTGCTAAATACGATTTCCAATGCAGTTAATAAAGAAATTCAGGTGATTGCTTTAACGGGTTCAAATAACGATGCTATTCAAGGTGTATTGGCTGAAACTGATTTAGAAATCTCCATTCCAGCCAATAAAGAAACACGTATTTTAGAAAACCATTTATTCGTGATTAACGCACTTTGTGAGCTTGTTGATAGCACACTTTTCCCAAGAGCTTGACATTAAAGGATTTTCCAACTAGAGTGTTTCTTAGACTAATTGACAAATTAGTTGACCCAACTCATTTTAATAAATAAGGAGATTATTAATATGAAACTAACCCAATTTAAAAAATTAGCCTTCATACTTGGCACATCAATTATATTACAAGGCTGTGCTGCTGCGGTTGTTGGTGGCGCTGCTGCGGGCGCAAAAGTCGCGACAGATCCTCGTACGATGGGTACTCAGGTAGATGATGAAACCCTAGAATTAAAAGTTGGACACGCATTAGATAAAGATGCACAAATTAAATCAGAAGGTCGTGTACATGCCGTTTCTTATAGTGGCCGTGTATTATTAATTGGTCAAGTACCGAGTGAAAGTGTAAAAGAAACCGCAACCAGTCTTGCAAAAGGCGTAGAAGGTGTAAACGACGTATACAATGAATTACGTGTTGGACCAAAAATTACTTTTGGACAAATTACAAAAGACAGTTGGATTACGACACAAATTAAATCTAAACTCTTTGTAGGCGATAATGTAAAAGCAACAGATGTGAAAGTGATCACCGAAAATGGTGAAGTATTCTTACTCGGAAACGTCACACAATCACAAGGTGACTCAGCTGCAGAAATTGCAAGTAAAGTTACTGGTGTTCAAAAAGTTGTCAAAGTATTTAAATATTTGAATTAATTAATTTTTTAACTCTTAAAGTGCGGTCAAAAATCATCTCGTTTTTGACCGCACTTTTTTCTTTACAAAAATTTACAAAAAAGATCCTGCTTAAAAAAACATCACTTCGAAAAAAAGTTATTTATTTTAAATGACTTATCTTTTGTCAATAATGCAAGTAAAAAATTTACTGCTTGAATTCAATTTTAAAACACTCTATCTTGTGCATCGTTATTTTTCATAACACTATATCTTGTGTTTTTTTTAAAGTCATCTCTCTAGCAGGTTTATCTTCCATGAACAAAGGATTAATGGTTACAAAGCGCGATGGTACGCTTGAACAAATCAATTTAGACAAAATTCACCGTGTGATTACTTGGGCGGCTGAAGGCTTGGAAAACGTGTCTGTTTCTCAAGTTGAATTGCGTTCTCATATTCAATTCTATGAAGGTATTCGTACCTCCGATATTCATGAGACCATTATTAAAGCAGCAGCAGATCTAATCAGCAAAGATACGCCTGATTATCAATATCTTGCTGCACGTCTTGCGGTTTTCCATTTGCGTAAAAAAGCGTATGGCCATTTTGATCCGCCTCGTTTATACGATCATGTGAAAAAATTAGTGCGTATGGGCAAATATGATCCTGCTCTTTTAGCCGACTATACTCGTGAAGAATGGGATGAAATGGATGGGTTTATTGATCACTGGCGTGATATGACCTTTTCTTATGCGGCAGTAAAACAATTAGAAGGGAAATACTTAGTTCAAAACCGTGTAACCGGTGAAATCTATGAATCTGCGCAATTCCTTTATTTATTAGTTGCAGCGAGCTTATTCTCAAAATATCCACAAGAAACCCGTTTGGATTACATTCGTCGTTTCTATGATGCGACCTCAACCTTTAAAATTTCTTTACCTACGCCTATCATGGCGGGGGTTCGTACGCCTACGCGTCAATTCAGCTCTTGTGTATTGATTGAATGTGGTGACAGCTTAGACTCTATCAACGCTACCTCTGCAGCAATCGTGAAATACGTTTCACAACGTGCTGGTATCGGGGTAAATGCAGGTGCAATTCGTGCGTTAGGTAGCCCAATTCGTGGTGGTGAAGCATTCCACACTGGCTGTATTCCATTCTATAAACACTTCCAAAGTGCCGTAAAATCTTGTTCACAAGGTGGCGTACGTGGCGGTGCGGCGACAGTTTACTACCCGATTTGGCACTTAGAAGTTGAAAGCTTATTAGTATTGAAAAATAACCGTGGTGTGGAAGATAACCGTGTTCGTCATATGGACTACGGCGTACAGTTAAACAAATTAATGTATCAACGCTTAATCAAAGGCGCAGATATTACTTTATTTAGCCCTTCAGACGTACCTGGACTTTATGAAGCCTTCTTTGCTGATCAAGATAAATTTGAAGAACTTTACGTGAAATACGAACAGGATCCAAATATCCGCAAACGTTCTGTAAAAGCCGTTGAGTTATTCTCTTTATTAATGCAAGAACGTGCATCAACCGGTCGTATTTATATCCAAAACGTCGATCACTGTAATACTCACTCACCGTTTGATCCGCTTGTTGCCCCGGTGCGTCAATCTAACTTATGTTTAGAAATTGCATTACCAACTAAACCATTACAACATTTCCATGATGAAAATGGCGAAATTGCGCTTTGTACGCTTTCTGCATTTAACTTGGGTAAATTAGATAATTTAGATGAGTTAGATAACCTGGCGGATCTTGCAGTACGTGCATTAGATGCATTACTTGATTACCAAGACTACCCTGTTCCTGCGGCGAAACGCTCTTCATTAGGTCGCCGTTCACTTGGTATCGGTGTAATTAACTATGCATATTACTTAGCGAAAAATGGCGTGCGTTATTCTGATGGTTCAGCGAACGATTTAACTCACCGTACGTTTGAAGCGATTCAATACTATCTATTGAAAGCCTCCATGAACTTAGCGAAAGAATTAGGTGCATGCGAATACTTCAATGAAACCAATTACGCGAAAGGTATTTTACCAATCGATACGTATAAGAAAGATATCGATAGCTTAACGCAAGAACCATTGCATTATGATTGGGAAACGTTACGTCACGAAATCAAAGAGTTTGGTTTACGCAACTCAACCTTAACTGCATTAATGCCGTCAGAAACCTCTTCACAGATTTCTAACGCAACAAATGGTATCGAACCACCACGTGGTCATGTAAGTATTAAAGCGTCAAAAGATGGTATCTTAAAACAAGTCGTACCAGATTATGAGAACTTAAGCGATAACTACGAATTACTTTGGGATATTCCAAGCAATGATGGTTACTTGCACTTAGTCGGCATTATGCAAAAATTCGTGGATCAAGCGATCTCTGCAAACACCAACTACGATCCGAAACGTTTTGAAGACGGTAAAGTGCCAATGAAAGTGTTGTTAAAAGATCTTTTAACTGCTTACAAATACGGCTTAAAAACCCTCTACTATCAAAACACCCGTGATGGTGCTGAAGACAGCCAAGAAGATTTAGATGACGGCTGTGCAGGTGGGGCTTGTAAGATTTAGTTGAGGTATATTATGAATGTAAAAATTTGTTGCCTAGATAAACAGGATGCAACTTTACGACTGTTCTTGGAATATCTAAAGAGTGCGCAAATTACTAATTTAAATTTTATACAAAATGATAATGAGCTAAGGCCTAATGAGTTAATTGACTACACAGCAATGCTTTCAATAAGAGACGTAAACAATATTTCTATTCTTTTATCATACTGTGATTCTCTGACTACTATGCAAGATCGCCTGATTGAGATGGAAATAAGAAATCATTGGAATAAATTTATCACGAAGGAAGACTAAAATGGCATACACCACTTTCTCACAAAACAAAAACGACCAATTAAAAGAACCAATGTTCTTTGGTCAAAACGTTAACGTTGCACGTTACGATCAACAAAAATATGAGACTTTTGAAAAGCTCATTGAAAAACAACTTTCTTTCTTCTGGCGTCCAGAAGAAGTGGATGTGTCTCAAGACCGTATCGACTATGCCGCGTTACCTGAGCATGAAAAACACATTTTCATCAGTAACTTAAAATATCAAACCTTATTAGATTCTATTCAAGGCCGTAGCCCGAACGTGGCATTATTACCGTTAGTGTCTATTCCTGAATTAGAAACTTGGATTGAGACTTGGACCTTCTCTGAAACCATCCACTCTCGTTCTTACACACACATTATTCGTAACATTGTGAACGATCCATCTATCGTATTTGATGACATCGTGACCAACGAAGAAATCATCAAACGTGCACGTGACATTTCTTCTTATTACGATGATTTAATCCGTGATAGCCAACTTTACAGCTTGTACGGTGAAGGTACTTACACAGTAGATGGTAAAGAATGTGTGGTGACATTACGTAACTTAAAAAAACAGCTTTACCTTTGCTTGATGAGTGTGAACGCACTTGAAGCAATTCGTTTCTACGTATCTTTCGCTTGTTCGTTTGCCTTTGCAGAACGTCAATTAATGGAAGGTAATGCGAAAATCATTAAATTTATCGCACGTGATGAAGCCTTACACTTAACCGGTACACAGCACATTTTAAACATTATGGCTGCAGGTCAAGACGATCCTGAAATGGCAGAAATTGCAGAAGAATGTAAACAAGAAGCCTATGATTTATTCTTAGCCGCAGCAGAGCAAGAAAAAGAATGGGCGGATTACTTGTTCAAAGACGGTTCAATGATTGGTTTGAACAGAGACATTTTGGTGCAATACGTGGAATATATCACCAATATCCGTATGCAAGCGGTCGGTCTTCCATTGCCATTTGGTGCTCGTTCTAACCCAATCCCATGGATTAACGCATGGCTTGTTTCTGACAACGTACAAGTAGCACCACAAGAGGTTGAAGTGAGTTCTTACCTTGTTGGTCAAATTGACTCTAAAGTCGATACCAATGATTTCGGCGATTTCGATCTTTAATTAATCATTCTACGCAAAGAGCGGTCAGTATTTTCAGCGTTTAAAACCTTTGAGAAATTGGCCGCTCTTTTTGTTTGTATGAATATCAAGACATGATGATAAACGTTTTGATTAAAAAAATAGCACAATTTTGCTTTCCTGCATTTATCACCAACACTTTCCCTATAAAACAGATGACTTCATTAAAAAAGGCTTAACAAAAAACAATGCTATAGGTAGAATAAGGAAATTCTATTTTTAATAAATCACATTCTAAGTAAAACCAGTGAGGTAAAGGATATGTCAGAACAAGAAGTGAAAGAATTAGATCTCAATGGCGAAATGCTCGTTCGCCGTGAAAAATTAGCCGCATTACGCGCAAAAGGTAATGCGTTTCCGAATCAATTCCGTCGTGACGCCCTTGCTCAAGATTTACATGATAAGTACGAAGCCGAAGATGGTGAAGTATTAAAAGAAAAAACGGTTGAAGTTGCCGTTGCAGGTCGTATTATGACTCGTCGTGCAATGGGTAAAGCCACCTTTATTACCTTGCAAGATATGAGTGGCAAAATCCAATTATATGTTGCTCGTGATAACCTTCCTGAAGGCGTTTATGCCGAAGATGTAGGCAACTGGGATTTAGGTGATATCATTGGGGTGAAAGGTACACTTTTCAAAACCAAAACCAATGAATTAACCATCAAAACAACTGAAGTTCAACTTTTAACCAAAGCACTTCGTCCATTACCAAACAAATTCCATGGTTTAACAGACATGGAGGCACGTTACCGCCAACGTTACTTAGATTTAATTTCTAATGAAGAATCTCGCCGCACATTTATTATTCGTTCAAAAGTCGTTGCAGGTATTCGTGAATTCTTTATTTCTAAAGGTTTCATGGAAGTGGAAACCCCTATGCTACAAGTGATTCCAGGCGGTGCATCTGCTCGTCCATTTATCACGCACCACAATGCGTTAGATGTAGATATGTATCTTCGTATTGCACCAGAACTTTACTTAAAACGTTTAGTGGTTGGTGGTTTTGAACGTGTATTCGAATTAAACCGTAACTTCCGTAATGAAGGGGTTTCTGTTCGTCATAACCCAGAATTCACCATGCTTGAATACTACCAAGCTTATGCGGACTATCACGATTTAATGGATAATACTGAAGAATTATTACGTAAATTAGCGATTGATATTCTTGGTACAACCATTGTGAAATATGGTGATTTAGAATTTGACTTCGGCAAACCGTTTGAGCGTATCACATTACATGATGCAACCATTAAATATGGTGCAGATAAAGGTATCGTAAAAGAAGATCTTTATGATTTCGATCGTACAAAAGCAACCGCTGAACGCTTAGGTATTGAAGTACAAAAATCTTGGGGGCTAGGCTCTATCGTAAATGCGATCTTTGAAGAAGTGGCTGAACATCACTTAATTCAACCAACCTTCTTAATGGCGCATCCAGCAGAGATTTCACCACTTGCACGTCGTAATGATGAAAATCCAGAAGTGACTGATCGTTTTGAATTATTCATCGGTGGACGTGAAATTGGTAATGGCTTCTCAGAATTAAACGATGCTGAAGACCAAAATGAACGTTTTGATGCGCAAGTCGCAGCAAAAGAAGCGGGTGACGATGAAGCGATGTTTAAAGATGATGACTTCGTTGTGGCACTTGAACACGGTTTACCACCAACAGCAGGTGAAGGTTTAGGTATCGACCGCTTAGCAATGCTTTATGCTAATGCTCCATCTATCCGTGATGTGATCCTATTCCCTGCAATGCGTCAAAAATAATTAAATTGAAATAACATAAAAGGAAGTCTATCGACTTCCTTTTTTATTGTGTAAAAGTGCGGTCATTTTTAACCGCACTTTCATGAAAAAAAGAGATAACCATCTTAATGATTATCTCTTTCTCATTCCAATTAAAATTATTTACCCCAAACTTCTTCCACGATACTACGGATAAATTCGAGTTTCTTCCATTGTTGTTCTTCTGTCAAGATATTACCCTCTTCCGTTGAAGCAAAACCACATTGTGGACTTAAGCAAAGTTGATTGATATCCACATATTGCTCTGCTTCTTTAATACGAGCAATAATTTCATCACGGTTTTCTAACTCGCCCGATTTAGAGGTGATTAATCCTAACACTACTTGTTGATTTTTAATAAAGCGTAAAGGTTTGAAATCACCTGCACGATCACTGTCATACTCCAAGAAGAAACCATCCACATTACAATGACCAAATAAGGTTTCTGCGATAGGCTCATAACCACCAGCAGAGAACCAAGTTGAACGGAAATTACCACGGCAAATATGCATCGTAATCGCTAAATCAGCTGGTTTCTCTGCCACGATTTTGTTTAACATATACACATAATCTTTAGCAATTTGATTTAAATCTAAACCGCGTTCAGTATAGGTTTTACGTTTATCTTCCGCACAGAATTCCCCCCAACTTGTATCATCCAACTGTAAGTTACGGCAGCCTAATTTATAGAAGATATTCATTGCGTCAATATAAGCATCGGCAATATCATCTAATAACAACTGATTGTTATCTTTATAACGTTCAATCGGCTGATAATCTGTGGCACGTACTGTACAAATTAAATGAAGCATAGACGGAGAAGGAATCGTTAATTTGACTTCAGTCTCCCCTGCTATTTTTTGTAATGAACGGTAATCTTCAACAAAAGGATGGCTCTCTGAAAAACCAATTTTATCCACAATTTTTAACGTTTTTGGACGTACATTATCGTGTTTAAATTGCACTGAGAATTTTTCAGCATCTACTTCTTTCACACCATCTAATGCAGCTAAGAAATCTAAATGCCAAAAAGTACGACGAAATTCACCATCAGTCACTGCATGCAATCCGACATTTTTTTGATGCTCTACCAATTTTGCAATTTCTGCATCTTCAACTTGCGTTAGATCCGCACAAGAAATATCACCACAACTACATTGATGACGAGCCTGTTTTAAAGCCTCTGGACGTAAAAAACTACCAACAATATCAAAACGATATGGCGCAGAAGTACGAATAGTGGCATTTGGAAAAAGTTTACTCATTTTGCTTTCCTATATTTAATTAATTTTAAGACAAGCTAAGTGTAGCAAAATTAAGACTTTTACTAAAGATTTAGACGTCTAGATGGATGTGAATTTTATTGTGATTTTATATGAATGGAATTGATATAAAATTTAAAAAGAAAAAGTGCGGCTCAAATTTCTTCTAAATTTTGACCGCACTTTCAATGATTAACGATAGTTTACTTGTTCACTATCAGATAAATGAATAGTGGTCTTCGCCAACTGCGTTTCTGAAATCACCTTACCGTGACGAATAGAATAACGTGTAGGAACTTGACGGCGTACGGCATCAAAGCCATTTTCTGCAGACAATACAATAAAATTTGCACTGTTACCTTCTTTAATTCCATAATCCGTTAAACCTAATGCTTTTGCACTATTTTCAGT
>OGYM01002236.1_pt1 | contig 12924 bp, 12 predicted proteins | sample 1576491 | NCBI WGS metagenome assembly OGYM01 (sample SAMEA3541515, study PRJEB24748) | human gut metagenome | biome: human gut; feature: human-associated habitat; material: faeces | place: China | collected 2012 | reverse complement strand
CAGGAAGTTAACCTGAAACGCACCAAAACGATGATAAATATCGAACGACGAGAAGTTAGCAGACTATCTGGATTTCTTCGAGTCAAAGAATATCGGTATTATCAACGCCTCTCCTCTTTCTATGGGTTTACTTTCACAGCGTGGCGTTCCGGCATGGCATCCCGCACCCAAACCTTTAGTTGAAGCATGTAGGAAAGCAGTTCAGCACTGCCAGTCTAAAAACTATCCGATAGAAAAACTTGCCATTCAATATTCCGTAAGCAATCCTCGTATCGCCACGACTCTGTTCAGTTCTGCCAATCCGGATAATGTATTGAAAAATATTGCATACGCAGAAGAACCGATCGACTGGAATTTGGTAAAAGAAGTTCAAGACATTATCGGTGACCAGAAACGCGTAGGATGCTGCGAGCAGGTCTCGCGCAAGATCCTCAAGCCCATGCGCGAAAACTACGGCGTCGACACCTCGGACGCCGCCATCCGCGCCGCGGTCAGCGAGCACAACGAGGTCTGCCGCATCCTCACCGAGATCGGCGAGACGCGCAAGCTCGACAACCCGCCCATCACGGGCTATGAATACGCCGTGCTGGTGCTCGTGAGCTACGTCTGCCCGAAGCGGCTGATCCTGCCGCTGCTGCGCGAGACGCTCGCCGAGGTGAAGACGCGCGAGGTCGATGCGCAGAAAAACTACCGTGTGCGCGTCGCCGTCGTCGGCTCCGAGATCGACGACCCGGACCTGATCCGGCTCATCGAGAGCTGCGGCGCGCTGGTCGTCGCCGACCGCTACTGCTACGGCAGCTTCCCCGGCCGTCAGGAGATCGTGCTCACGGACGGCGAGGATGCGCTCACGCAGGTGTGCCGCTGGTATCTGCAGCACACCGAGTGCCCGCGCCAGAGCGCGCTGCACCGCGTCCAGTACCGCAACGACCACGTTGCCCAGCTCGTGCACGACTTCAGGGCCGACGGCGCGATCTACGAGCAGATGAAGTTCTGCACCTACTGGTCGTATGAGCGTGTGATCGCCAATCAGGTCATGCCGCGTGATTACGGCATCCACATCCTCTCCATCGACCGCCCCTACATCGCGGGGCAGAGCGGTCAGCTGCGCACGCGCGTGCAGGCCTTCGTGGAGAGTCTGGAAATGAAGCAGCTGCGTGCAGCGCAAAAGGAGGACAACTGACATGGCCTATAACCCCAAAACCGGCAAGGGCCTCGGCCGCTTCTATTCCGCCGAGCACCGCGCCTTCCGCGCCCGCGAATGGCGCGGCTTCCGGGACACGTTTTATGATTTCTTCCGCTGGCTCTATCTCTACGGCTTCATGGCCGCGAAGCTCGGCTGCCACCCGATCCTGATGGTCAAGGCCATGCTGCGCTACCGCTGGATGGTGTCCTACCTCACCGCGTCGCACATGGTCGACCGCCACACCATGGGTCTGCGCGGCAAGGAGCTGCGCTATGCACACAACCAGTTTTTCTCCGTGCTGCACAACTCCGTCCTCGGCGTGCGCGACATCATCGTGCGCGACCAGAACCTGCGCCCCAACAGCAAGCGCGCGGCAAAGCTGCGCGAGAACACCGTCATGTTCGACGAGATGACCCCGCACCTGATCATGATGGGCTTCCCCACCGTGAAGTGGATCGACATCGCCATGTTCGCCGTCGGTCTGCCGTCGGAGGTCGACCAGAACGCCAGTATGTTCTACATCGACGCCATGGAGCACCTCGGTCTGCCGGCGGATGTCTGCCCCGAGCCCGCCGCCGAGTGCGGCGTCGCCGTGGTGGACGACTATCCGCGCGTCGGCAAGTGCTACTTCACCGGCACGATGCCGTGCGACGGTGCGATCTCGCAGACGAACATCCTCACGCGGCACTTCAAGGACCTGCCCTCGTTCCAGATCACGCCGCCGCAGCGTGTCAACGAGCCGGAGGTGCAGACCTACGCGGTCAAGAACCTCAAAAAGGGCATCGAATTTCTCGAGCAGCAGTTCGGCGTCAAGTGGGACTGGGACGCCTTCTGGAAAAACGCCCAGATGTACAACGACACCTCGCGCTGCATGGTCGAAAAGTGGGACGTCAACTGCACCGACCACCCGCAGGTCTGCGGCGCGGCGCTGGCGCTGCAGCGCGAATATGAGTTCATGGCGGCAGCGTGCATGGACAAGTTCATGCACAAGACGGACCTGCGCGTCACGAAGATGATGCTCAAGGGCTACGAGCAGGACAAGGCGGCCAACGCGCCCCGGCCGAAATACCGCTGCCTCGTCTGGGCGTGCCCCGCGCACTACTATACCAACTTCACCTACTGGACGCAGCACTGCTGGGGTGTCACCTGCGTCAACGACATGGAGGCCATGCTCAGCTACCTGCCCATCACCATCGGCGACAAGGAGCAGGCGCTGGCCGATCTCGCGCGCTGCTACGAGAAGATGATGATGCGCTCGCACACCAACGGCGGCTATGTCAACCTGCTCGACGAGTGCTGGAAGATGTGCGAGAAGTTCCACACGAACATCGTCATCATGTACGACCATGTGTCGTGCAAGAACGTCGGCGGTCTGCACGGTCTGTTCGAGGACCAGGCGCGCGAGCGCGGCATCCACCTCATCTGGATCCCGCACGACGTCATGGACCCGCGCACGGTCTCGCGCCGCGAGATGCGCGAGGCGTTCAGCCAGTACATGGTCACGGTGCTCAACGAGAAGCCGCTTGACCCCACGTTGTTGGATTACGAAGACGCACTCAGCTGGTAAGGAGGAACGAATATGGCTTGGTATTGGATCGTGCTCATCGTGCTCGCCGCGCTCTTTGGTCTGCTGTTTCTGGCATACATGACCAACGCGGACATGAAGCTCATCGAAAAGATCTACAACGCGCTCATCGCATACCACGACGCCAAGGACGTCGAGGAGCAGATCTGACGTGCACAGCGGGGGACACACCCCCGGAATAACAACGAGCCGGGGCGGTCTATGACCGCCCCGGTGTGATTTTGTCGGAAAACCTGCCGGCCTGCCGCGCGCACGGTTGCAGGCCGAGAAATGTTTTCTTCGCCGCACGTGGCGCCGGAGGAAAGGATGGGACTTTCTTTCGCCGCGCCCCTTGCGGGGCGCGACTGCCGAGCAGCTGCAGCGCATCTGGCGCGAGGTCATTTCAATCCACGCGCCCCTTGCGGGGCGCGACTAAGAAGCTGTGCCGGAAGTACGAATTTGCCATATTTCAATCCACGCACCCCTTGCGGGGCGCGACTTGGACTTGTGTCCAAGACGGTGATCACCGCCGAGATTTCAATCCACGCACCCCTTGCGGGGTGCGACTTAAAGCAAAGCACAATGGTGCTGGACGCTGTAGTATTTCAATCCACGCACCCCTTGCGGGGTGCGACGGTCAAAACGGGAGGTCTCCGTCATCCTCTGCCGATTTCAATCCACGCACCCCTTGCGGGGTGCGACTTTGCGCAAGCGAGGTCTACACGACCGGCGCACAATTTCAATCCACGCACCCCTTGCGGGGTGCGACCAAAGGAGGACAACCATGAAGATCTACATATCAGGATTTCAATCCACGCACCCCTTGCGGGGTGCGACTACCAATACCATAACAATATTTATAGCAGTCTTATTTCAATCCACGCACCCCTTGCGGGGTGCGACCGCGATTCATAACCCCGTCGGGCAGCCGTATGGTATTTCAATCCACGCACCCCTTGCGGGGTGCGACTTTCGTGCCGTTCCAACAATTCGCGCGGCGGGCATTTCAATCCACGCACCCCTTGCGGGGTGCGACTGCGCACCGCAGCCGCGCCCGAAGCCGCAGCCGATTTCAATCCACGCACCCCTTGCGGGGTGCGACGAAGCTGACGGCTTGATGTCCGCTGCCGATAAGGTATTTCAATCCACGCACCCCTTGCGGGGTGCGACGCTCGTCATCGGCATCTCCACGGCCGGCGACCGCATTTCAATCCACGCACCCCTTGCGGGGTGCGACCCCCCCTTACCCCCCAGAGGGGGCGGCGAGCGCCGAAATTTCAATCCACGCACCCCTTGCGGGGTGCGACGCTGATGTCGGTGACGCAGCCGAGGAGCATCTTGAAGTTCACTACGGCTACTCCTATCTATTTCGAGATCGGGGTGCGACGCGTGACTGCGGTCGGATCATCGTCATCGGTCGACATTTCAATCCACGCACCCCTTGCGGGGTGCGACAAGCAAGCTCATCAATCGCGCCGGAAGTCTCCTATTTCAATCCACGCACCCCTTGCGGGGTGCGACTCAACCTTTGCGCCGGTAGCAGTTTCAGTCACGATATTTCAATCCACGCACCCCTTGCGGGGTGCGACCGAAACTTTCAGCACGCTATCAAGTCGCTTTTCGATTTCAATCCACGCACCCCTTGCGGGGTGCGACTCAGCGTCCATGCCTTCCTTGTCCAGTAGCGCCGTGAATTTCAATCCACGCACCCCTTGCGGGGTGCGACTACACAGCATATCCATCACTCCGCCTCCTGCAGCCAATTTCAATCCACGCACCCCTTGCGGGGTGCGACACAGCATCGTTGCTGTCAAAACCTCGTCTGGATATATTTCAATCCACGCACCCCTTGCGGGGTGCGACAGCAAATTTGACGAATTCTTATCCGCAAATTTGCGCAAAAGCAACAAAAATGGACTTGCTGAGCGAGGAGAAAATGCGGTATGGCTTGCCACAGACAGCCTGTGTGTCGCATTTTCGCTCGTTTTTGGGTGCGAAGCTGCAGCGTTTTTCTGCCCGCTTGCCCTTCGCACTTAGATCATGAGCGCGCCCTCGGCGTCATATCCTGCCTTGACACCGAAATGTTCAATGCGGGCGTGGTAATTGTTGCCGAGGTAGTAAAAGCGCAAACTGTCGGACTCTTCATTCATGATTGCGCGCAGTTTGTGCTGAAGCTGTCGGCATTGCGCAGCGTCGAGCAGACACTCAAAGACAGAGTTTTGCACGCGCTGCCCATAGTTTACGCACTGCCGGGCGATCTGGCGCAGACGGCGGCGGCCGCCGGCATCTTCCGTATTTACATCATAGGTGATCACTACCAGCATTGTCAAACCTCATTTCCACAAAAACGGCGGATAGGCATCCAGATCGTCCCGCAGATATCGTGCCAGCAGCAGTGCCTGCACATACGGAACCAGCCCCCAGGAGATCTTCTCCTTCAAATAGGGGTGCGTGATCGTGTCGCGCTTGCGCGTCTGCCACGTCTGCAGGAATTTCTTTCGCCCTGCGTCCGTCAGCAAAACGGCACCGCTGTCGGTCGTAAGAAAATCGGACGCTGTCAGGATGCGGTTGTTTACAAGCGACAGCACGAAACGATCCGCGAAGCACGGCCGCAGCTCTTCCACGAGGTCGAGCGCCAGTGACGTCCGCCCCGGCCGGTCACGATGCAGGAAGCCGACGTAGGCATCAAGTCCGACGCTCTCAAGTGCAGATGCGCAGTCATTGCCGAGCAGACTGTACGCGAACGACAGCATGGCGTTGACGTTGTCCAGCGGCGGGCGGCGGCTGCGCGCATGAAAGAAGAAATCGGACTTGTTTTGCAGGATCATGTCATCCAGCACATCAAAGTAAGCCTGCGCGCCGCTGCCCTCTTCGCCGCGCAGCGCGTCGAGCGAAGTTTCGGCTGTGACGAGCGGATAGAGGCCCTTGAGCCGGTCAATAGATGTCTGCAGCTTTTGCGTGTCTACGCGCAGGGCATGATCGCGCTTGGTGCGCTCGATGCTCCAGCGGGCGTTGTGGAGTTTGCCGAAGATCATATTGCGTGCGATGCGGCAGCTCTGCGTCGGGTCGTCGGCTACGCGGTACTGCATGCGGCGCAGGAGCACATTCCCATTTTGCTCACCGACGGCACGGGCAAGAAAACGGCCGTTCGGTGTGCAGAACGTCAGCCCGACGCCGCGCTTGGCACACCCGCCCATGAGCGCCGGAGAAGCTCCGGCATAGCTGAAACTGATGACGGCAGAGAGCGTGTGCAGCGGGAACCGGCCAAGCTCGTGCCGGTCACGGCTGACGACGATGTTTTCTCCGTCGAGGCTTAAGTAGGCGTCCTCTGTGGTGACGAACAGTGTGTTGAGCAGCTTTTTCATGATGGCTCCTCCATGCCGGCGCGCAGATAGTCCTGCACGGAGCCGGTCTTCGTCAGGCGCGGCAGACACAGGTCTTTGAGCGAGCAGGCGTTGCAGCTTTTCGTCGGTTTTACACGCGGCGTGCGGCCGCGGCGGAAGAGGTCGTGCATCTGCGCGGCGTCGGTGCGCACCTCCTGCCGCAGCTCCGGAGAAAAGGGGACGGGCACGCGGCGGCGCGTCTCGCCGTAGAAGAGCGCGCCGGCTGGGATCTCACAGCAGAGCATTTCTTCCAGGCACATGGCCTGCGCACACAACTGCAGCTCGTCGCAGCCGTCCTGCTTTGCATGGCCGCGCTTGTACTCGATCGGGTACGGCAGCCACAGTCCGTCATGCCCGTGCAGCGTGATGCCTTGCGCATCGCGGCGAAACTCCACAACGTCGCACTGGCCGCTGAGACCAAGCGTCAGCGAGTAGACGCGCAGACTGCGCGCGATGATCCGGTCGCCGCGGCTCTCGCGCAGCTGCTCATCATGGGCGCGCTCGTGTAAAAGCGCGCCCTCAGTCGTGCGCAGATTCTCCGTCCACTGCTGCTCAATGTGGATCAGTGCCCACTGCCGCCTGCAAAACCGGAAATGCTGCAGACCGGAGATCATCAGGCAGTCGTCGGGGTCATACACCGTCGATCACTTCCGGAACCAGCCCGTCGAGCGGGAGCAGCGTGATGTCATAATCATCCGCACAGGCGGGAATCCTGTCTTTGCCTTCGTCGTCTTTCTTTGGCTTGACCTGCAGGGAGCGGTGCACCTTGGCGGAGGAATACTGCCCGTCCTTGCAGTTGTGTTCCCACCAGAAGAGCTTGACGACCTCCATAGAGCCGTCCGGCCGCGCGGAGGAAGCGTCATTTACAAACAGCGTGCGCAGGCACTCCTTGACGGTCTCGGCATCTGCCTGCGTGAAGCCGGTCTTTTCCGCAAGCTGCACGTTGATGGAGCCTTTGATCTCGTAAAGGCCGAAGCGAACGAAATGCTTGGCACCCATGGTGTCGGAAGCGCGGGCCTCGCCCTTAGCCTTCTTTTCGCCGTTGACGCTCTTGGTGATCTGCAGTGACTCAATCTCGACCGGCGACAGGCTGACCGCCTGATGGACGGACACCGGGCCGCGGACGCCAACAGAAAGCCCCTTGCTGTCCTTGAATGCGAACACCTGCCCGAACGTGCGCACATCCAGCCATGTCTCGCAGGCCTTCTTCGCGTATTCGTCCCGGTCGGTGATGCCCTTCATGACCGCCGAGGCGCGCTCGCTCAGGCTGCCGAAGCCATCGTCGCAGCGGTCCTCGGACTGCACGAAGATCGTGTTTCCGAGATCCTGCATGCGGTTGCGGATCTTGCGCTTGATGCAGACGTCGGACATTTCCCCGTAACCGTTATAGTCGGTGCGGGGGCGGTTGCCGTTGAGCGGGTCGCCGTTGCTGTTGGCCATCGTGACCGAGACCAGAGCCGCAAAGTCGATTTTGTGATTCAGGGTGCTCATGTTCAATTCTCCTCCTCGTTGGTATTTCCCGTTTTTTCGGTTTTGGCTGTGTACAGGTCCTTGCGCTGCAGGTAATAACCCATCAGATAGGTGTCCTCCAGAGGCTTGTCCCACTCGGATTCGGGGCAGGCATAGATGATCTCCACGATCTCGGAGATCAGGCGTTTGTAATAGCTGCGGGAGACGGGCTTCAGGCGCGGGAAATACGCCCGCTCCAGTTGGTCGTTGACGATGCCGAACGTGTGCAGGGGGCGGCGGCGGAACATCGTCTGCAGCCGGATGGCGTTCGGGTCTCGGCTCTCGTCTTTGTCATACGTGTCCCGCTCCACCTTCTCCAGCACGGCGAGCAGGCGGCCATACTGATAGCTGCGGTCGGCGCGGCTTTTGTCCAGTTCCATTTGCAACTCCTCCTCAAAATAGTCGTGATGATATTTCCGGATCGCGGCGCAGGCTGCGGTGAGCAGCCGCTCGCGGACGCCTGGGGCGTATGCCAGCGGGGTCGAGGCCCGCTCGATCAGCGCCTGCACGATGTCTGCCGGGAATCTTGCCCTATCCACCCGGCAGGACACCAGCCGCTGCATCTGCTGACGCAGCACGCGGTCATCCGGTACGAGCCGGGCTTTGTTGTTCTCGATGCGCTGGGTACCGAACGTGCATTTGACGATCTGATACAGCGACGGCGACAGGATCCGATAACCGTTCGTTTCGTAATCTCGTGCCCACCAGCAGAACGTTTCGTCCCAGTCGTACAGACGCTGCAGGAAGTCCGAGCCCAGCAGTTCGTTATAATAGGTCAGGGAGAGGCGGCCGGTCGTTGCGGCGTCGAACGCCGCGATGACGACGCCGGCATTTTGCTCCGGCAGCTCGCTGCGGCAGCCGTCGAGCGTTTTTTGCAGCGCTGCTTTGTAATCCGACGGCTTTGTTTCGGCGGATGCCGGGCGGAGCGGGCTGACTGCGTGGCAGACCTGGATTCCCTGCGGGTTCCAGCAGAGGAAAGTACGCCCGCCGAACACCACGCGCGCGCCCTGCTCCGCCGCCAGCCAGCGCAGCGCGTTGTGCGCTTTTTGGGAGGCAATATAGCCGACCGTTGCGGCCTGCGCATCGTCGGAAAAGCGCCCGCGATAGGTGAAGTTGCTGTTGTCGTTGGCAGAGATCAGCTTGGCGTTTCCGTTGAAGGGGATGATGCCCTTTGGGTGCTGTTTGGCCGGAATATCATAGCTGCCAGTAATCATGCACAGGGCCGCATCGGTCTCCGCGCGCCGGGCCGCATACCACGCGATATACGCATCGAATAGCGGTTGGCTCTTCCAGCAGGGGCCGCTGTCTTCCCCGATGCCGATCACCTGCCAGCGGACGAGCAGCTTTTCCTTTTCCGGCTTCCCCTGCGCGTCGAGCCGGATGATGCCGCGGGCCGCCAGATCCGTCAGGATCGTTCCGTGGCGCACATACGTCAGGATCGGCTGCAGCATGGGGTGACTGTACGGCGAAGCCGCCCAGCGCTCCAGCTGTTCGAGATACAACGGGTGGCGCTTTTCATCATAGGGGGCCAGATAACACAGCTGGTCGCACAGGGGATGCGCGCAGGGGGCGCTGGTGCGGCCGCCGGAATCCTCCGTGACGGGGATGATGATCTTGGGCTCCTTTTTATCCACTGCACGCGCATCTGCGAGTTCGCCGGCTGCGTTGACCGTGATCTCGATCTGCGCGCTCGTGAGAATGTGCGACACCGGAGCAAGCACTTCGCACCCCACCTGCACCTCGCCGACCTGCGCCGCGTGCGCATCATAGGTTTCCACCGCTTTTTGCAGCAGGCCCATTCACTCCACCTCCCCGAATTCCTTCAGCCCGGAGAAATTGCCGAGCGCTTCGCCGAACGGCTTTATTTCCATGGCTCGCAGCGGCTTGTGCAGCGGGCAGTCTTCCGGTCGCGGGAACGCGATGACGCCGTACCGCATGACCGGATGCCAGAAGCGCGCGGTCATTTGTCCGCATGTCTCGCTGGAATAGGCCTCGTCGGCGTAGGTGATGCCGTGATACATCAGCCCGAAGCTCAGTTCCGGCAGCGCGTCATAGGCGCCGCTGCCCTCCCCGAAGCGGCACGGCTCCACATAGCCCTGACACTCCCGGGCGCCGAGGAAAATGTCGCGCCGGCCGCCCTTTTCGATCATGCGCCGGGCGATATTATGGTGCTTGTTTTCATTGCGGTCGGCAGAAAGCTCCGGGCGGTTATCGTTCCACTCAAAGTGAGCGCGCACCTGGTAGCAGCAGTGCTTCAGATACGTATAATAAGCCAGCTCGTTGCCGCCGTAGTACTTGATCGGCCGGATGCCTTTTACCTCCGTCTGGATGGGGTTCATGATCCGGACGGCATCAATGTACCAGATGAGCGTCGGTTTCCAGTAGACCGAGGACAGGACGCCCTTGAGTGCCTCATAGGTCGGTACCTGATAGCTGCATTTTTCGCCGCCGACACGCAGGATCGGGTCGGAGAACAGCGCATAGTCCCCGGTCACCTGAAACTCCACGATATTGGGATGTTCCGGTTTTCCCATCTTGTTCACACCTCCATGTAGTCCATTTGTCCAGCCTCCGGAACGAGGCCGGTATTTTCATCGTAGTAGCCCTCCTGCAGCACCAGGATGCCCCCGCCGCATTTGGGGATCAGCGCGTGCGCCTCCTTTTCCAGCTTGCTGCGCTGCCAGCTGTAGAGGGAAACGGTATAGGGCTTGGCGCGCTCGAGCAGCGCATATAGCTTTGCCAGATCGCGCTGCGGGTCGATCTGCCCGAGCTCCAGAATGATCTGCCGGCCCGCCTCATACGGGACGATCACGTCGGTCGTCTCGCCGTCAAATACTTCGAACTTTGCACCCGCGATCCGGAACGCCTGCTGCAGCAGATACTGCCCGCTGGCCGGACAATCCGCATCGGCAAAGTCACGATTGTCGGACAGGAGAGAATAGAGTGTCACGGATTTTCCGCTCAAGGAAACCGTGTCGTCCTGATAGCCCTTGGCCATGGCTGCGTACAGCCGACGGTAATAGTAGCGGATCGCAGCGTCGGAGGTCAGGTCGTTTCCGTATTGCTCCGGATGCTGCCGGAACGCTTCCAGCAGCTGCATGGACGCGGCTTTTGCCATTTGAATTTCGCGCAGGTGCCCGAGATTCTCGTCTATGCACGGCACGATGTGCACTGGTGCGGGCATTTGGCACTCGCCGTTGCGGTTGCAGCGGCCGGCGGCCTGTACGATGCTGTCCATGCCGGTAGCCAGACGGATGACGCGCGCGAAGGAAATGTCCACGCCGGCCTCGATCACCTGGGTCGATACGCAGATCACTTTTTTGTGGTCTGCGTCCGGTGCAGCCAGTGCGTCCAGTGCGTTCTGCAGCGCCTGCAGCGTCTGCCGCCGATGGGCAATGCACATGGCAGCTGACAGATGAAAGCAGCGGTACGGCCCGGCACGCAGTGTGCGGTAGAGCCGCTCTGCCTCGTCCTTTCGGTTGCAGACGATCAGCAGACTGTCCGCATCCTCCAGCACCTGCAGGGCAAATTCCGGGATCTCGTCCAGCCGCCGGCCGGCACTGTCGATGATTTGCGTGCGGCGGAAGGCCGACCAAAGGGCCGTGTCATACGGGACGATCTGCCGATCTGCGTTTTGCAGCGGATGTGCCGCCGCTTCAAGGCAGGGCTGCGTCGCTGAACAGAGGACGACGGTCGCCCCGCAGACCGTGACCAGAAAATTGACGGCGAGATCAAACAGCGTCAGCAGATTGTTTGGAACCGTCTGCACCTCATCGATCACGACCACGCTGTTGCACAGCGCCTGAAAGCGGCGGATGCAGGCCGTCTTGCCGGAAAAGAGCGTGTTGAGCAGCTGCACCAGCGTTGTGAGGATGATAGGGCAGTTCCAGTTTTCCGCAAGCAGCTCCAGCTCATCGAGCCGCTCGGCGGTTTCCGTTGTGCGAATGACGTTGGAGTGGTGCTCGAGGATGAGCCGGTCATCACCGACATATTTGCGGATGACCTGTGCGTTCTGCTCCAGAATACTCAGCAGGGGCGATGTAAAAATGATGCGGGATTTGTTCCAGATCTTCGCGTGCGCCAGTGCATAGCGCAGGGAACTGAGTGTTTTTCCGGCGCCGGTCGGCACGTTCAAACGATAGACGCCGCCCGGCTGTGCGGCGAATGTCCGGCATTGCTCCGAGATTCGCCGCCGGGCGCGCGCGATGTCCGTATCGCATGGGAACTCGCCTAATTTTTGTTCCACGCGCGCAAGTAAGGTGTCCCACATGGCGGCGCGCGCCTCACCGTCAGGGAAGGCGGGATAGGTCATGTGCCCCATAAATTCCGCCGTGTCCCGGCGATCCCCCTCGATGACGGCGGAGAGCAGCAGCCGCATCAGCAGGCCCAGATAAAAATCGCCCTCTACGCCGTATTCGTCCCGCACCAGCGGCTGCAGCTTTTCCATGCAGCGCCCGACTTCGGTCACTGCCTGCGCAAATAGCGCGTCCAGCTCCTCGAGCGGCGCACACTGCGCCAGATAATTGGTCAGAGATTCCTCGTAATCGATATCCGTCTGCTCCAGCCGGTGCAGGAAACCGCAGCGGCGCCGGTCGTCGATGCAGTCGAACAGGCCGTGGTGCGCACCGACGGCGCAGGCCAGCAGCTCGGCGGTCAGATTGCGGATCGGGTCGCCGTTCTGCTTGTGGTAGTGCTGAAGGAGAAAGCGCACAGCCGCAAACGTATGGTTGACCGAGCCGCGCACGGCTGCCGGATCTCCCGCGGCGGCCAGCTGCAGATATAGCCGGAAGGCCTCCTTGAATTTCCCCATATCGTGCAGCAGGCCGGCCAGCACGGCGAGGCACGCCAGCTGTACCGGCCGCAGCGCCGCGGCTGCATATTCCGCCGCTTTCCTGCAGTGTGCCTGCGCGGTTTGCCCGCGCGCTCCGTCAATGTGTGCAAGGTATGTCATGCATTCCCTCCGATTAGTAACAGAATAGCAAGTGAGGTGTCCAATAAACAGGACAATCAGGTACATTTGACCGAAACCGGTCGAAAGCCTGAAAAAACAGTGCGTGCGCAGTAAAAAGTTGATGCCGCTTGCATTCTCTGCCATTACAGTATCATGGAATTACCAGCTTGTCAACAAAAACATTTCGTTGTAAGATGTAATGGACTTTTTGCGAATTTTTCTAATAGACAGAGCGCCGTTCGTGTGGTATTTTATAGCCGTCGTTTTCGTTCATGCAAATGAAAACGGGGATTGAAATGTTGTCAGCTGGAATGGCACAGACAAACACCGCCCC
>OGYM01002234.1_pt1 | contig 12935 bp, 13 predicted proteins | sample 1576491 | NCBI WGS metagenome assembly OGYM01 (sample SAMEA3541515, study PRJEB24748) | human gut metagenome | biome: human gut; feature: human-associated habitat; material: faeces | place: China | collected 2012 | reverse complement strand
TTCGCGAAGGTACGCAGTGGGCAGGTGCGCGTCCTGATGGGCAGCACCGCAAAAATGGGCGCGGGAACAAACGTTCGTGCGACTCGTTTGTAACTGAAAAGGTTACGCTCAAGTCAAAATTCTGCAAGATTGAAAGGAGCTTGAAAATTGATTTGAAGAACTGATATTCCAACAGGTGGAATGAGGGGGCAACGCCCTGAAACGCCTGCCTTGATACTGCGGTGTGCGGCAAGATTTGTAGAAATTGAGCCGTGCAAAGCCCGCTGAAGTCGGCGGAAATCTGCCCCAACAGGCAGTCATGTGCTGTGGAAAGTGTCCCAGAGGTGGGATATGCAGATGATACGCCGGAGGTCTATAAAATCCCTATGGTGAGGATGTCATCCATGACCGACGAAGTCCGAGTGTTAGGGTCTATAGTGTGATATGGCAGAAATGTCATCGTCGTAAATGTACGGCGTGCGTGAGGTTGAGTAAAAATGTACGTTATGAAAAACCTTGGGGTGTTACAGGCACTTCCAAGCGCACAGGCTCATAGGACAGCCTAAGGGGATTATGCACAGATAGGAATATCGGAACGAGGAAAGGTCGGAACGCTGAGTGTCTGCACACGATGAAGCGGTGGTTACGAAAAATCGAGCAGTGAAACAAGTAACCTTTATCCTGACTGAGAGCGGCGGCAAGACTGATGAAGCCCCTGTAACAGGGGCGGAAGAATAGCCGCCAGTCATTTGCAAAACAAATATTCTAAAAAGCAATATATCAAAGGTTCGAGTAAGACTAAAAAAGGCGAAAGCCGACTTTGACAGGACGAAAACTGCTCAAACGCCAAAAGCTGAGGAACAACGAATACTATGATATGCAGTCAGTATTCGACGAACTGTATGAAAATAGTCTTGCGAAATGTGAATTTAAGAATCTTATCAGCATCATCACGGCTGAAGAAAATATCAGGTTAGCTTATAGAAATCTAAAAAAGAATGCTGGAAGCAGAACGCCCGGTACGGATGGGAAAACCATCGCAGACCTTGCAAAAATGAGTGAGCCGGAACTGATTGGTTTTGTACAGCAAAAATTCAACTGGTATCAGCCGCGGTCTGTCAGACGAAAAGAGATTCCCAAGGGAAATGGCAAAACCAGACCGCTTGGGATTCCCACCATCATGGACAGATTGATACAGCAATGTGTCCTGCAAGTGATGGAGCCAATTTGTGAAGCAAAATTTTGTGAAACAAGCAATGGCTTCCGTCCCAACAGGGGCGTTGAAAATGCGCTGGCGCAGGCGGAAAAACATATGCAGAAAAGCAACCTTCATATTGTAATTGACATTGATATCAAGGGCTTCTTTGACAATGTAAATCATGGAAAGCTGCTGCGCCAAATCTGGACCCATCATATCCAGAATATCGAGAAAATGAATCTTCGTTTTCCTGCAGAAAAGCACTAGTGCCAGAATCAGTCCCAGCGTACCTCCGTGGCTGGCCAGTCCGGCATATCCGGTAAACACCCATCCGCCCTGTGGCAGGAAATGTACCGGCAATATGATTTCCAGCGGATGACTCAGGAAATACTGCGGGTCATAGAACAGACAGTGCCCCAAGCGTGCCCCGGCAAAGATACCGATAAAACTATAGGTAAACAGCGTCTGGAAAGTATCCAGCGGAAGTCCCTTTTGCTTGTACAAATAGTAGACTACCTGACTGCCGGTCAGAATGGCAATCATCCACAGCACGCTGTACCATCGGAGGGTAAAACCGCCGAGATGAAACAATGCCGGGTCCGGATTCCAGTGTATGTAAAGAAATTCCATCATCTTTCCTTCGTTTTAAGTCTGCGGCAAAGGTAGTGAAAGGTGAGAGGAGAGCCAAGCGAAAAACGCAGTTTTTCAGGTGTAAGTATATCTGTGCCAAAACACCTTTATGTTTAAAACAAAACGCAAATGCGTTTTACTTCAAACGCAAAGGCGTTTTTTATGTCCGTTTTTTTACTGGTACAAGAAGCGCTTGATGCTCTTCTTGGCTGTCTTTTCAAATTCTTCCGGATAAAGCTTCACCTGCGTAATCTGCGAGTAAGCCGGAAGTACCTTGTTCAGTTCGATGCGGTTCAACTCCAACGCTTCCTCCAGCTGTTTCTTGTTCATTCCTTGCGAGAAGGCGTCTTCATTGTCCGGATAAACCAGCGCTACCAGCTTGTTCTCTTTGAGAATCACCAGCGACTCGTTCACGTAAGGCATGTTGTTCAGGCGAGCTTCAATTTCTTCCGGATAGATGTTCTGTCCGGAAGCAGTAAGCAGCATGTTCTTGCAACGGCCCTTGATGAAGATGTTTCCATTCGCATCCTTGATGGCCATGTCGCCAGTATGCAGCCAGCCGTCCTTGTCGATAGTCTGTGCGGTAGCACTTTCGTTCTTGTAGTATCCTAACATGACGTTCATACCCCGGCACACCAGTTCACCCGGAATCCGTTCAGGGTCTTCCGAAATTACCTTAGTTTCCATGTTGGCCACGGTCTTTCCGCACGAAGTGTACAGAATCTCATCCCAGCGGCTGTGGCAGATAAGCGGCGCACATTCAGTCATACCGTATGCGATGGTGTAGGGGAAGTTGATTTTACGCAGAAAGGCTTCCACTTCGGGGTTGAACGGTGCCCCTCCGATTACGATTTCGATAAAGTTTCCACCGAACACTTCCATGGCCTGCTGACGAATCTGTTCCTTGATTTTATCGCTGATGATAGGTAAGTTCAGCAACAGCTTTCCGAGCTTGTTGTCCACTTTCGGGAGAATGTTCTTCTTGAAAATCTTTTCCACAATCAGCGGAACGCAGGCAATGACGCGCGGACGGATTACAGCAAACGATTCTGCAATGATTTTCGGGCTCGGCATACGGGTGAGGAACCACAGATGCGCTCCCTTGGTGATACCGTAAAGGAAGTCGAACACCAGTCCGAAGATATGTCCCAGCGGAAGCATGGACACGATGCTGTCGCCCGCTTTCAGTCCCACTTTCTGGTCAATGTGTACGATGTTTGAAATGATGCTACGGTAGGGCAGCATCACTCCTTTAGAGTAGCCGGTAGTACCCGAGGTGTAGTTGATGACAGCTAATTCTTCCGGCTCTTCCCGGCGGTAGGATACCTGTTCTGCACGGAAGCGGCAGGGATATTTCTTCCCGAATTCCTCGTTCAGGTGCTCGCGTGCATAGGTGAGCTTCTCCGAGCGTGATACTACCAGGTCAAAATTCTTCAGTTCGATGATTCCTTCCAGGTTGGGCATGGCCGCTTCGTTGTATTCTTCCCACACCTGGTCGCCTACGAAGAGCATGCGTGCCTCCGAGTGGTTGACAATGTGGTGTACGTTGTCGGCCTTGAATTCGTGAAGGATGGGCACAGCTACTGCCCCGTAAGTGACGATGCCAAGGAAGGTGGCCGTCCAGTTGGCACTGTTGCGCCCGCACAGCGCGATTTTATCTCCCTTCCGGATTCCTGCATGTTCGAACAGGATATGCATTTTCTCTATCTTTCTGGCCACGTCCTTATATTGCAGCGTAGCTCCTTTGTAGTCTGTCAGTGCATCACGGTCCCAGTTGGCGCGGATGCTTTCTTCAACAAGTTGTATAAAACTGTCTTGTATTTCCATTTTCAAATTGCACAATGTTTGACACAATGTGTGCAAAAGTAATAAAAGTTAATAGAATTATCTCTATGAAAGTCCTTTTTTTGCTGGAATCTGATGTTTGTGCTATTTTTTCTTCCTTATTTGTTATTCCTTGAAAAAAGAGATTGGTTACCCGATCAGTGCATAGATGGCTGCTGCCAATGCCGCACTTACCGGGATGGTAAGCACCCAGGCTGTCATCAGGCTTCGGGTAACTCCCCAGCGCACTGCGGACAGGCGACGGGTGGCGCCCACTCCGATGATGGCTCCTGATATGGTGTGGGTGGTGCTGACCGGAATTTTCAGATATTCCGTAAAATAAAGCGTAAATGCACCGGCTGTTTCGGCTATGACACCTTCCAGCGGAGTAACTCTGGTAATCCGGTTTCCCATGGTGCGGACTATTTTCCATCCTCCCGACATGGTTCCCAGTGAGATTGCGGTAAAGCAGGAAAAAGCGACCCAGTCGGGTAAATCGCCTACGTTGTTTACCCCCATGCCAATGCCTTGCGAATGGGCTGCTATCAGGGCAGCTGCAATGATACCCATTACCTTTTGCGAGTCGTTAAGTCCATGTCCGATGCTGAACAGGGCGGACGAGAGCAACTGTAGTCTTTTAAACCATTTCTCTGCGGTGTGAGGATGGGCCTTACGGCACAGATTCAGCACTATCAGAGTGAAGAGGAAGGCTACAAGCATACCTATGACTGGAGCCAGAAAAATGAAAAGCACGATTTTCAGGATAACCGAACTTTGAATGGCACCAAATCCATAAGCAGCAATGGCGGCTCCCGCAAACCCGCCGATAAGTGTATGGGATGAAGAAGAAGGAATTCCTCTCCACCAGGTCCACAGGTTCCAGATGATGGCTGCAATCACTCCAGACAAGATGACTGGCAAAGTAATGTATTGCTCATAGACTGTTTTTGACACAGTGTTGGCAATGCCGAAATCACCGATAAGGTATTTAGCGATGAAAAACGCCAGAAAATTGAAAAAGGCAGCCCAGATTACAGCCTGAAGCGGAGTCAGCACCTTGGTAGAAACAATGGTAGCTATTGCGTTGGCTGCATCATGAAAACCGTTGATATAGTCAAAAATCAGGGCCAGTACAATGATGGTGATGAGTAATTCCATGTGCAATTCTTTTTTCAGGCATATTTTACGATAATGTTTCTCAGGAGCTTTCCTACATGGTCGGCGGCATCTGTCGTCTTTTCCAGTTCCTGCATGATTTCTTTTGTCTTGATCAGTTCAATGCAGTCGGTTTCTTCATTAAACAGTTGCATGATGAAAAGGTCATAGGCTTCATCCGCATGGTTTTCTATCTCATGGAGCTTCTGACAGTAATCTTTCAGTCTGGACGGATTTTTGCTGAAGGTTTCCAGCTCATCCATGGCCTTGCAGATGATGGAGGCTCCTTGTTGTATGAGGACAGCCAGCTCTTTTCCGCTGTCTGAAATGGCGTGCGGCTTGTAGATGGCAATCCGCTTCGAGGCACTGTGAATGCGGTCGGTCACGTCATCAATGGAAAAGGCCAGGTCATGTATGTCTTCCCGGTCAAAGGGGGTGATAAAGGTCTGGCCTAGCTCCATGAAAATCTGCTGGGTTATCTGGTCGCCTTTTCTTTCAGCTTCCTTCACTTTGTGATAATACTCCTGCCATGTCTCTGGTGTGTCATGGTTCATGCTGTCAATCAGAAGTTCAGAAGCATTGAGTACGGTTTGTGACAATTGGTTTAATAAAGGAAAGAATTTGCTTTCTTTGGGTACAAATCGGTTTAACAGGGAATTTTTCATACTGTTGTTCGTTTATTTTTTATTCGTATATATTCAATGAGGGCAGGGCAGAGTGAAACCAGTACGATGCCCATCAAAAGTATTTTGAGGTTTTGCTGCACAAAAGGGATGTTTCCAAAGAAATAGCCTGTCATGCAAAAAAGTAAGACCCAGACAGCTGCCCCGACAAGGTTGTAAATCATAAACAAGTAATAATTCATGTGTCCCATTCCGGCGACAAACGGTGCAAAAGTGCGGACAATGGGGACAAAACGGGCAATGATTATGGTTTTTCCGCCATATTTCTGGAAGAAATGATGGGTTTTCTCCAAATGACTTTGCTTGAAGATCTTTGAGTCTGGTTTGGAGAACAGTTTTTTCCCGAAATAATGTCCAATCAGGTAGTTGCAGGAATCACCAAGCACGGCTGCGATGAAAATAACCATCATCAGCAGGCTTATTTCCAGTGGCATCCCCGGAAGGGATGCCACTGCACCGGAGACAAACAGAAGGGAGTCTCCGGGTAAAAATGGCAGGACTACAAGTCCGGTTTCACAAAATATGATTACAAACAATATGGCATACGTCCATCCGTGATACTCTTGTACGAGTGAAATCAGATGCTGGTCTATATGCAAAAAAGTATCAATGATGAAATCCATGAGAAGTGTGTAGAGAATTGATGAATGCAGCCGCTTTTTCTCCTTTCAGACAGCACAATTCTGTGACAGGTTCATACAAGAAAGATGTGTAGGTGAGCAGTTGAAATGCAGCGTATCGGTTATCTTTCGAATGGATTACCTGCAGATATAGCTGTGCCCCTTCTGCCGGAAAAACCGGAAGGCTGCAATAATCTGCCAGATATTTGTTCAAATGGGGGAACTGATCCTTTGTGAAAGTCAGGCTTTTCTTGCATATCCTGCTGCCTGTTTCTGCATAAGCCTGGTAGCGAGCTCGAAAAACCAGAAGATAGACTGCGATGCAGACCATCAGACTTCCGGCTACCATTCTTAAAATGTCAATATTGGACTGCGAGTTGATTTCCGGCAGGAAAAGCAGAATGAGACCGGCCGCCAGTAAACAGGCTGAAAGACTTATGGTAAGGAAACTTGTGTGTTTCCGGATATCCTGAGTGGGATATGACTGAGACAAATTAAACGTTTTCATAAAGTTTGTTTCTGAGGTTAAGAAGAAAAATCAGTTGCCTTGTAATCCTTGCAGTGCCTGTTTGGCAGTCTCATTTTCAGGATCTAACGTGAGAATCTTGTTCCAGTACACTTTGGACTGTTCGTAATCCTTTTGTAGGAAGTGATAGTAACCCAGGTAGCTTTCACATTCAATTATGAGCGCTTTAGAAGCGTCTGCTTTCTTTTCCAGCAGGTTCAAGGCCGCTTCATAATAAGGTTTGGCCAGTCCTTCCGTACTTTCAGGGTCGGCCATGGCATTGGTTCGTGCCCTCCAGAAATATCCTAGATAATTGTCTGGTACCCGCTGGGCTACTTCTGCGAATATTTCGTCTGCTTTTTTCAGGTAAGGTTCTTTCTCCGGTTCGCTGACTGTGCTGCTTCCGGCTGCCATGTAATACAATCTTCCCAATAAGAACGTATCGCTTATTTCTGCCTTCTCTTTCAGGCCGTCCAGATAAAGCTGGTACAAGCGGATGGCCTCGGGGTAGTTCTGCAGTTTCTCATGAGCGGCAGACACTTCCTTGGCTATTTCCGGGTGTGTGTTTCCGGTATCTGCCTTGAGGGCTTTTTCAAACCATTGCAAGGCCTCTTCGTTTCTCTGGTCTGCCAGTGACAGACGGCCTCTGTATAAAAAGTCCAGATACACATAGTTGCTCTCTTCCGGGCGGTTGAAAAAAGCATCTGCAGCTTCCAGCCCTTCTTTATAAGCCTCCATTTCATACAAGTCGTACATGCGCAGACGTTTCAGGAGATGGTTGTCTTTGTCCGCATCCAGTCCTTTTTCTACGGCATTCAGTGATTGCGCATAGTCTTTATTTAGATATAGCAGCATGGCATAGTGTTCGTAATCTTGAGTGTCAGGAGTACCTTGTTGCATAAATTCATCGTAGGCAGACTTGGCTTTTCCGTAATTCCCCGATTGATAGTACGCATTGCCAAGTTCCCGGTTCACTTCCGGCAGTTCCGGATGACTTGCTTTCAGCTTTGTGAGCATATCGATAGAGAGTTGGGGACTTACGCCGATATAGGCGTGTGCATATTTGTAATATGCATCGTAGCAATTGGCATCGAACAGGATGGCCTGCTCATAATATCCGCATGCCATGCCGACGTTCTTCTGTGTCAGAGCAATGTCACCGGCCAGCACATATACCGGTGCCGATTTGGAGTCTATTTTCATGGCACGGTCTGCATAAACTTGTGCTTCATCCGGACACTTATGGTTCAGATAGGCATTACCGATAGCGACCAGCAAAGGGACGTTTTTCTTGTTTTTACCTTTCAGCAGTTCATTGAATTCCTTGGCTGCTGTTTCCGGTGTGTCATTAATGCTGGCAGCTATCTGTGTGATTTGTCGGGTGACTTCATCCGAGAGATTTTTTTGGGCATAACTGTATGAAGCGGAATATATTATTCCACTGCATACAAGACATAAAATTTTATTGTTCATCATGAGTTTCTCATTAAAGTTAGAAATCATCTTTTACATTTACGATTCGGACCGGTTGTGTGGCGGGTACCAGTCCGGACTTAAGGATAATCCGTTGTCCGCGTTCTCTTGTCAGGAAAGTCATCAGTCCGGTAGGAAGTGCTCCCTTTGGGTCATTGATAAGGATATACACTTCATGGGTCAGCGGATATTTTTTAAGAGCCAGATACGCCTGATACGGCCTGTAACTGTTTTCAGGAGTGGCTTTCCGGTTTCCGGATACTGACATGACCCTGACTCTCTGGTTGAAAGACAGTCGTGTGGTATCCGTCTTGTTGCCTATCCAGTTGGCTCCGATCACTCCAAGGGCATCGGGAGTGGTTGCCACATAGTCAATGACCTCTTCGTTGCTTTTCAGGGCTTTTAAAGAGGGAGATAGTGGTTTCCCCTGACAGATAGAGTCGATGACATAATGTACGGTTCCTGAATTGGGATTGTCGAATACGACTTGTATGCAACCTAGTTTTGAGTCTGGATTTAATCCTTTCCATTCCGTGGTTTCGCCGGTTGCAATACGCCGGAACTCTTCTACTGTAATCAGGGAGTCCGGATTGCTGTGATGTGTAATCAGTGCCACTCCGCTAAGAGCCATCAGAATGGACTCTGGAAAGAATTTACGTGTATGAAAAGAAATCAATTCTTCTTCTGTCAGCCGCCGGTTGGTGACTGCCAGACGTACACTGTCTTTCAACAGCAAGTTAACTGCTTCTACCTCACTACAGTAAATAGGAGTAATTAAAGCCTCCGGAGTCAGAGCATGATATACTTGAAGTTCTTCTTCCATGATGGGCTTGAACGATTCATCTACGGCAATCCGGATTTCTCCCGAATACAAGGTTTCCTCTTTGCCTCCCTTTCCGGAAGAAGTGCAGGCAGAGAACGTGCACATACACCACAGATATAGAATTAATTTACTTTTCATACACTTTGACACAATTACTGTAACTTAAAAACGATGGGACATGTATAGTAAACAGGTACGTTACGTCCGTTCTGTTTCCCTGGAATCCATTGTGGCAGGGATTTTACTACACGTACGGCCTCTTTATCACAATAGGGATCCAATGAACGGAGCACTTTGATATCTTCCACGTATCCTTTTGCATTGACGACAAAACGTAGGATAACTTTTCCTTGTATGCCGTTTTCTTGTGCTATGATAGGATATTTCAGATTCTTGGCGATGTATTTAAGAAGCTCGGCGGGACCTCCCGGGAACTGCGGCATCTGTTCTACCATGTCATAGGGCTCTTCTTTTTGGACCTCCGGTGTCTGGGTAATGACTTCCTGCAGGTCGGCAATATCTTTTCCGTTCAGTTCATCGTTTCCTTTCACATCGGCAATGGATATCTGTACCTTAGTTTGCGTCAGTTCGTCCTGACTCTTTAGCTCATCGTCTTCATTCACTTCTTCATCTTTTCTGATGACTGGTGCCGTGAACTTAATGGTACTTTTAAGAGCCGGAGGAGGAGGGGCGATAGGTTCTACCTTTTTCATCGTTTCTTCTTTTATTTCCGGCTCTTCCAGTGTGGAAAGCCGTGTCACTTCTACCATTTCTTCTTTTTGAGCCGGCATAGCCATTCTGATAAGACGCGGTAAGGTAAATCCGACCAAAGCCACAACAGTGACGATAATCAAGGCTGCAGCCTGTCGTTTCCCCAAATCCCGGCGCATTTTATAAGCACCGTAACTTTTATTCCGATCTTTGAAGATGAGTTCACACCATTCCAAAGAAGTTAAATCAACTTTTGACATTTTTCTTTCTCTTTATAAAGTTATACATTGTTGCCTGCCGCATTTTGACTTAACTCGCCTTGAGAAAGATAGTTGTCTATCAGGAATTGGTCACCGTCTGTAATATCCACGATTACATATTTCCCTATGCTGCAGATTTGCATTTCGTCTAATGCGTCTATCAGATTTTTATAGGTAGATTTGTCCGTAGCTTTGATTATGACGGTAGGAGTGTCTTTTCCTGATTTTACACTGGCTATTTCCTGCCTGCATTCCTCTTCGGTAATTTCAAGTCTTGCCTTTTTTTCCTTCAGTTCACGAACTTTCTTGACTGCTTCATAGTTTTTGCTGAGCAACAGTTTGCGTAATCCGCTGGCATCATAGGTTGTTTCTTTTAGTGATGCATAGTTCTTGTAATCCGGTTCACCTTCATAATAATAGAGTTTTCCTTCCTCGGCCAGCAACAAAGTCAGTGCTTGAGAAGCCTTGACTTTATTCTGCTGTTCTTCGGTGATGTTTTTATCATTGGAAGGCATGCTGATTTCCATTGTTTGCGGTTTGCTCAGTGAAGTACACAGCATGAAGAAAGTTATCAGTAGCATATTCATGTCGACCATCGGGGTGAAATCCACCCGGATATTCATCTTTTTCTGCTTGCTACCTTTTTTCTCTTTATTATTGTTTTCTTGAATTTCAGCCATACTTTTTGTTTTTATTCTTCAGGACTTGATTTCAGAGAGGTAATCAGGTTGTACCTGTTCTCTTTAAGGTCTTGAAGGGAATTCATCACTTTTTTAATGACCGCGTATGGTGTTTGCTGGTCGGCTTTGATAGCAATGCGCAAGTCATGATTGATAGCACGTGCATTGCGTACCCAGGCCTTAAACTGATTGTCAATACTGTCACAAGGAATTCCTTGATCCTTTAAGATGCGGTCTTGCTGTTCCGTGCTAAGGGCAAGGAACGATTTCATATTTTTCATCGGCACTCCAAAAGTCGGGAATAAGGAAAATTTCTTGATTTCCTGTGGGGTAAATGTCAAGCCGTACTCTTTTCCCATAGCTTCTAGCGTAGCTGCCATGTCATTCTGCTTATCAAGACTCATAAAGATTCTGCCCCCGGGATCTACCAGAATGGACATGATGTTCGTTTCGGGTATCTTTATCTCGGAAATTGATGCAGGAGTGACAACCTGTACAGGCTCTTTTTTCACGAAACTGGCTGTCAGCATGAAAAAAGTAAGCAGCAGCACCGTGACATCGCTCATGGCTGTCATGTCGATGAACATATTTTTCTTTTTTATTTTAGCTCTACTCATAGTGAAATCTTTTTAATGGAACTTCTGTTTCTGTCTGCGTGAGGAAATCCTCAGCGGGACAGAAATTAATGAGTGGCTGCAAAAGTCTGTACAATGGAAAAACCAACTTCGTCAAGACTGTATGTCAGTTTGTCTATCTTGTTCGTATAATAGTTATAAGAAATAACTGCCAACGCACCGGTCAAGATACCAAATGCGGTGTTGATCAAAGCTTCGGAAATACCAGTGGACAAAGCTACGGAGTCAGTACCCCCTCCGGCAGAAAGTGCGGCAAATGAACGGATCATACCGATTACGGTTCCAAGCAATCCCATCAACGTACCCAACGTGGTAATAGTACCGATAATCGGAAGATTCTGCTCCATCATAGGAAGTTCAAGTGCAGTAGCTTCCTCCAATTCTTTTTGGATAGCAAGCAACTTCTGATCCTTAGATAAAGTGGCATCCTTTTCCATTTCATCGTATTTCTTCAAAGTAGCCGTTACCACATTAGCTACAGAACCTTTCTGGTTGTCACAAATTTCTTGTGCTTTCTGCAAATTTCCAGCAGCCAGGGCAGCCTTAATATTAGTAACGAACTTCACCAAAGAGCCTTTACCAAAAGCAGAACGAAGAGCAAAATAGCGCTCAATACTTAGTGCAAGCACTGTCAACAGTAAAGTCTGAATAACCGGTACAATAATTCCACCTTTGTAGATTGTCCCCAAAAAGTTACCGGGAAGCGGATGATTGTTAGGGTCATTGTTCATAAAGTTGGAAGGATTTCCTAACAAGAAATGATAAATACAAATTGCTATCACAAAGCAACATACAATAACCCATCCAGCAGATTTGATACCTTTAAAAGAGGTAGATTTTTTTTGAGTAGTTTCCATAATTAGTTTTTTTGTTTTTAAAGAATTTGTTATTTGATTGAAATTAAAATTTCAGAAATGGTTGGACACAATGCACCTCAAGCCCTACAACTCCGGTTTCTAACGAAGCTGCATAGCAAACATGCACCACAAGTAAAATGTAGAATTAAATAAGGATACGTCTTAGTGCGAATATATGATATTCACAGCTTGATTGAGCATAAATCGGATCCTTATCGGAATGGAAGGATTTACTCTTGTCCAAGAACAACAAATTCTCTCTCAAACACAATTTCTGCAGGATATCGCGTAAGAAGTCTACAACTTCAATTCCACGACGCAGACGCTGGTTATGGGAAGAGGAATACAATTCAGATATCGGTTTATTTCCCAATTCGACATCTGAAACAGATAAAGCTTGAAGATGATTGTGATAAGAAATATCTCCATTCAAACTGGTCTTTGTACGGTTTGTGGATGAAGATTCTGAAATACAACAAGTAGAAGCAGAAAAACCTTTTGTACAGTTCAAAGCATTGCCGCTCATGCTAAATGATAGCATCAGCAAAACAAAGGTTAATATGAACTTTACAGAGGTTTTCATTGTTTGTCTTATTATCGAAAATTGACCTTTTATAGAAATCGGGTGTAAAAGTAATAACAAAAAGCATATGATCTGCCAAATTCACATCTTTTAATCATACAATTTCCTATCCTATATTAAGAACACTTCTAAAAGCATTTTTGTTTTAACAAATTAAATAATAATTTGCTAATCGTGAATAAAAGAATTAATGAAATGTAGATATGGAAACGCGAAAATCCCCTTGCCCCCGTATTCCGGGTTGCAAGGGGATCCTTCAGAAAAAAAACGGCGACTACCTACTCTCCCACTGTTACGCAGTACCATCGGCGTGACCGGG